>FWWL01000581.1_pt1 | contig 98248 bp, 93 predicted proteins | sample 2228331 | NCBI WGS metagenome assembly FWWL01 (sample SAMEA103939775, study PRJEB20133) | metagenome | reverse complement strand
TGTTGAAGAAAGCTGCGAACTTCTTCGAAAGAGTTTGAACACAATCGAGCAAATTGATCTTGATCTTTCAAGGTACAGGTTTTTTCATTCTTTCAGCTGTTGCATACCGAATCTTGACGAAAGAATCTCGTTTAGCAAAGCGGTTTTTCCGCCAATTTTGAAGTATTGCACGCAGAATGGCTATCAATATTATCCGGTGACTTTCGAAACCAACAAAGGTGTCACCTTACTCTACGGACCAAACATGGGGGGTAAGACCAGTTTCCTAAGAACTGTCGGTAGTTTGGTGGCGTTGATGCACCTGGGTTATCCCATTCCAGCGGAAAAGTTTACCTGTCCCATCTTTGAAGAGATCAGGTATATATCGAAGGGAGAAAATCTTGGCTTGAGCTCTTTTGCTAAGGAGATACAGTCTTTTGTGAAGGTTAATTCTTCAACAAGGCGAAAATTGGTTTTGATGGATGAATTTGGTTCCAACACCAATCCGGTAGAAGGCGAAGCACTTGCCTTAGCGGTTATGAGGGTTTTTCGCAACTGTGATGATTTTGTTCTTCTGACTTCTCACTATCCAAGGCTCGTCAGAGAAGCCGGACAAATCTACGCATGCGGGAGATTAAAGAACGTCGACAGCGATGATCTCCACACGATGATTGAATACGTGCTCGAACGCGACGTGAGACAAAGTACCTTCATGGGAATACTCCTTGCTCGGAAACTTGGGCTTCCCGAAGAGATAGTTCGAGAAGCTTTGAAAGAAGTAAGGACTTATGGATGAGAGGGTCTACACCGTTTCCGAAATAACACAATACATCGCTTCTCTCATAAACGATGACCCCTATCTGACCGACGTTCAAATCGTTGGTGAGGTTGTTGATCCGAAAGAGAGGTCTGGACATTTGTTTTTCTCGCTGAAAGACGAATCAACCACCATTGGTTGCGTGATGTTTGGCGGCGCTTACAGAGTTCAGCTTGAAGAAGGTACACTGTTGCAGGTTCGAGGGGACGTCAGAGTGTACACTCAGAGGGGAATCTATCGGCTAATCTGCAAAGAGGTACGTGTGTTACCGAAAAAAGGGATTCTGTTCTTGAAGCTTAAGGAAGTTTACGAGAGATTGCTCAAAGAAGGAATATTTGAAAAGCCAAAGAAAGCTTTCCCAAAGTTTCCCAAGAGAGTTGGCGTCATAACATCGCGTGATTCTGCTGCTTACCACGACATCCTCAGGACTGCAAGGGAAAGATTTCCCGTTGTCAAGATCATTCTGTTTCACACCAGGGTCCAGGGAGAAGAGGCAAAAGAGAGTCTGCTGAAAGCCATCGAGGACGCAAACAGAGAAAACCTCGATGCTGTGATAATCGCAAGAGGTGGTGGTGCAAGCGATGATCTTTGGATCTTCAACGATGAGGATATCGTACGAGCAGTCTTTAAATTGCGCCATCCGGTCGTAACTGGAATAGGTCACCAAATTGATTCCGTACTTGTGGACCTCGTTGCTGATTACTCCGCTCACACACCAACGGCGGCTGTTGAGTACCTCTTACCTGACAAGGCTGAAATAGCTTACAGCGCTTTTGAAAACATACGAAAAATGAGAAGATCCTTGGAAGTTCTGATCAGGTCTAAGATTATGGTGGTTCAAATGCTTGGCAGAAATTTGAGGGTGGATGTGAACAAGGTGATGTCAGCTCAAATAAACAAAGCAAAATCGTTGTGTGACAGACTCTATTTTGCCGTCAAGTCAACAATGGATAGATTCGAAAATGAAGTACAGGTTCTCATTACAAAACTTTCAGTGCTGAACCCTGAGTGGCCCTTATCACGCGGTTATGCGATAGTTTCAAAAGGTGATTCATGGATTAGGAGCTCGAGTGAGGTTACGATCGGAGACGAGTTAGTGATAAGATTTTTGGACGGAACGGTGAAGGTGGTCACAAGTGGGAATCGACGAAATGATGCGCGAGCTGGAGGCAATTGTTGAGAAACTCGAGGGTGGGCAAATAAGAGTCGAGGAAGCTTTAGAACTCTACAAAAAAGGTGTTGAACTCTACAAAAAACTCGTTTCGGCTCTGAAGTCTACTCAGATAGAGGTTCAAGACATTTACGCACAACTTGGAGAGATCGACGATGAACTATCCAACACTTGACGACGTACTTAAAGCTGAAATCGATGAGTTAGAAAAATATGCTCAAATGATAAGAAATAGGATCATCCAGTGCGTTTCAAAGAACGGTGGGCATCTGGCGTCCAACTTGGGTGTGGTTGAACTTACGCTTGCGCTTTACAGAGTCTTTGATCCAAGGAAGGACATTGTCATCTGGGACACCTCTCATCAATGCTACACACACAAGCTTTTGACCGGAAGATGGGAAAATTTTGACACGCTCAGACAGTTCAACGGTGTGAGCGGTTATCTGAACCCCAGCGAGTGTGAGCTTGATCACTTTATTCTTGGACATGCTGGCACTTCTGTGGCACTCGCACTTGGTGTAGAAAAAGCGCTCAGGATCAGAAACGAAGCAAGAAGCGTTGTTGCAGTGATAGGAGATGGTGCGCTGTCCAACGGAGAGGTTCTGGAGAGCTTGAATCAGCTGAAGACCCAAAAATCGAAGATTAAGATCATTCTGAACGACAACGGAATGTCTATCGCCCCAAATGTTGGTGCCCTTTCAGAGGTTTTTGCCGAACTTAGGACAAGTTTGGCATATGTCAAACTGAAAGAGATCGCAAAATCAGTCCTTGAAAGCTCTGACGTTGGAAAAAGCTTAGAAGATGAACTTAGGAAACTCAGGAATGGTTTGAAATTGATCATGACAGGCTCGGACTTTTTCGAGGCGCTTGGAATCAAACACATAGGACCAATCGACGGACACGATTTGAAGACTTTAGTGAGAATCTTTCAGAGGATAAGAGACTACGATTATCCTGTTGTGGTTCATGTCGTGACGCAAAAGGGAAAAGGTTACAAACCAGCCGAGGAAAACTGCGTGATGTATCACAGTTCTCCAAAATTTGATCCTGAGAGCGGAGAACCTTTGTTAAAAAAAGGATTTTTGAGTTTCAGCGAGGTTTTCGGCCAAACTTTGACGAAGTTAGCTGCACAACGGAAAGACATTTTTGCAATAACTGCGGCGATGCCGGATGGGACTGGGCTCAACTACTTTGCCAAGAGTTTTCCAGATAGGTTTGTAGATCTGGGAATAACCGAGCAAAGCTGTGTCACATTTGCGGCTGGATTAGCTAAAATGGGCATGAGACCCGTTGTAGCGATATATTCAACCTTCCTTCAAAGAGCTTACGATCAGATAATCCACGATGTGGCTTTGCAGGGGTTAAGCGTAATCTTTGTTGTAGACAGAGCCGGTCTTGTCGGGGAAGATGGGCCAACTCACCACGGGGTTTTTGACATAGGCTTCTTCAGACCGATTCCAGGTTCAAAGATTTTCGCACCGATGAACTTGCAGGAATTGGTTGCCATATTGAAATCGGTGTTTGAGCTCAACGTGGGAGGAGTTGTTGCAATAAGATATCCAAAAGAAGTCGAGGAGGCTGAAATTGAAAAGCTATGGCAGCAATCAAAACCAATCAACCCATTCCGATGGGAGGTTTTAAAACAAGGACGTGGTAACATCGTCGTTTTCGCAGCCGGAACGATGGCTAAGAATTGTTCAAAACTCGCAGAACTCGATGCAACAGTTGTTTATGCAAGATGTTTAAAACCGTTGGACGAAGATTTACTCAAGCAGCTTGCCGAGAACAACGAAGTTATCGTAACGGTGGAAGAAGGAGTTCTCTCGGGTGGTTTTGGAGAAAGTGTGGTCAGTTTTCTCAACCAGCTTGGCATCAAAAAGCCTGTTCTATGCCTTGGTATAGGTGAAACATTCGTTCCCCATGGATCAAGGGAGGAGCTTTTGAGGTTGTGCAGACTTGATCCAGAAGGCATATTCGAGAGTGTGGTATCATTTATTAGAAAGGTTAAAAAGGAGGTACTGACATGGTAGTAAAACTTGAGTACGGTGATCTTGAGATAAGTTTGAAAACACTCAAGAAGCTTGCTTACATAGCAACCAAACAAAGCTACGGTCCTGTGAACATAGCCTCTGATAGCTTCTTTGGAAAGCTTTTCGGAGAGAAGGAAGAAGAGAGAATAAAGGTTGAAGAACTTGACAACGGCAAGGTGATTGTTGATCTGTACCTTGAACTTGAGTACGGTGTAAAGGTTTCCGAAGTTGCGAAGAACATCATGGAGAATGTGACACACATCTTGAACACGATAGGTGGTTGCGAGGACGTTGAAGTTAACGTTCACGTAACTGGGATCCGATGAGGAGGTGTCGGATCCTTGGAAAAAGTCAACGGAAAATTCATGCGTCTTGCGTTTCAAAAAGCCACGGAGGTTTTAGCCGCCCATGTTGACGAGTTGAACGCTCTGAACGTTTTCCCGGTGCCAGACGGCGACACCGGTTCAAACATGCTCGCAACTATGAAAGAAGGCTGTAAGTACTTAGACGAGCTCAAGAAAAACGACTTGCCGTCCGCAATGGAAGCAATCAGAAACGGAACTCTCATGGGTGCAAGGGGTAACTCAGGCGTCATTCTGTCTCAGATCTTCAGGGGTTTTGCCGATTACTGCAGTAAGAAAAAGACCCTCTCGCCAGCGGATTTTATCGGTATGTTCAGGAGTGCTCGCTCAGTTGCTTACAAAGCCGTCATGAAGCCAGTGGAAGGCACCATTTTGACCGTGCTTAGAAGAATTGATGAAAAGTCAAATGAAGCAGAAGGTTTCGAAACAGTCGTGGACGTTCTTCGGTGGGTTGTCGAGGTTGCCGATGCAACTGTAAAAGAAACGCCAAAACTGCTTCCGGTGTTGAGAGAAGCCGGCGTCGTTGATGCTGGAGCAAGGGGACTTTATTACATTCTTCAAGGCTTTTTGGCAGTTGCCCTTGGGGAGACTGAGATAAATCTTCAAGTGGTAACAACCAAAAGCGGTGAAATTGCGGTTGAGATAACCTCTGAAGAGTTGACATACCAATATTGCACTGAGGTGATGATAAAAGCGCAAAGCGAAAACCATGCCGCGAAAGTCGACAATCTGCGAGAGTTTCTTGAAAGTATAGGAGATTCAGCCGTCGTGGTTTTTGACCAACCGGTGATTAAAACTCACGTTCACACGAATGATCCGGGTTTGGTTATCCAAGAGGCTTTGAAGTACGGTGAGTTGTTGAAGGTGAAGATCGACAACATGAAGCTGCAGCACGAGCACTTTGTTGAGGTAAGCGCCCAAGATCAACCGCCAAGAGCTTACGGATTTGTTGCCGTTTCTCCCGGAATCGGCATTTCAGAGGTTCTCAAAAATCTCGGAGTCGATCAAATAGTTCGTGGTGGACAAACCATGAACCCGAGTACCGCGGATCTCAAGTACGCGATAGACAGGGTCAAAGCGAAAATCGTATTTCTTTTCCCGAACAACCCGAACATAATCCTCGCCGCCAGACAAGCTACAGAACACATTGATGACAAGAAAGTCATTGTGATACCCACGCAAACAGTTCAGGAATGTATATCCGCGATGATGAGCTTTGACCCTAATGAAGAACCCGAAAAACTCGAAGAAAAGTTCAAAGAAGCAGCGCAATACATAATACCTCTTTCTGTAACAAGAGCCGTCAGAGATGCAAAACATAACGGAACAAGGATCAAGAAAGATGAATACATGATTATGAAAGGCAAAAAACTCCTATCTCATGGACAGTCCTTGAAACAAGCTTTGAGTAGGGCTCTGACCGCACTGGACCTGAGAGGCAGAGAAGTGGTGACAATTTTCACAGGACAAGACGCCACAGATCAGGAAACGTCGATCATAAAAGATTATTTTGCCAAGGCTATCGAAAACGCCCAGATCGATATTCGAGAAGGAGGACAACCTCATTATCCATACCTGATAATGATTGAATAGAAAAGGCGCCTTCTGGCGCCTTTTTATTTGATTACCTTAAGTTCTCGCCCGATCTTCTCAAATTTCCCAATCGCAAAATCAAGGTCGTCTTTCAAATGAACGGCGCTTATCATCACCCTGATCCTGGCTTTTCCGCGTGGTACCAATGGATAACCTATTGACTGAGCAAAGATACCTTCTTCGAAAAGCCTTTCGCTGAACTTGCTCGCAGTTGTTTCATCATACAGCATCACAGGGGTTATCGGTGTCTGACTTTCTCCCACGTCGAAACCAAGCTCCTTCATCCTTGACTTGAAGTATTTCGCGTTATCCCAAAGTTTTCTAACCCTCTCATCGGATTCCATCAACATTTTGACTGCTTCCAGACATGCCGCTGTGTCGGCAGGGGAAAGTGGCGTGCTGAACATGAAAGGTCTGGCTTTTTGCCTCAGATAATTGATCAACTGTTTCTGACCGGCAACGTAACCACCTACCACACCAAAGGCTTTTGAAAGAGTTCCTATTTCAATATCAACTTTTCCATGAAGATTGAAGTGATCAACTATACCCCTACCGGATTCTCCAAGCACACCTTCTCCGTGAGCATCGTCAACCATTACTATGGCATCGTATTTTTGGGCAAGTTCCACGATCTCTTTTAGGGGAGCTATGTCTCCATCCATGCTGAAAACCCCGTCAGTTATGATCAGTTTCCTTCTTGCACCTTCTCTTGTTGCCTGTTCAAGGGCTTTTGCAAGATCTCCCATGTCTCTGTGCTTCCAAACATATCTTTTTGCCTTTGAGAGTCGAACTCCATCGATGATGCTGGCATGGTTCAGTTCATCAGAAAGGACCGCATCCCTCTCGTCTGTTATAGCTGGAATAACCGCCTGGTTTGCGAGAAAACCAGATTGCAGGAACAGAACATCTTCGACCTTTTTGAAAGCCGCAAGAGTCCTTTCGAGCTCAACGTGTATTTCCATCGTTCCTGCAATCGTTCTCACAGCTCCAGGTCCAACACCCCATTTTTCAACAGCTTTTATAGCTGCCTGCTTTAACCTTTCTTCGTTTGCAAAACCAAGATAATTGTTCGAACATAGATTTAATACCCTTTTACCGTTGATTGTCAGCCACGCACCTTGTGGGCTCTCCAGTGTTCTGATGTTTATGAATAGCCCCTTTTGCTTGGACTCTTCGATCTCCTGTGTGAAAACCGAGTAATCAAACACCTAAGATCCCTCCTTTTCAAGAGATTTCTATCACAACTTTTCCGCATTCTCCGTTCATCATCAACTCAAAACCCTTTTGCCATTCTTTGAATGGTATAACATGCGTTACAACCTTAGACAGATCTACCTTTTTACTCTTGAGAAGTTGGTCGGCAGCTCTCCAAGTTTCAAACATCTTTCTTCCGGTTACGCCGTAGATTTTCAACCCCTTGAAGGTTATCAGTTCGTCGATTGGTATCTCAACGTTTTTACTGTACACTCCAAGTATCGAAACTGTTCCGCCTCTTGTCACACACTTTAACCCCTGTAGCAATGCTTGGGAGCTGCCAGACATTTCGAGTAGAATATCAACACCTTCCCCATTTGTTAGGCTCAGAACTTCCTTTTCCAAATCCTGAGAACTTGGATCGATAACGATGTCGGCTCCGTTCAATTTTGCAAGCTTTTTTCTGTATTCCTTCAATTCCGATGCTACAACCAAGGAAGCACCAGCTGCTTTCGCGACTTGAATAGCCATGGCCCCGATCGGACCAACGCCGGTGATGAGAACTGTTTTTCCAGCCAAGTCTTCCACTAAAGCCGTGTGCACAGCGTTGCCAAATGGTTCCATGACTGATGCATACTCTTCGGGAATTTGCTTGGAAACTTTCCAGAGAATCACTTGTGGCACCTTGACGTATTCCGCAAAGGCACCATCAACGTCTACACCTAGTATTTTCATCTTTTGGCAGATGTGCATCCGACCAGTTTTACACTGATAGCAACTCTGACAAGGTATGTGCGACTCGGCAGCAACGTAATCTCCAACGTCAACTGTGTTAACCGATTCACCAACCGCCTCGACAACTCCTGCAAATTCATGGCCAATGGTCATCGGAGGTCTTATGTGGCTCTGTGCCCAACTGTCCCACTTATAGATGTGAACATCTGACCCGCATATGGAAGCTTTCTTGACCCTTACAAGAACCTCATCTGGAGCAAGGTCTTTAGGTTGAACAATGTTTTCCATGCTTAAGCCTGCCGCCATGTGTGTTTTTCTTATAGCCAGCAAGTTGATCCCTCCCATTTTGAAGCTTACACCAAAACAGTCCTTTGACTGAAAGATCATGGATTAAAGATTCACCAGCACACCAATACAAAAAATTACATCCACAAAGAAAGGTAACCAGCAACAAAACGTACACGTGCGTTAAATGAGCACTCACCCAGTTTTCTTCTTCGGTCGTTTTCAACAAGTTGCACATGTTGATCTGTTACGTCTCCCTGTGTCCATGGTATAATGACGACGTGGTATAATAATATCGCAACATTTACTTCATGAAGGGAGGTAGTAGGGATGAAGAAGATTTTGGTCATGCTTTCAGCTCTGCTTACAGTTGCTGTTTTCGCACAGACCATCAACTGGGCTTTCCTGCAGGAACCTATCACCTTGAACCCGTGGCAACACTATGGTCCAAACGCCACCGTTTGGAACAGCTACGTAATCGGTCCAAGGTATGGTGCACTGTATGCTTATTCAGACGTCAGATTCGACTGGATACCAAGCCTTGCTGCGGATATGCCCGATCTAAAGCAAGAAGGAGACCTTTGGGTCTACACGATCAAACTCAGAACGGATGTTGTATGGTCTGATGGAACCAAGTTCACAGCCGACGATGTTGTGTGGACGATGAACACAGTGAGAAAGTTAATCGTCGATCATGGACTTGGTGGAAACTGGGCAAGCATGGTTGACAAGGATTACTTCGTAAAAGCTGAAAAAATTGACGATTTCACGATCAAAGTTTACTTTACAGCACCAAGTCTTGCAAAGGCAAACTTCGGAGCTTTGATGATGCCAATTTTGCAGAAAAAGTATTGGGAACCAAAGGTTGAGACAGCACTCAAGAGCGCCAACCCACTTCAGGAACTTTACAACCACGACAATTCGGATGAGCCGATACTTGGAGCATTTGCTTTCAAGAGATGGGAAAAAGGAGCATTTATCGAAGTTGCCGCGAGGAAAGACTACTTTGATTCTGGAAGCATTCTGACTCTTTACAAAAATGGTGCCGCTAGTTTCGCAAATCCAAAGACCGGTTTCAGCTGGTCTGGTTACGGCGAACCAACAGGAGAAAAAGAACTTGAACTTGTCACCGGACCTTACGTTGATGGCATAATTTACAGATTCTACCTAAACCGCGCAGCAGCAATTACTGCTTTGATAAACGGCGATGTCAGCTTCATCTTCAACTCCCTTGGACTTCAGAAGGGTGAAGAGGACCAGGTTGCCAAGACCGCAGGTGTAAAGGTCATAAAGAACAGCGTAAACGGTTTCAGATACATTGCTTTCAACATGAGAAGATTCCCGATGAACATCAAGGAATTCAGACAAGCAATAGCGGCTATCACCGATCGTGAATTTCTCTGCTCAAGGGTTCTTGGTGGCCAAGCCTTCCCACAGTACGGAGTCGTTCCATCCTCTAACGTCTTTTGGTACAACCCAGCGGTTGAAAAGCTTTCGCCCGGTTATGGAATGTCCTTTGGTCAGAGAATGCAGCTTGCAGTAGACCTTCTGAAGAAGGCTGGATTCAAATGGGTTGTGGAACCAAAGATCGAGGGCAATGCAGTCACCAGAAAGGGTAGAGGTTTGATAGGACCAAACGGCGAAAGAATTGAAAGCATTGAATTGCTCGCACCTGGCACTGGTTATGACCCAATGAGGGCAACGATGGCAATGTACATCGAAAGATGGGCGAACGACCTTGGAATACCAATAAAGGCAAACCTTGTGGACTTCAACTACATTGTCCAGAGGGTTTGGGATGAACCATTCAACTTTGACATCTACATGCTTGGTTGGAGCCTTGGCTATTATCCAGACCACATAGCAGACTTCTTCAAGAGCGATAGGGCCGGCGTCGGTGACTTCAACACACCTGGATACAACAATCCAGAGTTCGACAAACTCTGCGATGAGTTCCTCGCCGCGTCCGACATCGAGACCGCAAAGAAGTTGGCTTTCAAGCTCCAAGAAATCCTCGCAGAAGATCTTCCGTATCTTGTTCTGTTTGACACACCAGTCACAGAAGCTTACAGGACAGATCAAATAATCTTCCCGTATGAGAAAACATTGTCTGGTTTGCAATATGTAAGCGGCGTGCCAACGCTTGTAAAACCCGTTTCGAAATAGTTCAAGCTTCTGATATCAATCAACCGCCCCTCTTGGGGCGGTTGGATTTTGTAACAGGGAGGAGATAACTCGTGGTCAAGTTTATCGGCAAGAGAGTTGTACAAATAGCTGTGCTCCTTTTCATCTACATCACAATCGTTTATTGGTTGATCGAGGCGATGCCCGGAAGTTTTATGGACAAATACTTGATGAACCCAAAGCTCACACCTGAGATAAGGGAAAACCTTAAGCGACAGTTTGGTTTTGATAAGCCACCTTTGATGAGATATTTGATCTATATGAGAAACTTTTTGAGACTGGATTTAGGTATATCTTTCTCCTATTTTCCAAGACAAGTTACATCCATTATCGCCGAACGGCTTCCAAGAACGGTGTTTCTCTTCGTGACAGCAACTTTGGTTTCCTACAGCCTTGGTTACTCACTTGGTAAAAGAACTGCTTGGAAGCGAGGAAAGTTCGTCGACAAGACAGCAACTTTTGTCGGAATTGTTTTCTGGACAATCTTTTTACCTCTGCTTGCGATTTTCAACATATGGCTGTTTGGTGTGATACTTGGAATCTTGCCGTTGAACCAGTTTATTGACCCGAACCTGTGGAGAACCGCACCGGTTTCTGCCCAGACGGTGTTTATAAGATTGCTGCTCAACGCTTTTGTCTTCCTTGTTGTTTTCTTGATCGTGATGATCATCTCTCAACGACTTAAAACAGTAACCGCCAAAAAATCTCTGCTTTGCAGCACAGTTGGAATTTTCTTGCTTGTTTCAATTTTGACATGGATCCTCTCTGACCTTGGAAGGTATGCCTGGGATATAATAAATCACATGATTCTGCCAGTCCTTACCTTGACGATGTATTCCTTTGCAGGAAGCATGCTTGTTATGCGAGACACTATGCTTGACGTGATTCGTGAAGATTACATTACAACAGCAAGGGCAAAGGGATTACCGGACAGGGTTGTCAGGGACAAGCATGCGGCGAGAAACGCCCTATTGCCTCTTGTCACGAACTTTGTCATCAGTCTTGGTTTCACACTCAGTGGAGGTATCATAACTGAAACTATGTTCTCGTGGCCTGGTCTTGGTAGAACTTATCTTGAGGCATTGAACCAGCAAGATACACCTTTACTCATAGGCCTGTTGGTTTTCACTGGGATATTTGTCTTGATAGCCCACTTAGTGGCTGATATTCTCTACGCGTTCTTGGATCCAAGGATCAGGTATTGAGGGAGTGGTTGAAATGGTAGAAGCCGTTATCAAAGAACCACTTTGGAGAATTCGGCTCAAACTTTGGATCAGGTCCTTCAAAACTGGGTGGGAGATTTTCAAAGAAAAGAAGTTAGCTGTCTTTGGTCTGAGTGTGATTATCTTCTTCGCAATCTTTGGTGCATTTTATCCACTCTACCCTGTTTTGATGAAAAATCTCTTCTGGAGAGATGATCCAGTCAGCTATCAAATGTTCATGCCTTACGATCCTGTAATTGGTTTTGATCCAAATATTTACAGCCACCCATCACCCCCGTCCTTGAAACACCCCTTGGGTACTGATCCACTTGGTAGGGATGTTCTCTCGATGATACTGTACAGTACTCCAAGGGAATTCGTACTTGGAATTACTGCTGCTCTCATAACGGTGCTAATAGGGACTTTCATAGGCGCAAGCTGTGCTTACTATGGAGGAGTTGTAGATGCCTTCTTCATGAGGCTTGCGGATATCGTTATGCTCTTCCCAAGTCTTGCCCTTTTGATGGTTCTCAGCGCGTTTATGGAGCTGACGCTTTTCAGACTTGCTGTTATACTTGGAATCCTCTCAGGATTTGGTTCGATAACCCTTGTTCTCAAAGCTCAAGCCTTGACCGTAAAAGTTAGACCGTTCATAGAAGCTGCGAAATCCGCTGGGGCGAGCGATGCGTACATAATCTTCAGGCACATTATTCCAAACATAATGCCACTCTCCTTTCTGTACATGATGTTCAACGTCACGGGTGCAATTTTCACCGAAGCTGTTCTTTCATTTTTGGGCCTCGCAAACATACGAATGAGCTGGGGTGTGATAATTCAAATGGCTGAGTCCTCGGGATATCTGATGGGGGCAAGCATAGGTACTTTTTGGTGGCTTTGGCTGCCAGCCGGTGCTTGCATAACATTGTTGTGCTCGGCATTCTATTTCCTTGGAAGAGGACTTGAGGAAATCGTCAACCCAAGACTGAGAAAGAGGTGAGAAAGTTGCTTTTGTCAGTGAAGGATTTAAGAATGTACTATAGGACAAAGATGGGTTTTGTGAGAGCCGTTGATGGTATAAACTTTGATCTTGATTCCGGTGAAAGTCTTGGGATCGTAGGTGAATCTGGTTGTGGAAAAACTTCGATATCCATGACAATACTCAGGCTACTCCCGGACAATGCCGAATTCAAGGGTGGAAATGTGATCTTCGAAACAGGCAATGGTCCTGTGGATTTGGTTAAACTCAGCGAAGAAGAAATGAGAAAGTTCAGATGGCGTGGGATTTCAATGATCTTCCAAGCCGCCATGAACTCGCTGAACCCGGTTTACAAAGTTGGGGATCAGATAGTTGAAGCGATACAGAATCACTTCCCGGATGTACCACTGGACAAAGCGAGAAAAAAGGTTGCCGAACTTTTCGAGCTGGTAGGGCTTGATCCTACAAGAATGGATCAGTATCCCCACCAATACAGTGGTGGAATGAAGCAGAGAGCTGTTATCGCCATGGCTTTGGCATGCGAACCGAGGCTTATCATTGCCGATGAGCCAACCACTGCGCTTGACGTAATAGTGCAGGATAGAATCTTAAAAGAGATAAGAAAAATCCAACAAAAGTTGAACATGGCAATGATCTACATCTCTCATGATATAGCCGTCATAGCCGAGGTCAGTGACAAGATAGCTGTAATGTACGCCGGAAAATTCGTTGAATTGGCTGATTCAGTAACCATATTCAAACGTCCTATGCATCCGTACACCTATGGGTTGATGCATGCTTTCCCGAGCACCGTGGGTGAAAAAATCGAGCTGGCTACAATACCCGGAGAGCCTCCGAATCTTCTGAACCCACCCAGCGGCTGCAGGTTTTATCCAAGATGCCCAAAAGCAGATGATATCTGCAAAAGCGTTGAGCCCGAATACAGAGAAATAGAGAAGAATCACTTTATAGCATGCCATCATCCAGTCAGACCAGGGGAGGTGGTGCAATTTTATGAAAAATGACGTCGTTTTAAAAATAGAAGGCCTCAGGAAGCTGTTCCCCGCCGAGAGAAAGCTCTTCAGGCGGACAAAGTTGTTTGTCCACGCTGTGGACAACATTACACTTGAAATCAAGAAAGGCGAATCTTTGGCGTTGGTTGGCGAGTCGGGTTGTGGGAAAACTACAACTGGTAAAGTCCTGGTTGGACTAGAGGAACCAACGGAAGGTAGGATTGTCTTTGAACAAGAAGACATCACACCGCTACTTTTTGAGCACGAAAGCAAATCGAAGGAATACGTGGACAAGAGGTATGTGGAAAAGTTTTACAACATCAGCGAACAAAATCTGAAAGATTTGGATGGTATCGACAGGTTGTACGCGGAAAGATTTCTCGTACTTGGTAAAAACAGAGAGAAGTTCCTGGGGGAATTTCTGGAGAACAGAAGGGAAAGAATTCGACAGCTGAGAAAGAAATTCCAAATGATCTTCCAGGACCCTTACGAATCCCTAAATCCCAGGATGACGATTTTCGACATAGTTTCAGAACCTTTGAACATACATGGCATCGGGAGTCTCAAAGAAAGAGAAGACATGGTAGCCCAAATGCTCGCCGATGTTGGTTTAACACCACCTGAGACTTTCATGTTCAGATTTCCTCATGAGCTTTCCGGTGGTCAGAGACAAAGAGTTGCAATAGCCAGGGCTTTGATTTTGAATCCTTCTTTCGTAGTTGCAGACGAACCAACGTCGATGCTTGACGTCTCAATAAGAACAGGCGTAATGAAACTGATGATGCGTCTGGCCGAGGAGCATAACATAAGCTATCTTTACATCACCCACGACCTTGCGGTTGCAAGGTACATGAGCAACAACATCGCCGTTATGTACCTTGGAAAAATCGTTGAGACAGGTTACACAGAAGAAGTCTTGATGAATCCATTACATCCTTATACGAAGGCTTTGTTGGCAGCTGTCCCAATTCCTGATCCAGAGATCAAGAGAAGCGAACCGAATATAAAAGGAAGCGTTCCAAAACCGATCAACCCACCCAATCGTTGTAGATTTTTCGAACGATGCCCGTACGCTGTGGAATACTGCGAGAAAAACGATCATCCACCGCTGACAGAGGTCGCTCCAAACCACAAGGTTTCGTGCTACGTTGTCAGCGGTGAAGCAAAGTGAAAGGGCTCGTCTTTTGGTTCTGCATATCCCTGATGGCGTTGAACTACGCCATCGGGGTTTTTGTTTACAGAAGCTACGTCACATTGTTGAAGGAATCTTCAATAACCTGCACCCTTACCAAGGTCGGTGATAACATATCAGGCTCGATCGTCGTTCAAACAAGACGCGGTCTTAAACTGATTCCAATTGATTTCCAAATTTACTTTTACAACCAAGAGGGAAAATTGGTTCAAAGTTATGCCGATTCCTTCAAAGGCTCCCAACATGTCGAATTCACGTTCAAATCGACGATGGATGCCCAGGATGTAAAAGGTTTAACCGTCACGGGTGTCTCAAATGTGAGGGTGAAGTGGCTTTGGATCAGCGATCTTCTTCCTCTGTCGATAGAGGTGAGAGGACCATGAAAAAGTTCTTCTGGCTTTACTTGGTGATGACGTTTGTCTACCATTCGGTGGTCTTCGAGCTTCTGATGAATCGCTTCTCTCCGTTACCATCTTTGTTGGTGTGGATACTCGCACTTGTCCTGAGTTGGTACGTCGGTAACAGTTTTTCCAACTTCTCTAAATGCCTTTATCTGATAGCGCTATCCTTCTCGACAGCGGGTGTCATCAGCTATTTGCTCATGACACTCTACCTGTACGAGGCAATTAAATCCGCGGTTCAGATGGTCACTCTGAAAATGCTAACGGTGTCACTTGTGACGATTTTCACGCTGAGTAGCTTAGTTGCTCTTCTTGGGTATATGTTCAGAGAAGAACAACAGTAGCAGACCTACAAAGTTATTCAAAATATGGCAGAACAGCGGACAAAACAAACTGTTGGTCTTCAGAACCGACATTGAAAAAACGTATCCCACTACAAACCTGTAAAGCAAATTGTAGAGTGAGAGACCTTCAGACCTCGAAAAAACGTTTAGCAGGTGAACCAACGAAAAGACGGTGGCATTGAGCATGGCACTAGGAAAAACGTAAAGCAACACTCCCCGGAAAAGAATCTCCTCAGAGATTGGCATTGAGATTCCCACGCTCAGAACTGTCAAAAAGTTCAACTCAGAAGGGAGCCTCGTTTGTTCGGCAGTCAAATACCGTCCAAAGACTAGGGTTAGCGAGAAGAGTAGCAAGAACCACCAGAAGCCAACGAACTGCACTCGGAAGTTGTAAGGAACTTTGATCAGATAAAACAACAGGGTTGAGTAACCAAGCTGATTTACTCCCATCGCAAAAATGCGATTGCTTATGTGAAATTTGGAAGCAACTTTCTGAAGGACCACCATTCCAAGCAAGATGCTCAAGTAAAAAATCAGCCTCAACCAACCATCTCCAGTGTGTTGTGTAAAACTTCGTTACAAACTCCGCAATTTGAACATACATCCCATCGACAATCAGGAGTAGTTTCTCCGCGCAAAGCTTTCAGATACTCCGAAACAAGGAACTCTCTGTTCACAACCTGGATGTGATCCCAGGGAAAAACCTCGTTTAGCCTTCTTTCAGAAGTATAGGCTTTTACGTCGATTTGGGCTTCCTCCATCGCCTTTGACCACAGATCAAAGTTGAACATTCCTTCCCAGTTGTCAAAGATAGCTCCCATTTGGAAAGCCTTCAAAACGGCATCGAAAACTCTTCTATCTCCTCTTGAGAGAAGACCTTCAATTAGACTCATCCTTGGATCGTGAATGTTCAATGAGGCTATTCTCTTCAACTTTGAGAGAATAGCTTTGGCATGTTCAAAATAGGCCAGTTCATTCTGTTTGGCAAATTGAAAGGGCGTGTGCGGTTTTGGGACAAATGGTGCTACAGAAACGTTTATCTTTGAAAATCCCATTTTCTTAGCCGTCATGACCATTTTGACTATTCCTTCTAAATCTTCATCTGTCTCTGTCGGCAAACCGATCATAAAGTAAAGTTTTACCCTGTTCCACCCTGCATTCTTCGCAGCCAGTAAGGCATTGAGGTAATCTTCTTCTGAAACGTTCTTGTTTATCACGTTTCTCAGCCTCTGAGTCCCGGCCTCTGGAGCAAGAGTCAAACCTGTTCTACGAGCCGTTGTAATGAGTCTTGCAAGCTCAACACCAAAGGCATCGAGTCGAGTGGATGGAATCGAGATCGAGATGTTTAAAGAGTTCAGATGGTCTCTGAGTGCCGTTAGAACCTCTTTTATCCTTGAATGATCAGCTGTCGAGAGGGAAAGAAGTGCAAGTTCTTCGTAACCTGTACACATCAAAGCTTTCATGGCCTCTTCCAAAACGTTGGTCTTGAACTTTTCCCTCACCGGCCTGTAGAATATACCGGCCTGGCAGAATCTGCACCCACGGTTACAGCCACGCATTATCTCAACAACAACCCGGTCATGAACAGTTTGACAATACGGTATGATCCGAAATTCATCCAGCGCGTAGTCATTGAGATCTGGTATCGTTCTTTTCAGAATCTTCTCGGCGACCCAGTCGTACTTTGGTTTTGGTGGAATAGTTGAATAGTAGAAACTCGGAACATAGACACCGGGAATTTTGGACAGTTCCCTTAATCTTTCGAATCTGTCAAGACCTTTTGTTTCAATCAACACTGGTACTATATCTTTTACTACCTCTTCGCCCTCGCCAATCACAACCGCATCGAAAACCTCAGCCATCACTTCGGGATTTAGGCTGCATGGTCCACCCGCAATGACAAGCGGATCATCCACCTTCCTGTCGCATGACCTCAGGGGAATGTGAGCCAATCTCAGCAAATGAAGTACATTTGTGTAGGATAATTCATACTGTAGGGATATCCCAAGAACATCCAAATTCTTGAGTAAGGTTTTGGACTCCAATGTGAACAGAGGGATGTTCCTTTGATTCATCAGTTCACACATGTCTGTCCAAGGAAGAAAAACTCTCTCACACCAAACTTCGTCCATACTATTCAGCAACCTATATAGAATCATCAGTCCGAGGTTCGACATCCCTATTTCGTAAAGATCTGGCAAAGCCAAAGCAACTCTCAGCTTGACTTTTTGTGGATCCTTGACAACTTGGTTGTACTCACCACCGATGTATCGTGATGGTTTTTCAACCTTCTGAAGGTTGTTGCTCAAGAACCTTAGAATCATTTACGCTCACTCCAATACTCAAAGATGGTTCGAGCCATTGGTGCAGCTGCTTCGCCACCAGAGCCGGAGTTTTCCAACAGAACCACTACCAGCACCTCTGGAGATTTTGCCGGCGCAAAGCCTGCAAACCAAGAGTGTGCGAGCTCTCCAGCTTTACCGGTCTCGGCTGTACCAGTCTTACCTGCAACATCCAATTTCAAACCTCGAAAAGCTCTATAGGCAGTTCCCTCATCGCTTGCCGTTTCACCGTTTGGAGACTGAACAACTTCTCGCATTGCATCAACGATGAACTCGTGCGTTGATTTACCGATCTGCGCTTTATACAGAACGTTGGGCTCAGATTCTAAGACTTTTCTCCCGTTAGGACCGATTATGGACTTCAACAATCTTGGTTGATAAGCCGTACCACCGTTGGCTATGGAGTTGTAGAAAGTGAGGATCTCTATTGGCGTCGTCAAAATGAAACTCTGCCCTATACCGCACAAGATTGTATCACCGGGGAACCATGGTTCTTTGAACCTATTGAATTTCCACGCCGGATCTGGGAACAATCCTTTGCGCTCACCAGGAAGGTCGACTTTAGTCAAATCATCGATTCTGAACAAAGTCGCAAATTGCTTTAGTTTTTCAATGCCAAGCTTCAGCGACAAGTCGTAGAAATACACGTTACAGGAAACTCTTATTGCCTTTTTCAAGTCCGTCACACCATGTCCAGGAACGTACCAATCTCTGTAAGTACCAAGAACTTTACCGCTTGTACCGATGTATTCAAAATAACCGTGGCAATATAATGACTCATCTGATATTCCACCCTCTTCAAGATATCCAATTGCGTACAGAGGTTTAATCACAGAGCCAGGCGGATAAACAGCGCTTATAGCCCTGTTCAACAGTGGACTCGTTGGATCGCCGGAGAGTTCAGCCCACTGCCTTACGCTAACACCCTGTGCAAAGACGTTTGGGTCAAAGGATGGATGGGAAGCCATTGCCAAAATCTCACCTGTTCTCACCGATTGAACTATCACCGCTCCCGGCTTGCCATGATTTAGTAGGAGCTGTTCAACACGAGCCTGTAGTTTGGAATCTATAGTGAGCACGACATCGTTGCCCTTTATCGCTGCAGACTCCACAAACCTTCCAAGTACTTTCCCACGGATGTCTGTGCTTACCAGCTCGTATCCATCAATGCCGTTTAGATATGAATTGTACATTGCCTCGATACCCGAGACACCTTGCCTACTTTGGTCAACGTATCCGACAACGTGACTTGCAAGACCTGAATACCTTCTGATCAATTTTCTCGAAATATACAAACCTGATTTCTCAAGTTTCTGAGCCTCAGACTCGGAGATGACCATCTCTTCTCCAAGTATTAACCGCAATTTTCTTTCGGTTCCGAGAACTTGTTCAACCAGTTTTTCATCTATATTCCCCATAGCTCTGGCTATCAACACTTCCTCGTCCCAAGCAAGAATTTCGCCATCTCTCGTCAGTATCTTTCCACGAGGTGCTTCGACCTTTCTCACGTGGACCTTTAGAGAATCCACATATTCTCTGTGCTGTTTGTACTGAATGACCTGCAAAATGAAAGCCCTCAGTAGCAGAGCAGCAAACGGTACGATAACGAAAAGATACAATATCAGCTTACGAGACCTCATATTTTCTCCAAAGCAGCAACGAAATTACAAAGAGCACTGCTAATGTTGGCAAGTACGTGCCATTTATTAAGACGATCAAGCAGACCGCCGCTGAATAAACCGCGAAAGGAACAAACGGGCTCAAAAAGTAGTTTCTTAGTACCAAAAAAAGAACATAAATCGAAAAGATCACCAGGTGGGTGAAAGTGATGCTCTTAAAGCAGACTGAGGAATGTAGCAGCAAAAACAACAGAACTCTTAGGGCACTGCCAAAGCCTTTGAAACGTTGATATTCGAAAACCATGTAGACCACCAACAACGGTAGAAGATCAAAGTAAGCTCCGTCGAATACCACAGTCAACACACCAAAAATGTATGGAAAGATCTGCTCAAAACGCTCGCTTCGCATTGCAATCACCCATTAAGTTAGTATTCCTTCCACGGATCAACCTCGTTGATCACCTCTTGTGTTTGAAGAAATCTTTCAAGTATCGTGAAAGTCTCGTTCATCAAATCACGAAGTGCTTCTTCGCAGTATCCACCAACATGTGGCGAGAGAACCACGTTCCTGAGGCTTTGAAAATCGTATTTGCTTGGAAAAACCGTTTGATCCCTCGAAGACGGGTAGTTGTACCAGGTGTCTATGGCAGCTCCAGCAAGAATGCCATTTTTCAAAGATTTGTACAGAGCTTCTTCTTCTATTACTTCTCCCCTTGAGACATTTATCAGGTATTTCCCAGCCATTTTCCGAAGCCTTTCCTCGTTGAAAAGTCCTTTTGTTTCCCTGGTCAGTGGAACAGTTACGAAAACAATGTCCGCTTGCTCAATCGCCCAATCGAGGTTCGAGGTTATTGACAAAGGTTCGCAAGGAGCGGATTTTTTGACGCCTATGATCCTACAATTAAAGGGTGCAAGCAATTTCTCCAACTCCTTGCCTATGGAACCCATTCCCACTATGCAGACGGTTTTTCCCCGCAGGGAAAACCACAGGTCCTCTTTTGGTGAACCAACAGAATAACCGTGCCAGATGCCCTTTCTCAGATCATTATCGTACTCGACAACTCTCCCAAGTAGTGCTAAAGCCAAGGCAAGTGCTCTTTCGGCAACTGCAAAAGCATTGGTATGACAGTTGGCTATCTTTATTGTTCCTCTTGATCTTATGGCTTCCAAATCGAGTCCATTGACTCCAGCCATCGGAACTATAATCAACTTCAGATTTCTCGCTGAAAAAATTTCGTCCCGTGAAAGCCTCGCCGAAACAACTACATCAGCTTGCTCCAAAAGTTTCCTCGGCGAGTCAGACGAGAAATAACTTTCGAATCTCACATCTTTGTATCGTTCTTTCATCTGATTTATCCTCAAAAGCCATTGTTCGTTCAATTTGTTCAAAAAAAGCACGAGCATACAACAGTTTCTCCTTTCTTCAATAAAGCTGCAGACTCATTTCAAGCTGGGTCATAAAGTTTCTAAAACCATTTCTCGCAGCAGCATCGTAGAGAGAGTCATTTTCAGGCACGTTGAATATTGCACAGTATCGTTTTCCCTCCGTCTTACAAACGTATTTTGCAGCAGCTTCTAAGAGTGACGGATAGTCTTTTAATTCTTTGATAGGAGCACAGTCGACTATGAATGCGTTGTCAGATGTTGAACCCCATACCAAGTATCCTTGCGATCGACGCAAGTTGAGTCGGGCGTACTTATATCTCCCTGATGCCAAAAGCAAAGTGGTAGGTTCTCGCTGCCAATTCGGTGAACGATGAAGATTTATCGAAGCCTCAACGGAAGCCTGGTGAACCCATCTCGCATCGGTTTTCACAACAGTTAGTTCATCATCTTCCTCGAAGGTTGAAAATTCCCTTATCATCGAATGTAACTCTCTGACGGTTCTGAAACCGTTCTTCTCGTAAAACCTAATTGCCTTTGACTCTGTTTTCAAAACTTCCAACACAACATTCTGCACTTTTCTCCACCTAAGTGCTTCCAATGCGTGTTCAATTATTCTGTAAGCAAGTCCGGTACCGCGTTCGCTTTTGACTACTCCCATGGCGTCTATTCGTCCCCTGTTTCTCCTGATGCAGCATACTATGAATCCGACTGGTTTGTCGTCCTTTAGAAAAACGAAGGAATCTGAGAGCGAAACGGAATTTTCCCTCGCATCCAAATTGAAAGAGAGAATATCCCATTTCACCGGAACAGGATAATCGCTGAAGACTTCGTTCACCAACTCGAGGAACCGAACGATTGGAAATTCAGAAAGCAGTTTTACCGTTTCCACCCCACCACCCCCAGACTCACACGGAGATGTTGAAGTTTTGATCACGCTGATTTTGGGATGAAGGAGATCTTACGGTTTTCATAGCACTTCTCCATGCCTCTAACAGCTGCTCGGCATAGTAGAGAATCTCATCGATCTTTTCAACTTCCTTCCTCAAACTGGCTTCGATTAAGGTCTTGTACATGTAGTTGTACAAAGATCTAAGCGATCGTGCTATTTCTCCGCCTTTCTCTATGTCCAATGAGATGTTGAGTTCTGTGATTATATCCTGAACCTTTCCTATTTTTTCGTTGGCTAACGTGAAATTGTTTCCCTGCATAGCTTCTTTTGCTTCTTTCAGAAGCTCCACTGATCTTTCGTAAAGCATTTCCACAAGTTTCGCCGGACTCGCAGTCTTAATGGCATTCTCGACGTAATAATCTTTCATCATTTCTCACTTACCCCCAATTTTGTTCAAAACTTTACTGAAAAATGTGGCATAGATACGAAAGACCGCTGACATGTCGTTTTCCAGGGCATCTGCCAGCTCATCTCTGTCGTTCTTTTCCATTACCTGAACAATTCGATTCAGCCTCGACACAGCTTCTGAGAAGTCAAACGGTTCTATCGGGATTATTTTGATAATACTTTGTCTCAAATTCTCCAAGGCAGATACGCTGTCAGAAAGACTCTTCAAACTGTCAAAAGCTTTTGGATCGCCTGCTCGAATTGACTCAGCAAACTGAGGCAATAAGTTTATAGCGGAATTTACGTAATCCAAAACTCCGGGAAGTATTTCTACAACGAATTTCTCAGGAGCTGTGAATTCCATATCAATCCTCGTATTTTCCTCCAAAACGGCTTCACGCAGTTCTGACACCTTGTGGGGCGGAACCTCAATGTCGTTAATCACAAGCTTTCTGAGCACTTTGTTCCTCGGTGCAAACGACTCGTAGAGTTGCCCAAAGGTTTTGTATTGATCTGTAGACAGAATCGTCTCATTTCCGTCGATGACAAGTTTAATCATGATTATCTCTCCCTCTAAGATAATACATAAGCAACAGACAAACTGTTTTTGCGTCGTTTATCTCGCCATTCAAACACTTGCAAACAGCATCTGACAATCCAATGTTTACAACATGAAGTATTTCGTCTTGATCCAGGTTTTGAGCTGTCTTCTCAAGTTCAGTAGCAACGAAAAGGTGAATCTTCTCGTTTGAAAAACCAGGTGTTGTGTAAACAAGACCCATATATTCAAGCTTACCACATTTGTAACCAGTCTCTTCCTCAAGCTCTCTTTTCGCACATTCTTGAGGGTCTTCTCCTTGATCAAGCTTGCCTGCTGGAACTTCGAGTAATTCACGGCCAATCGGATACCTGTATTGTCTCACTAAGATCACGGTATCCTCGTTCAAAATTGGCAAGATAGCCACTGCTCCAGGATGAAGTACAACTTCTCTTGAAGATTCTACACCGTTCTCAAGAAGCACCCTGTCAACCTTTACGGTGAGAATCTTACCTTTAAACAGTACTGTGCTTTCTATCGTCTTTTCCGACATCCAAACCATCCTTTCAACTTGCAGCTGTCTCGAGCTCGACTGGTACGACGCATGATACTCCGTCAACCATTGTTATACCATGTATGACTTTTGCAGCTTCCATGATGATCTTGTTGTGGGTGATCACGATTAACTGCGTTTTTGCCGAAGCTGACTCAAGCAGATTCCTAAGTCTCTCAGCGCTGAAATCATCAAGCGGTGCATCGATCTCATCCAGCAGGTAAAATGGACTGGGCTTGGTTTCCAACAGGGCAAATAGCAAGGCTGTGCTGACTAAAGCCTTTTCCCCTCCCGATAGAAGCTGCAGCTTTTGAACTCTCTTACCGGGTTTTCGAACGGAGAGCTCTATCCCTGTTTCAAGCAGGTCTTTTCCAGGCTGAAGACGAATTTCACCTTCGGCTCCAGGGAAGAGAACAGAAATGAACTTGTTGAAGTTGGCACTGACTTGTTCGTAGACGTCGAGAAACTTGTTGCGAGCCTCTTCGTCGGTTTTTGAGATCAATTCCAACAGCTTTGCCTTGGCGTCCTCCAAGTCCTTCTTCTGGATTACCAGTTCATTGTACTTCTTCTCAACTTCCTCGTATTCCTCGATTGCAGTCAGATCAACCGGTCCAAGGTATTTCAACTTGGTTTCCAGATCTTCAATTTGCTGTCTCACCAATTCCAACGCTTTGCTGTCAATCTCCTCAACGTTTTCAACTTCCTTCGGGTCAACTTGAGTCGTACATTGCTCCACTTTGTTGCTAACCTCTTGAATCAATAACTCCAGCTGATGCTGACGATCTCTCAGTCTTTCTCTTTCCTCTTTCATACTTTGCATCTTAGTTTCAAGTTCCGCAAGTTTCGTGAGTTTTTGATCTTTGTCAGCCCTTTGAAGTCTCATCGCTTCGAAGAGGTTTTCGGACTCTTTCTTGAGAGTCTCAAGCTCCCTTTGGTTTTCAAGCAAAATCATCTTGAGACGGTTAATCTCTTCCTCCAGATCTCTCGCTTGATTGCTTAACTGGAGAGATTCTTGGTCCAATTTTTCCTTATCCTTTTTCAGTCTTTGCAGCTCGGTTTCGTAGTGCAGTTTTGTCTCTTGCAAGCTTGTGAGTCTCGCCTTCACGTCAGAATACTTTGAAAGGATATCCTCCAAGGTTTTTTTCTCGACAGAGAGCTTTTCGTCGTATTCTCTAACCAAATGTTCATAACCTTCTGATTCCTTCACAATCTCGTCTATCCTTGAAAGTATTGTCTCTTTTCTTGCTCTCATGCCTTCTATCTTCATATGATAGTTTTTTTTCAGTTGTTCCAAAGACGAGATTTCCCCATTCATCTCATCAGCTGTTTTACTGAGTTCTTCGATCATCCTTTTGGTCGAACCTCCTTCTGCTATCACGTTGGTCAACTCCCTTTCCACCACTTTTTCTTGACCGTATAGAGCTCTGATTTCTTCGTCGACCTTCAATAGTCTCTGCTGATACATCTTTTCGAGTGACAACAGTTCAATTCTCTGATCGGAAATTTCAGCAAGTCTGATCTTTCTTCTAACCAAAGAATCCGATCTTTCCGAATCAGCCTCGCCTCCCGTTATGGAACCATGCTGACCTATTATTTCGCCGTTGAGGGTCGCAATCCTGCACCTTACTTTGTAACGCCTTTTGATGTCTATAGCATCCTCCAATTTTTTCACGATGATATCATTACCAAACAGATAACCAGGAAGCACGGCAAACTGCTCTGGGACTCGAACTAACTGGGCCGCGTAACCTACGAAACCACTGTGTCTCTCGACATCTCTCATTCCGCTGAAATGTGAGTCGATTAAATCCAGCGGTAGAAACGTTGCTCTGCCAACTTTCTGCTGGTTCAACCATTCTATGACTTCTCTCGCACCGTCTGCGTCTTTTACAACAACATGCTGCACAGCCCCTCCCAAAAGAACCTCGATGGCTTTGGCATATTCCGCTGGGAAGCTTATCAGGTTGCCAACAACGTCGTAAACTTTTTCAAAGTAGCCTTCCGCTTTCTTCACAAAAATAGCCTTGATCGACCTTGTGTATCCTTCGTAACTTTCGATTCTCTGCTTTATACGAACTTCCTCTTCTTCCAGGGAGCGTAAACTGCGTTTTATGTTCTCAAGTTGGTCTTCTGCGTTTCTTTTTTCCCTTGTCAGTTCATCAACTCTTTCCCGAGTTGCTTGTAATTCCTTTACAAGTTGAGATTCTCTGTCACCTGCGGCTTTCATCTTCTCAAGCAAAAGAGCCAGCTCTGTCTGCAGACGATTCAGTCTTGAAATCTTAACATCCAGCTGGGCATCAATCATCGAAATCCTCTTTGAAAAATCATCCATTGATTCATCTATTCGTGATAATTCACTTTCGAGAGACATTCTCTCCCTGCTCAACAAATCAAGCTTTTCTTTGATTTTGAGCATTTCCTTTTCCTTTTCCGTATACTTTGACATTATCTCGTCTCTCTGTTCTTCTATCTCGGAAAGTTCTTTTTCTCTCCGACGAATTTCCTCAACCAAACCTTTCACAATCAAATTCAGTTCGTCGATCCTCTTAGTTGCCTGTGAAGTTTGTTCTCGCACCGCATCCAGTTTTGTTGTTAGTTCAACGAATTTCGCTTCCCTTTCACTCAGACGCCTGTTGTACATCTCGCGTAATTCAGATAAAGTGGTCTGCCGCTTTTTGTAGTCTTCCAACAAATTTGTGAAGTTCTCTATCTCTTTATCCACACTCGCAAACTCAGTTCGGAGTGTCGACCAGTTTGTTTCGACTTCAAGCAAGGTCTTTTGAAGCGTCTTTATCTCCTCTGTTGTTTTCGTAAGTTCTTCTTTAAGATAGTTCAGCCTTTGCACTTCCTTCTTCAGAACATTCCCATAGTATATTCTTTTTTGCTGAGCCAATTGTCCCGAGTACTCTTTGTACCTTTCTGCGCTCTTTGCTTTCAGATACAAAGACTTTCTTTGCCTGTCGTATTCAGCTATTATATCCTCGACCCTCAAAAGGTTGTTTTGAACGTTTTCAAGATTCTCAAGTGCCTCTTTCTTACGCTGTTTATAAATGTGAATATCCGCCGCTTGCTCAAGGAGTACTCTCAGTTCCTCTGGCGAAGAACTCGTAATTCTCTCTATCTGTCCCTGACCAACTATTGAATAGAATTCTACGCCAACGCCTGTTCCCTCGAATTTCTCTCGAACATCCTTCAATCTAACGGCTTGACCATTCAACAAATAGACATTTTTTCCATCGGCAGATAATTGCCTCGCCACTGAGATGGTTTCATTCTCATTTTGAAACACGAGTTCCACGTACGCCATCTGTGCAGCCGGATGACTTGTTGATCCGACAAAGATGACGTCGGATTTTTCGTCGGCACGTAACTGTTTCATCGATTGCTCTCCAAACACCCACCTGACAGCGTCTACAACGTTGGACTTTCCCCCACCGTTTGGTCCAACAATGACCGTTATACCCTCCGAGAAAGTCAACTTTGTTGGGCGAGCAAAGGACTTAAAACCATGAAGGAACATGCTTTTCAACTTCACGCCCGCCACCCCCACGATCGTTTTTAAACCGAATAAACCATCCTTCCGTCCACGAACGTTGCAACGACGTTAAGCTGTTCGTCAAAACAAACCAAGTCAGCTGCTGATCCAACTCTTATCAAGCCAGATTTCAGTCCACTGGCAACGGCTGCGTTGTAGGTGGCCATTCTAAGAACGTTTTTCAACTCGTATTTCATCTTGAAAACAAGGTTCCGAACAGCTTGATCAAGAACCAGCGTACTTCCCGCAAGTGTTTCAGAGCCTTTCAACCTTGCAACACCATCTTTCACCGTCACCTGAAGATCACCAAGAGTGTAATCTCCATCTTTCAAACCAGTTGCTGACATCGAATCGCTCACCAAGACAACCATGCCAAAGCCCTTCGTTTTGACAATCAAATCAACAACAGCCGGATGTAGATGCACAAAATCGCTGATCACTTCACAAAAAACCCTATCATCAGTTAGAACAGCCCCCACGATGCCAGGTTCGCGGTGCGAAAAGTTTCTCATTGCGTTGAACACATGTGTGGCACGTCTTGCGCCAGTTTCCACGGCTCTAAGAGCGGTCTCGTAATCGGCATCCGAATGACCCAACGTAACGATGATCTTTTTGGTCACCAAATACTTGATGGCTTCAGTTGAATTTTCAAGCTCTGGGGCTATCGCGAAAACCTTTATAAGATTCCTGTACCTGCTGACCAGTTCTTGGAGTTCTTTCACATTTGGATTCTTCAAATACTGCTCTTTGTGTGCGCCCTTTTTCGACGGGTTCAGATATGGACCTTCTATGTAGACTCCCGCAACTTTTGCACCAAACACTCGGTTTTTCGAGTACTTCAGGACCGTCTCACAAACCTGTGCGATGCTCTCGAAGGTATCCGAAACAGTCGTTATTAAAAAGGATGTCACACCATGCCGCGCATAGAAACCGGACAATTTTTCTAACCCGTATCGATCGATTTTCATGGCATCGACACCAACCGCACCGTGTGTATGTGAGTCAATCAAGCCTGGCGCAACCAAAGGAAACAGCAGGTCTGGTTTTGCTCCATCTTTAGTTATCTCCACGATCCTTCCATCTTCAATGTTTAGGATGGCGTCCTGGAGTACTTTCAACGGTGTATACAACTTTCTGGCCAGTATCTTCATAAAGATCAACTCCGACAAACAAAGCTTTCATTTTTATGATAACACTCGAATAAAGATTTTGAAGTACAAAATGTGGTAAGATTTAAAAAAGCACTGGAGGTGATGAGTTTGTCGTTCAAAATTTCAATAAAAAACTTCGATACCGTTTTGAATCTTGACGAACCTGTGCAATTTAAACAGCTGGCTGAAAAGCTATCCGCAAAAGGAGTTATCGCGGTTAGCTTCAACGGAAAGCTTCGCGATCTTCGAGAATTCGTCGATGAAAACGGAGAACTTGAGTTCGTCACATTTGATCACAAACTTGCGCCAGAGATTTATAGGCATACGATGTCGCATATCATGGCTCAAGCTGTGATGAGAATTTACGGTGAAAAGAACGTACGACTTGGAATAGGTCCTACGATTGAGAATGGTTTTTACTACGATTTTGAGGTGCTGAACGGAAAGATAACCGAAGAAGACCTTTCAAGAATCGAAGCAGAAATGAAAAAGATAATTGAACAAGACTTCAACGTAGAAAGATTGGAAATGAGCAAACAAGAAGCCATTTCCATAATGGAGGAAAAAGGACAGATTTACAAGCTAGAACTTATCAACGAGATCCTTGATGAAAAGGTCACACTTTTCAGGCAAGGAGAGTTTGTTGATCTTTGCAAAGGTCCGCACATGCCTTCAACTGGTTTGGTCAAACATTTTAAGCTTCTATCGGTTTCTGGAGCATATTGGAGAGGCGATGAAAAGAACGCCATGCTTCAGAGAATATACGGAACGGCGTTTGCAAAGAAAGAAGAACTGGATGCATACCTTCAAATGCTTGAGGAGGCAAAAAAAAGAGACCACAGAAAGCTTGGTCCGGCTCTCGGGATTTTCTTCATCGACTTCGATGTTGCCGCTGGAATGCCGATCTTTATGCCAAATGGTACGATAATCCTTCGTGAACTTATGAGTTTCTCCAGACAACTCCATTTGGAACATGGTTATGAAGAGGTTATGACGCCTCTTGTTCTGAGCGAAAAACTGTGGAGGATGTCTGGTCATTGGGATCACTACAGGGAAAACATGTACTTCACGACGAAGGAAGAGCAGAACTTCGCGATAAAACCTATGAATTGTCCAGGTCATATCCTAATTTACAAAAGTAGACCTGTTTCGTACCGTGATCTTCCGATTAGATACTTCGAATTTGGAAGGGTTCACAGATATGAAAGAAGTGGAGTGCTTCATGGACTGTTCAGAGTTCGAAGCTTTACTCAGGATGACGCACACATTTTCTGTAGGCTCGACCAAGTTGAACAGGAAATCGTTGGCGTCATCGAGCTGATACGAGAAATCTACGCTCCGTTTGGCTTCGAATATTCGGTCGAGCTGAGCACCATGCCGGAGAACCACATGGGCGATGTTGAAATCTGGGAAAAAGCGACAAACGCTCTAAAAGTTGCCTTACAAAACGCGAAGCTTTCCTACGAAGTCAAAGAAGGCGAAGGGGCTTTCTATGGTCCGAAGATCGATTTTCATGTTAAGGATTCTATCGGTAGAACTTGGCAGTGTGCGACGGTGCAACTTGATTTTCTAATGCCTCAAAGATTTGAACTGACCTACGTGAATGCGGAGGGGAAGTACGAAGTACCTGTTATGATTCACAGAGCAATTTACGGAAGCTTGGAAAGGTTCCTCGGAATACTCATAGAACACTTTGCGGGCGCTTTCCCAACCTGGCTTTCACCTGTTCAAGCTGTCGTGATTCCAATCGCTGACAGGCATTTCGAGTACGCCGACAAAGTCACGAAGTTACTATCAGAAAATGGCATACGCGTAAAGGTTGATTCTCGAAGGGAAACTCTTGGGTACAAGATAAGGGATGCTCAAATGATGAAAATACCTTACATGCTGATCGTCGGTGATAAAGAAAGAGAGAGTGAAAGCGTTTCAGTTAGGACAAGAAAAGGCACAGATTGTGGCAGCAAGAAGATCCAGGAAATAATTGATATAATCATAAATGAAATAAAAACTCGTTCTTTAAAAAGCTTCTTGGAGGTTTGAAATGAAAGCAGAAATCTGTGGAACTGTTCCGGAAAAGATTGCAAAGTTCTTCGAAAAAATGTCCTGGGCTGAGGAGGAAGATTCCCCAAGGCTTTCTATTTGCGACAAGCTTGAGAACAAAAAGACTCCTCAGCTTGTGATAGAAGGCAAGCAAGCGAAATTTTACGACGAAAATTTGGCTTTGGTTGCCGTATTCGAAGACATTGAACAAACATACGAAGCTGTTTGGGCTTTTGCAAAGGCTTTTTTGGAAAAGGGTTCGTTGAAATCCGGTCTTGTGAGCTCCCACTGGGCAAGGAGAATCACAAGCGGCATTCTTCAGGCGTTGACCGTTTTGCTGGAAGTTGAGGACAAAGAAGGTTTCAGCCATTCACAAAGGGTTGCCCATCTGGCAAAAAGGATGGGAAAGGAACTTGGGCTTGACGAAAAAGATTTGTCCAAACTCGTGGAGGCTGCCATGCTGCACGACGTTGGTAAAATCGGTATAGAACAATTGATGATGTACAGCCCAGGAAGGATAGTTGAAATCGAAAGTAGTTCACAGGATCACACCATTGTTGGTTCAATTTACCTTGCATCGATAGAGCTTTTGTGGGACTTGGTACCAGTAGTGAGATCTCATCATGAAAGATGGGATGGAACCGGTTATCCAGACAGATTAAGAGGAGAAGAAATACCCTTGTTCGCGAGGATAATTTCTATATGTGACTACTATGACGAGCTGACTCACTACGTTACCTCAGAATGGGGACCAGGTCCAAAGACAAAAACAGAAGCACTGCAGATGATTAAGAAGGAAAGCGGAAAGATGTTTGATCCAAGACTTGTGGAAGTATTTCTCAAAATGATGTCAAACGAGCGCATCCAGTAGTATGCCGGTAGGCTGAAGCAGCTGTTTGATGAGTTGAACAGGCATGTGCATGACCAGCTGGAGGAGGGCTATTTGCTCCTCCAGTTTTTTTCTCTCTTCCTCTGAAGCAGCTGTCATAAGTTTTGTCTGGAGCTTTTCGATTTCTTGTTTCACTTTTTCCTTAACTTCTGTTTCGTCAACCTGGTTGACACTCTCGGAGCGATTCGGATAATATATGTACGCCGTTGTTCGACCAGCTACAGCAGCCAAGAAAGATCCGCGCTTGCGCAAATCCAACGATATTCCACCGAATATTATTACTCCACCGTTTTTTTCCGCTTCTCTTTTGAAAGCAAGCCAGTTACTTATTTCCTGAGTGAGAACACGCAGAATACTGTTACTCGCTGATGAAGAATGTGCGAGCCCAGGTTCCCCTGGATCAAGCTTGTAACCCAAAATTGGATTTTCCAAGCCCGTGATCTCCATATCAGCTCTTCCTTGAAAGCAACTTAAGCGATTCTTTTATCACTTCCTCAACATCCATACCCTTCTTGTAGACGGACAGGACAACTTGCTTCGATTCTTGTCTTGAGAAGCCCAAAGCTGAAAGCGCCTCAATTGCGTCAAAAACCTCGGATGAAAAGTCTGCTTCAATTTGAAAATCCTCATCCTTCAGTTCAGCTATCAATCTTTCCGCGGTTTTTCTGCCTATCCCAGGCAACGATGCAAGCTTGGCAACCTCTCCCTTTTTGATCAGCCAGACTAACTCCTCCGGTTCTACAGTTGAAACTATCCTCAAAGCCGTTCTGGGACCTATCTTGGATACCTTCAGTATCTTTCGAAAGATCCTCAGTCTTTCAAGGGTCAAAAACCCGTAAAGAACAAGCTCATCCTGATTCAGTTGAAGATACGTGTACAGCTGTACTGGTTGAGCTGGTTCGATCCTTTTCAAAGTCTCACTGTCACAGAGAATCTGCAGCACAAAATTTCCAACTTTTATCAGCACAGTGTGCTCGAGCTTTTCAACGACCGTTCCCGAGATAGAATGGATCAAACTCTCACCTCACGATGGACCACTCCGGCTCAAGTTGCCCATCCAGAAGGTAATCTCGCAAATACCCCACAAGGTAAAGCGACCCTGTGATTATTATCGTCTCCCAACCTTCGGACTTTAGGTCCTCGAAAGCTTTTATAGGATCCAGTTCAAAAGAAACGTTTCTGTTGAATTCCTTTGCTATCTCGTAAGTTTCATCAGGTTTAACTGCTCTGTGCGATACAGGTCTTGTGATGCAAATTCTTTCGAACAACGGGGCAATAAAAGAGAGAACAGCTCTCTTATCTTTGTCATCGACGATCCCTATCACTGCAGCCAACTTCTGACCGCTCAAGTAGTCCTCAATGGCTTGTTTCAAGGCCCTGGCTCCGCCAACGTTGTGTGCTCCATCAAAGATAACACAAGGTTTCCCGGCAAAAACTTCAAACCTTCCAGGCATCTTTGCCTTTTTCAAAGCCTTCCTGACCTTTGCCTCATCGACACTCACGCCTTCTCTTTCTGCGAAAATCAAGAAAGCTTCCAAAGCCACCGAAGCGTTAAGAAATTGGTGACGACCGTTCATCGAAAGTTCGAGATTTTTGAAATTCTCCAAGCCATAAAAGTCAAAGGTGTTTTCAGATAGCTTCAGATTGGTGTTGTCGTACCAAAAGTCACGCGTGTACAGATGTAACTTACTGCTCTTCTCCTTGCAAACTTCTTCAAGTACTTTCAAAGGTTCTTGCTTCGTCTCGCCGCAAACTGTCGGTACACCCTGCTTAACGATTCCAGCCTTTTCGAAAGCTATCTCAGCTAAACTGTTGCCAAGAACGTTCATATGATCGTAGTCAACGGTAACAATCACGCTTACATCTGGCACCAGGACGTTGGTGGCATCGTATCGACCACCAAGCCCAACTTCTATGGAAGCGGCTTCAACGTTTTTCATTTTGTAGATCAAAAAAGCCATTGCAGTTGTAAATTCAAAAAAACTTGGACTCATCTGCGGTCCAAGCTGATCCATCTGCAAGGCCTCTTGTTGAACCATTTTGAAAGCCTCGAGCATAATCTGATCATCAACAAACTGTTCGTTGACCAAAATCCTTTCTTTGAACGACGACAAATGCGGTGAAAAGTAGCTCCCCGTGTTCAGTCCATGTTCGATGAAAAGATGACTTAGATACCTTGTCACAGAACCTTTGCCGTTGGTACCCGTAACGTGAGCAGAGCGAAAGAACTCATGTGGATTTCCAAGTCTTTCGCACAGTTGTTGAATTCTCTCAAGACCAAGTGTTACCTTTCCCGAAGGTCTTTGCGTGTAAAGATAGTCCAACATCTGAAGATAGTTCATCTTAATTCCTCCAACAGCTCTTTGAGGACCTTCAATCTTTGTTCTATGCTTGAAACCTTCTGTCTGCACTCTTCAACAACACTTTCAGGCGCATGGTCGAGGAAGTCTTTGTCGGACAACTTTCTCAAGTTCCATTCTAAATCCTCCTGTAATTTTGCTATGTTCTTCTCAAGCCTTTTGATTTCCGACTCAAGGTCAAGTCCTTCGATGTTCACGAAGATTTGTCGGTCTCGATCAACGTATGCTGTTGCGCACTTGGATGGTTTAGTTTGCAAGTATTCAATTTTTTCAACCATCGCAAGTTTACGTATGTAGAACTCTTCCTCATCGGTTAGACTCACGCCGACGACAAAGATATTCAGTGCCTGCTTGGCTGGAATATTCAACTCGGCTTTAACATTTCTGATGCCCCTGACAACGTTCATAACTCTTACAAAAGCCTGTTCAGCATCTTCATCCAAAAGGACTGCATCGACTGTTGGCCAAGGAGCAATAACTATGGATTCCTTGCTCGTTGGCAGGGCTTGCCAAAGCTCTTCTGACAAGAACGGCATGAAGGGATGCAGCAACCTCAAACTTACATCCAAAACCTTCACAAGCACGTTCTGAACCTGTTTTCTCTCGAACCCATTCAGGCGTGGCTTTATAGCTTCGATGTACCAGTCGCAGAATTCATCCCAGAAAAAGTCGTATATCTGCTTGGCTGCCACGTTGAACTCGTAGTTTTCAAGCGCCCTGGTAACTGATTCAACTGTTTTCATCAACCTTGATAGGATCCATTTGTCTGCAAGGGATAACGGCTTGAAGTCGACTGTTTCATATCCATCCAGATTCATAACAGCAAAGCGTGTGGCGTTCCATATTTTGTTCGCAAATTTTCTGTAAGTGTCGAAATACCTTTCGTCCAATTTAATATCACTGCCCTGGGAGGCAAGTATGGCAAGGGTGAACCTGACTGGGTCCGTTCCGTACTTGCTGGACATCTCAATTGGATCTATTCCGTTGCCAAGGGATTTACTCATCTTTCGACCAAACTTGTCTCTTACAAGCTGATGAATGTATACATCGTCGAAGGGTTTTTCGTTCATGAATTCATATCCCATGATGATCATTCGCGCAACCCAGAAGAAGATGATATCAAAGCCTGTTACCAGCACGCTGGTTGGATAGTATCTCTTGAGATCCTCAGTTTGTTCAGGCCAGCCAAGAGTGCTGAAGGGCCAAAGTGCCGAAGAGAACCACGTGTCGAGAACGTCTTCATCTTGTCTCAAGGACTTTGAACCACATTTTGGACACTGAGTAACGTCTGTTTCTGAAGCTATTGTTTCTTTGCAGTCTTCGCAGTACCAAACGGGTATCTGATGACCCCACCAAAGTTGCCTGCTGATACACCAATCTTTTACGTTGTACATCCAGTGAAGATAAACCTTCTTCCACCTATCTGGGATGAACCTTATCGTTCCATTTTCAACCGCCTCGATTGCCTTTGCTGAAAGCGGTTTCATCTTCACGAACCATTGATCCATCAACCTTGGCTCAACAACAGTATCGCATCTATAGCAATGACCTACCGAGTTGTTTATCTCCTCTACTTTCACCAGAAATCCCTGCTCTTGAAGATCTCTTAGAACTACTTCTCTTGCCTTGTATCTTTCCAAACCACTGTATTTCCCACCATTTTCGTTTACAATGGCATCGTCGGTAAAAATATCGACAAACGGCAGCCCGTGTCTTTGCGCAATCTCAAAATCGTTTGGATCATGAGCAGGCGTGACTTTTACAGCGCCAGTGCCAAACTCGGGATCGACGTAATCATCGGCAACGATTGGGATTTCCCTGTGCATCAAAGGCAACAAAACCTTCTTGCCGATGAATTCTCTATACCTCTCGTCTTTTGGATGAACCGCCACAGCGGTGTCACCGAGCATTGTCTCGGGTCTAGTTGTTGCAACAACTACTTCGCCCTTCCCATCGACAAGCGGGTATCTGACAAAATACAGCTTAGATCCTTGCTCTTCATGTTCCACCTCTTCGTCCGAAAGAACCGTCTTACACCTTGGACACCAGTTGACCATGTACTTACCCTTGTAAATGAGTCCCTTCCTGTACAGCTCGACAAAAACCTTTCTCACGGCCTTTGAGAGTCCTTCGTCCAGCGTGAATCGTTCCCTTGTCCAGTCAACCGAAGCGCCGAGAGTTCTTATCTGCTCTTTGATGTACGCTCTGTATTTTGCAACCCATTCCCAAACTACTTTTATGAATTCTTCTTTGCCAAGTTGATGACGACTTTTTCCCTGTGATTCCAAATGTCTTTCCACAACGTTCTGCGTGGCTATTCCAGCGTGATCTTCACCAGGAACCCATAAGGTATCGTAACCCTGCATTCTTTTGAAACGAACAAGTATGTCCTGCAAGGTCATGTTCAAAGCGTGTCCCATGTGAATTGTACCTGTGACATTTGGTGGTGGAATGACTATCACAAAAGGCTTTCCTTCGCCTTTGGGAGTGAAGTAACCTTTCTCGAGCCACCTTTGATACCACTTTTTTTCGATTTGCTCTGGAGTGTATCTGGTTCCAAGATCCATTCGATGCACCTCCCGTTACTCTGTCCATCAATTTTACCAGAAAAAGAGGATCACTCAACAAAGACCCTTACGATCGTACCATCGTCAGTGGTTACGTTGATGATATCTCCCTCCAAAGCTTCCAAATGCTCCAACGCTTCTTCTATCTGCTGGGAAACGGCGTTCAGGTCGATCCCAGGGACTTTTTCCTTCAGAACAGGTAAACTTATTGCGAGTAGCTTCGAGAGTTTCAACGGCAACTGAATATCGACGTTGTCTCCTTTTTCAGAACGAACCAACACTTTTATCAATTTCTTAGAATGATCTGTCTGCTTTTCGTCGATAGACTTTTTTGACACTATGGTTTCGATCAGTTCCGCAGCTTGTTCTGGAGTCAACTTTCCTTCCTTGACCAAATTCATCACCCTGACGAACTCCTCCCTCATCTTCCCTCAACCTCCCTTTTCAGAATATTGATTGCCGTTGTAAAATCGTATTCTCCGGATTCAAGTTTGTTTAGAACCTCAGAAACATCTGTACGCTGATTTTGCTCTTCTCCTGTATAACCGAGATTCTTGAGCAATCTGTTGAAATACGAATGAGCTGTCGGGTAAGATATGCTAAGTTTTTCCGCAACCTTTGTCAAATTACCACGAGCTCTGAGATACTCGCGCAGAAAATCCAGATCCTGTTTTGATAGCGATGAAAACTCATTTAGGCTGAACTGCCCTTCGAATCTACTACCGCACTCGGGACATTTAAAAGCAGTCACAACTACGGTACCGCCACAGAATGGGCATTTCGAACCAAGTTCCATGAACTAACCTCCTCATAAGATCGATATCCTCACCAAGGTTCCTTTGGATTCTATTCTCACAAAATCCCCAGAGTAAGACATCAAGTCATCCAAAGCCTCGATCAGCAAATTTAGAATCAGTTTGAACTGCTCGTAGTCCAATACGTTTTGTCTCTTTTGAACTATCTTCCATAATGCATACGAAGAGACTTTCAGAAATGGCTTCAAGATGGCAATCAAAGAAATTGGAATCGCTATCCTGATTCTTGTGGGGTCCTTTGAACTTTCATCTTCGATGTTAACGAAAAACTTCCGTCCCACTGGTCCTTCGGCAAAGGATGCAAGCCATCTGAGCTCTTCCTCGGTAAGCTTTTCTCCAAAGCGTTTTCTAATCTCTTCCAAAACATTTTTTCTCCTTCTGCTCGTTCTTCGTCGCACAGCCCAGATCCACATCAAAATGTAAAGTCCAAATCCGACAAACAAGACCCCGAAGAAAGCTTTTAAGCCAAAGAAAATCAGCAAAATACCCGAAAATATCAGCAGAACAGCAAGATACAACCGAATCACCTCCTATAAAATTGATCTTTATACCTTATCAAAAATTACTTTATACTAACTGCAAATGAACTGATCACCTTATTTTTCTCGTAATCAAACTGTTTGCTTTCAGCAACAAACACGATGGTACAATATTGAAGCATGAAGAAAACATCTGGCACCTGAGAAACGTCGAAAATGCTCCGAACAGACCGGGAGCTACGTTTTTCAGTGCCTGTATACTTGGGAGGTGAAGATGTGTACGCCATCATCGAAAGTGGCGGAAAGCAGTACAAAGTTGCCGAGGGTGACACCATAGCAGTCGAAAAGCTCCCACAGCAAGAAGGTGAGCAGGTTGTTTTCAACAGAGTACTCCACCTATCCAGTGACAAAGGTTTGCTAATTGGCAAACCTTATTTGACCAACTGCAGCGTGGTGGGCACCGTTGTTCAACAGGCTAGGGCAAAAAAGATCGTTGTCATGAAATTCAAACGCAAAGTTAACTACCGTCGAAAGTTTGGTCACAAACAGTACTACACCCTCGTCAGGATTGACAAGATCCAAATTGGCGAGCAGTCATGACGAAAGTGGTTTTCTTCATGAACAACAACCGTTACTTCGGTTTCTCGGCTTTTGGACATACTGGTTACTCTACAAAAGGGAAGGATATAGTCTGCGCCGCAGTCAGCGCGCTGTTACAGCACACAGCAAGAGCTTTGACAAAGCGTTCAAAGGTTACTGTGAGAAAAGATGATGGATTTCTCGAAGTCAAAGTGATCGAGCCAAATCAAACTTCGGACCTTCTAGTCGAGGAATTGCACGAAAGTTTGATGGATTTGCAATCACAATTTCCGAAGCATCTTTCGTTGGAGGTGAGAATCAATGAGAATCGAAATACAGTTGTTCGGTCATAGAAAGAGTGGTTCGATAGGCAACAGAGATAGCAATCCGAAATACCTCGGTGTAAAAGTCGGCGACGGACAGAGGGTAGTTGCTGGAAACATCTTGGTCAGGCAGAGGGGAACGAAGATTCACCCAGGTCAAAACGTTGGTTGCGGTAAAGATTTCACGCTTTTTGCACTAAAAGATGGTATTGTGAAGTTTCATGTCAAAAGAAATCGCAAGTTCGTCAGCGTTATCCCTGTTAAGGAGGAATGAAGAATGGCAAAACCATTTCCAATACAAAAGACAACGATAATTAGAAACGTCGAAAGAAAATGGTACGTTGTGGACGCTTCGGGTAAGATCCTTGGAAGGCTTGCTTCTCAAATAGCCAAATACTTGATGGGAAAGAACCAACCTACCTTTTTCCCGGGCGTTGATACGGGCAATTACGTTGTTGTGATCAACGCTGACAAGGTTGTCCTAACCGGAGACAAGCTTGATACAAAGCTCTATTACAGATACTCAGGCTATCCAGGAGGACTCAAAGTGGATACGGCAAGGCAGTTGCTCGAGAAACACCCAGAAAAACTTATCTGGCTTGCCGTTAAAAGGATGTTGCCCAAAAGAGCGCTGGGAGACAGATACCTGAAAAGACTTAAAGTCTACGCTTCGGACAAGCACCCTCACGAAGCTCAGAAACCCGAATTACTTGAAATCTAATGGGAGGGTAGAGAATGGAAAAGACGGTTGTTAACGGAACCGGTAGAAGGAAGACGGCGACGGCAAGAGTGTTTCTTCAACCCGGAAATGGTCGAATATCCATAAATGGAAAACAATATCAGTCGATGGAAGAGTATTTCAAGACTGTTGTGAGAGCAAGACATGTGCTGGAACCTCTTACAGTCACCAACATGGTTGGAAAGGTGGATCTGTGGATCAGAGTTGAAGGTGGAGGGCTTTCTGGCCAAGCTGGAGCCATAAGACTTGGGCTTGCCAGAGCTTTGGTAAATTTCAATCCAGAGTTAAGGGCTGTGCTGAAGGCGCACGGTATGCTCACAAGAGACCCAAGAATGGTTGAAAGAAAGAAATACGGTCTGAAAAAAGCAAGAAGAGCTCCTCAGTACTCGAAGCGTTAAGAAATTGGGCGCTCTTTGGCGCCCTTTGTTTGAACTTTTCCCTTGCTTGACAAGTCAAAGTCGATTGGTGGTCTATTTGACTCCAAGTTGTTCCACCTTCAGAAGCCGACAGGACATTCGCCTCCGAACTCGCTTAGATGTTCCTCGTGATTTTTAAGGTGAATTACTTAAATGCGAGAGATTATAGATAAGATCAAGGAAAAAGTCGATATTGTCCAGCTGATTTCCCAATATGTTTCTTTGCAAAAGGTGGGCAGCAACTATCGAGGTCTTTGCCCTTTTCACAGTGAAAGGACACCTTCTTTTTTTGTGAACCCAAATTTAAAGCTGTACCACTGCTTTGGATGTGGCGCTTCTGGTGATGCGATCAAGTTCATTCAAGAGATAGAGCATATCTCCTTTGCCGATGCACTTAAAAAGCTTGCCGCAATGGTTAACGTTGAGTTGCCAGCAGTTCAAGAGGACAAGGACAAACAACTGTACTTGGAGTATTGTCGAAACTTGCACGAATTCTACAAGATGCAGCTGGAGAAATCCAAAGAAGCGCAGGAGCATCTGTTGAAAAGAGGACTGACACCCAGTGAAATTGGAGAATACGAATTTGGTTATTGTCCACCTGGTTCAAAGGCAGCAGTTCAAATAGGCTCAAAACTCGGACTATCAATTTCAAAGATTTTACAACTAGGGTTTGTTAAGCAAATGTCATCCGATTATGTAGATGTTTTTGAGAACAGGATAATCATTCCAATCAAAGATGCCACCGGCAGAACAATTGCTTTTGGCGGTAGGGCGCTTTCTGGAGAGCCAAAATATCTGAACCTTCGAGACACACTATACTTTTCGAAACGAAGGACTTTGTTTCTGATGGACAGAGCTCAAAAAGCGATCAAAGCTGCGGATTTTGTGGTGATCACCGAGGGGTATTTCGACGCAATTGCGATGCACAGAGCCGGTATTAAGACCGCTGTGGCAGTTCTTGGAACAGTTCTCTCAAAAGACCATATCATCAAGTTGTCACCTCTTACAAAAAACGTGATACTCTGTTTTGACAACGACGAAGCTGGGCGCAGAGCAACTTTGAAATCGTTGTTGCTACTCACGGAAGCAGGTTTTGACGCCACAATCGCCGCTGTAAGCGAGAAGGATCCCGACGAGTTGTTGAGGTCATCTGGACCAGAAGCTTTGCATCAAATGCTGAAAACTTCAACACCGTTTGAGGAATACATAACCGCTTTTTATTTGCAGGCATTTGATATTTCGACAGCATCTGGTTTGGAGAAGTATCTATACAAGATCAAAGCGTGGAAGGATTTCCTGGAAAAAAACAAAAGGCTTGAAAAGGTTGATGGACTTTTGAAAGCTGTTTCAGAAAAAACAGGTCTACCCGTTCACAGGATCAGTCAGAAGCTGAGTTTGTCAGCAACCACTATGAGCGGAGTTTCAAAACAGTCGAATCTCCCAAGTGACGAGGATTACCTAGTCTATCTGTATCTTACAAATGAAGATCTGAGAAAAGAGATACTCAAGATCGATCAAACAGTTCTGAGCGAAAAGACGGTGGCAGTGATCCTTGAGCTTCAGCACCAAAGTGATATCGCGCAAGTCAAGCCAGAGGTCAGAGATTACCTTTTTGATCTTCTTTCGCGAATACCACCGCCATCAAATCCACTCAAAGCCTTTGAGGACATCAAAAGACGTTTTGCAAGAAAAGTGGTTGAAAAGTTGCTGTCACAAATTGACGCTAAACTTGCCAATTGCGACGATGAAATGCAACGTGCCATGTTGTTGAGACAACGCGTTGAACTGCTTAAATCCCTTGGAAAACTGGGAGGTGGATAATGTGGAGGAACTTGAGAATGACCAGATCGAATTGAGACAAGAGGCAGAGTTCAAAGAAGAAAAAGAGTCTAAAAAGGCGTTGACGCAAGCCGACATAGAAAAGAGAATCAAGAATCTCATAAAACTTGGAAAGAAGAAGGGGTTTGTAACGTACGATGACATAGATAAGGCCTTCCCTCCGGACTACGAGGGCTTCGATACAAATTTAATCGAAAAGATCTACGAGGAACTTGAAAAGAACAAGATAAACATTCAGGACACCGAATCTGAAACCCTGGAAGAAAGCGTCGAGCTTTCAGAAGAAGAATTACAAGCACTCGAAGAAAATCCAGAGGTTTTCGACAACTTGTCGCTGAAAGATCCAATAAAGATGTACCTTCGAGAGATAGGAAAAATACCTTTGCTCACGCCATCACAAGAAAGAGAGTTAGCAAGACGCGCACAGCTTGGGGACGAAAAGGCCAAGAAAAAGCTGATACAATCAAATCTCAGACTAGTTGTTAGCATCGCAAAAAGGTACATGGGACGTGGATTACCGTTTCTTGATCTCATTCAGGAGGGGAACATAGGCCTGCTGAAAGCTGTTGAAAAGTTCGATTGGCGGAAAGGGTACAAATTCAGCACATATGCAACTTGGTGGATCCGGCAGGCTATAACAAGAGCCATAGCCGACCAAGCGAGAACTATTAGAGTACCAGTTCACATGGTTGAAACGATAAACAAAGTGAACAGAATTATAAGAGAGTACCACCAGATTCACGGCGAACAACCTACTGTCGAGGAACTTGCAAAGTTAATGGATAAACCCGTTGAAAAAATAGAGGAAATATTGCAGGCGTCCAAGGAAATAGTGTCTCTTGAATCACCGGTTGGTGAAGATGAAGATTCCACCGTTGGCGATTTCATAGCCGATGACACAATCCCATCTCCCAAGAAAGAAGCAATGCGAATGCTTATGAGAGAAGAACTTGAAAAAGTTCTAAAGACGCTCAACCCAAGAGAAGCAATGGTTCTGAAAATGAGATATGGTCTGCTTGATGGAAAAGCAAAAACTTTGGAAGAGGTTGGACAGTATTTTAACGTCACACGTGAAAGAATCAGGCAGATTGAGGTAAAGGCTCTGAGAAAACTTCGCCATCCTTCAAGAAGCAAATACCTCAAATCAATTATTTCCCTGCTCGATCAAGGAGAACGATGAGCCCAGGAAACTTTCCTCGTCCAATCTACTGGAGTTACAGAGTTCTTCCAGAAATCTCTCCCAAGCCCATTCTTGGGCTTGGTTTATTTCATATTGAAGACGCAGTTGCCTGACGCTTTCGAAATTTGCCTGACAACCTTTTGGTAGGAAGCTTTTGATCAACCTGATTTTCTCCCTCAAGATCTTGAGTTCTTGCATCCTTCTGCTGCCAAGCTTTGTTCCAATTTTCGGAACAAACGCGTTGAAACTCAACCTGACGCTTGTATATCCCATTTTATGAACGGCGGAAACAAGTTGACCTATAGCAATCAGGTCAGATTCATCTTCTTCTTCCAAGCCGTAAATGAAATAAAGCTTTATTTCTGAAAATCCGCACTTTCTGCCAAGCAGCAAGGCTCTTTCTATTTGGGAATCAGTAAATGGCTTACCTAAAAGTTGTCTAATTTTGAATGTGGCAGCCTCTGGAGCAAGAGTGAGAGACCGTTGATGCTGCCGCAAATAGAACAACAATTTTTCATCGAGTTTGTCAAGGCGAATTGAGGAAACTGATAACCAGATACCTCTTTCAACGGATCGATGAACAACCTCATCCAACCAAGGATAGTCAGTGATATTCGAAGCCACCAGACCAAGCCTAAAGCCTTTGTCAATCAGTTCAAGGAGAATCTCTTTGTCTAAGAACCTAACTGGTTTTTTGCAACTCCCCATCATGCAAAAACCGCATTTCCACATGCATCCTCTCTCTGCCTCAACCAAAAGCCTGTCGGCAAATTCGCCAAGCGAAGTTATCACAGGGCTGATGGGCTTTAGTTCATTTAAACTCGCAGCCTTTGCCACCTCAGTGGCCTTTTTGTGCAAAGGATTTACAGTTGCGAACCCAAGCAACGCAAGATTCTCAACAAGCTCGGTTTTACTGGTAGGCACAAGCACGTAAGACAATCTTTCAACCATTGGTTCAAGGTCTCCGTGAAGAACCACATCGGGTATGACTTTCAAAAAACCAAGTTCTGCGTATGCCAAAGCGCCACCGAAAATTACCAATGGATGAAAATTTTTTCTGTCCTTGCTCATCAATGGAACGGCTTTTCGTTTCAGGATGCTCAAGATGTTCATCAGATCATTTTCAAAGTGAACGCAAAAAGCCCAGATAGGAAATTGATCCAACGGTGTCTGCGAATCCAAGGAATAGAATTTTTCAAAACCTTGTTCATAAAAAAATCTCTCACATCTGACTCTTGGCAATCCATTCAAATACTTCCACACCAGATGAAATCCAAGGTTTGAAGCTGCTGTTTCGTAGCTGTTTGGAAAAATAAGGGCAACCCTTAGGTCGCCCTTTTCGTTCAGAACTTTATCAACCAACTTCTCGGTGCTCTTGTACCTTTTCACCTTTTCAAGTTCAAGAAGATCCCTTTGATCACGTGGTCTTCTCAACGCTCAACCTCCGTAGATAGTTCCTCGAAACAACACAGCGGACAAATTCTGCTTCCAAAATTTTGCTTTCTCCCTTCATTATGATTCCCCTGAACTTTATTCTGTTCCCCACCACATCAATTACCCTTATTCCTGCCGCGACGACATCACCAACATGCACGGGACTAATGTGTCTGACATTTGCTTCCACCATTACAGTGAGAGTATTCTCATCCAACATCTGCTGCACAAAGTTAAAAGCCATGTGAAATAAAAGGGCACTTAGACCAGAAGTACTGGCAAAAGACAGCATCGACATCTCGTGATCCTCGGTCCACAAACAACTTTCGTCTATCTTGACTTCAACTGTTTGACTCTTTCCGACTAACTGTTCCAAGTTGATCATGGTTGATCATTTCCTCCCCAAGTTCGCTTTTCAAAATCTTTCTAAGCTCCTCACCTTCAAGAACTTCTCTCTCAAGAAGAAGTTCAACCAGTTTATCCATCTGAGCTCTGTGTTCTATGAGCAACGTCTTCGCCTTTTCGTAACACTGAGAGACAAGTTTTCTGACCTCTTCGTCGATCTCGCTTGCAACCTCTTCGCTGTAATTTCTCAGCCTGGTTAGTTCCTTCCCAAGGAAAACTTCTTGTTCGACTTTACCCCATGACAATGGACCAAGTTTCTCACTCATTCCAAATTGGCACACCATTCTGCGGGCTAGTTCGGTGGCTCTTTCTATATCGGACGCCGCCCCAGTTGTTACTTCTTGAAAAACAAGTTCTTCAGCAGCCCTACCACCAAGTAAACTTGTAATCTGATCAAGCAGTTCTTGTTTTGTCACCAAATAGCGGTCTTCGGCTGGAAGCTGAAGCGTATAACCCAATGCTCTGTAGCCTCGTGGTATTATCGATATTCTGTGCACAGGATCTGCATTCGGCAAGAGACTTGAAACAATTGCATGACCAACTTCATGATATGCTACCACTCTCTTCTCTTTCGGGCTGATGACCCGAGACTTCCTCGCTGGTCCAGCTATAACCCTGTCAATGGCTTCTTCAAAATCAGCCATGGTTATCTTATCTCTGCCATCTCTGGCCGCCAAAAGTGCTGCTTCGTTCACCAAGTTTTCCAGATCCGCTCCAACAAATCCCGTTGTCCTTTGGGCAAGAACCTTCACATCTACATCTGGGGCTATCGGTTTGCCTCTGAGATGAATGTTAAGTATCGCTTCTCTACCTTTGACATCAGGCATGTCAAGAACGACCTTCTTGTCAAATCTTCCAGGCCTGAGAAGCGCAGGATCGAGAATATCAGGTCTGTTGGTCGCAGCCATTACGACTATACCTTGTCTCACATCAAAGCCATCCATCTCGACAAGCAACTGGTTCAGAGTTTGTTCTCTTTCGTCGTGACCCCCTCCAAGACCCGCTCCCCTGTGTCTTCCGACTGCGTCGATTTCGTCGATGAAGACTATACAGGGAGAATTGGCTTTCGCTTGGTTGAACAGATCCCTAACCCTCGCTGCACCAACACCAACAAAAAGCTCGACGAAATCTGACCCGCTTATGTGGAAAAACGGCACATTTGCTTCTCCTGCCACAGCCCTTGCAAGCAAAGTCTTACCTGTACCAGGCGGTCCGACAAGCAGTATACCTTTTGGCATCCTGGCACCTATTTTTGCGAACCTACCTGGATCTTTGAGAAACAGCACAGTCTCTTTCAACTCTTCAACGGCTTCGTCAACACCAGCAACATCTTTGAAGGTAACACGACCTTGACCGGGCTTGGTCATTTGAGCCCTGCTACGTGTGAATGTAAAAGCTTGATTGTTCCTGCCAGAAAGAGTTCTCATCATAAAGAGAAACATGAACAGCAAGAAACCTATCAAAATGACGTTGCCTATCAAGTTGATCCAGAAGGAACTGCTTGTTCCCTTCTCTCCGACGACTCTTACTCCCTTTTCGCTCAAAAGTCTAATAGTTTGAACATCTTGGCTGAACCATGGAGCGTAGATCTCATAATATTCGCCTCTCTTGGTCATAACCTTGAGTATTCCATCATCTCTGACAACAACCTCAGCGATCCTTGTCGGCTCTTCATAGGCAAGGGTAATGAAATCGCTGAAGCTCATCTTTGAAGCCGATTGGTTCGGAAAATAAAAAGATCTCACAAGCCAAAACAAAGACAGTATCATCAGAACCGCAAATATCAGTGATATATAATTTGGTCGACTACCGTTCAAACCTTTTCCTCCTTTCATCACCAGCTACTCTTAGTATACATCCGTATGGATGAGATATTAAGTTCAGAAATACTTCGGAAACCTTAGGATCCTCAGACTTGTAAACAAACGGTATCCATACTATTTTATCACCGTCGCAAACAATGGGATATTCGTTTCTCAGAAATTCGGGGATCTTTGAATCTATCATCAAATCCTTGACTTTGGTATTACCAACTCTATCGCCACTTCTTCTTGTTCTAATGAAACTCTTATTCTTACTGACGGAGACATACTCGCCTGATTCAACTTTGTCGCTCAATTTGAAAACCCAACCGTTGAAGTTGTATTCACCAAAATCACCGAGCTCGAGAAACGTAACAACACTTCCTTGTTTTTCGACACTCAAAAACTCAAAACCTTTTCTGACCCAGAGATCTTCGGCAATACGAATGGAAAAAGAGCTTTCATTCAACATGTTCAAAAGATTTTCTATCTGCTTGTAGTTCAAGCAAACCCCAAAGTGATTTGTACCGTATTTGAGAAGCTCCACCACTTCAAATTCATCCATACTCTCAATGGAGAAAATCACCCTGTCTCTGGATTTCAACAATTCTTTCTGTTTTAGAAGCCTTGATACATGCTTGTCCAGCAAATTGGCTGCGTAGTGCAGCTGTCTAAGGGCGCTTTCAACATCGGGATTAATTTCCTTTAGAAGTGGCACGATTCGATGTCTAATGTAATTTCTCGTATACCGCGTATCGTAGTTACTCTCGTCCTCAACATAGCTCAGTTTGTTTCTGGATATATACTGTTCGATCTCTTTTCTGCTTACATACAGCAACGGTCTTATCTTCGATCCATCCTTTGGTTTCATGCAAATAAGACCGGTTAATCCAGTTCCCCTTACAATGCGATGAAGGATTGTTTCGGCAAGGTCGTTCAAGTTGTGAGCTAAGGCCGTGAAATCCGAGTGAGTGTGATTTCTAACCTTTTCCAAGAACTCATACCTTGCGATTCGCGCACCTTCCTCCAAACTCACTTTTTTATCACGGCAAAGTTTTGGAACATCGATCCTTTCCACGTGTAGTTCGACGTTGAGCTTTTCACAAAGTTTTCTCACAAATTCCTCATCACGAACAGCGGAAGCTCTTATCATGTGGTTTAAGTGGGCTGCAACAATTTCTATTCCAAGTTTCAGTTTGAGGTTCAGCAACACGTGTAACAAACAAACAGAATCCATGCCGCCCGAGAGAGCAACCAAGATCTTCGAACCAGTGGGGATCAAGTGATGCTGCTGAACAAACTTGAGGATACGAAATTCAAGTTCATCAAGGGGCATTTTTTTACACCCTTTTTGAAAGCAAATAAAAAAATTGGAGCCAGCGAAGGGACTCGAACCCCCAACCTACGCATTACGAATGCGCCGCTCTGCCGATTGAGCTACGCTGGCTCTCATCGTCTGGCGATTTTTTATTATACAGCCTGATCCAACAAAAATCAAGTATTGTAAGCACTTGCGTAGTCGTGTTCAAGCTGTTTTTGACGTGAAGGTGAAGTTAGCCACTTTGACATATGGCGCGACAACTGGAAAGTATTCTCCGGCAATGGTCTCCGTTTCTTTGGATATAGCGAGCAAATTCTTCGCGAAATCGAAAAACTTGATGTTGAACCTCATGTTTTTGATTGGTTTTGTGAATTTACCCTTCTCGATCAAGAAGGTACCATGCCTTGTCATGCCTGTGAAAACAGCTTCGTGTGGATCGACGATGTTCATGTAATGGAAAGTGTTCACGAAGATTCCATTTTCGGTATTCGCAATGATTTCTTCAACAGACCTATCAGCCCCGGATATCACAAGATTTGGTGCCATCACAAAGTCCAAATCCTCTAAGGAAACGGAATGACCAGTTGGCTTCTTTCCAAATCTCAGGGCTGATCCATGCGAATAGAGCACGTTTTTGAAGATTCCATTCTCGATCAGCGGTGTTTTTTCCCTCTTCTTGCCACACATGTCAAAGGGGAGTGGTATTTGATCCGGATGCGAAGGATCGTCGTAAACGTTTAGCTCATCCGGTCCGATTTTTTGTCCCAGAAATCGCACAGATGGACTCATCTTAAGTTCGTGCATATAGCCATTCGCACACGCGTAAGTGAAGTACATGAACAAGTCTGCAACTGCTTCCGGACCAAGTATCACCGTGTAAGAACCTGGATCGATTTCAACAGGGTTGACCGACATCCGCACAAAATCGACAGCACGGCTTATTTTTTCGTCAACTTTCAAAGTTGTGTAACCTTTCGCACTCGATGAGGTGTAACTGCTTGCCGAATCCTTCAAAGGCACGAAGTTGTAACTAACTCCTGAACTGGCCTGGTAGAGAAACATGCCGTTCGATGACATTATGCAACTTTCTAAGATCCGGTCTTCAATGTAGCCAAAAGCCAGCACATCCTTTCCACAAGCTTGCAACATCTTATCAAAAAGAGCTGCACGCGTTTCAGGAGTGGCGTTCTTGACAGATTCATCAATATTTTCAACTGGATAGGCAACGGTCAACTCTGGCAGTTTGAAGGAGTAATCCAATGGTACAGCGTTTTCAAGCATTGTTTCAAGGCGGGATCTTAGAGCTCTCAAGCTAGTTACCGTTAAGTCGTTCGTGGTTGCCGTGACAACTTTGTTGTCCTTGGTCGCAAGAATTGTCAAACTGCTTTTCTTCTCGGATACGTTTTGGTGTATTCTGCTGTTGGCGAACCTTGTCAACGACGATTCCGTGTCGTTTAAAATCGCGAGGTAGTTCATATCCACAAAATTCTCGTAGAGTATTCTGAAGAAGTTTCTGTAGTAATTCTCTCCTTTCATCCCTTTACACCTACCTTTACCTTCCTGAATCTCGCAAATGAAGCACCGTGACCAACATGCATCACCTGCATTGGCTGCCCCTTTCCGCAGTTTGGAACACCCCATACTCTCCAATATTTTTCGTTTGCAACCCCATCACACTTGTTCCAAAACTTTGGTGTTATATCGTAATATACTGGGTTTTTGAAAATCCTGCCGGTGAGTTTCCCTGATTTTATCTCGTACGCTATTTCCGTTGCAAATTGAAAGTTCAGCCTCAGATCGTCTATCGACCAGCTTTTATTCGTGTCGAGCAGAAAGCCATAATCTATACCCGCTATCAGTTCTTCAAGAGTGTACTTGCCAGGTAAAAGGTTGATGTTCGTCATTCTTATTATTGGCATGTGCGACCAGCTATCAGAACGTGCTGCCCCATTCGATCTCAAGCCAAGTTCACCAGCGGTTTGTCTGTCCATCAAATACCCAACAAAAATCCCATCTTTGACTATGTAAGATCTTTGAGCCTCAACTCCTTCATCGTCGAAGCCAAAACTCCCAAGGCCACCAGAAATGGTTGCATCAGCAGTTATGTTCACATGTTCACTACCATATTTCAAGTTGTTCAACTTATCAATCGTGAGAAAACTTGCGCCAGCAAAACTCAACTCAGAACCCATAACGCGATCAAGTTCAGATGGATGCCCACAGGATTCATGAATCTGTAGAGCAAGCTGATTTCCGCTGATCACTATATCGTACTCACCAGGTTCGATATTTGGGGCTTTCACAAGTTGTACAACCTCTTGAGCGATTCTTTCGGCATTCGTAACCAGGTCCATCTCCAAAACAAACTCCCACCCTTTTGTTGAATGATCGCCACCAAAACTCGCTGGGTAAGACCTCGTCTGGAAACCACCTTCACCAACAGCCTGAGCTGTAATTCCAGCTCCGGATATGAGAATTTCCTGCTCTATAGTTGAACCTTCCGTGTTCAGAAAAACTTTTCTGATCTTCTTAAAACGCATAGAACCAGTCGCTCTGGCAACACCTTCGACATTTTTAGCTCTCAAGGATGCTTGCTTGAGTAATTCGATTTTCTCCTTGTCGGAGATCTGGAAGGGATCCATCTGAACGAAAGATCTAAAGCTTGCCCTATGAACGGGTTCTTGTGCAAGGATCACTGGTTTGTTCGATCTTTTGTTGGAACTCTGTGCTATCTCGAGAGCCTTCAGTGCGGCTTTCTCGATGGCGCTTTCTCCCTTTTCGTCTGTTGCGGCAAACCCCCATCCATCGTTGTAAAGTGCTCTGATTCCAGTTCCAGAATGATTCACGTGTGTCATCGATTTCAACACACCGTTCTCCACGAAAATCTCTTGCTCAAAGTGTTCTTCATACCTTGCGTCGGCGTATCTACACCCACGGCTAGTGAGAAACTCGAGTATTCTCTGAAGCTTTTCCTGCACGATCTACCCTCCCCTCATACTGAAGAAGGCAGGGACTCAATCCCTGCCTTCTTCCTTCTCATCGTTATTCATTATAGCACTTATGGCTTTTTCTATGTTCTCGGCGTTTATCTGCTGGCCCGATCTAAGAATTTGCAAGGCAGCTTTGATAACGACGATTCTCGGATAGGATTTCAGCAACTTTTTCACCGGGTCAAGGTTCAGAATGTTCAGCTCCAAGGTGATCACCGCCTTTAAATAACCCTTGACATAGTCAAGGGTGGGATGTATAATGAAAAACGGTTACGGGCTCGTAGCTCAACTGGTAGAGCGCCCGGCTCATAACCGGGCGGTCGGTGGTTCGACTCCACCCGAGCCCACCAATGGGAGCTTTTTAGCTCCCTTTTATTTTAGCACAACTTTGCCATTATGTAAAGTTACAAAAGTTCGGTGCGTAATCCTTTGTATACTTTAAGCCAGAAAATTCTTATCTCGCGACAACAAAAAGGCGGGTTTCACAACCCGCCTTCGTTCGCAAAAAGTTGTTCAGAGTTCTATTGGCATCGTCGGGACATGCTTTGGAACAATCAGCCTCGCCTCTGTCATCCTCAGCACTTCATCCACGGTTGTCTGCGGTGCAACCTCCTTTAAAACCAAGCCTTCGTTGGTCACCTCTATGACAGCCATATCTGTAACTACAAGATCGACCTTTCTAACCGAAGTGAGTGGCAGATTGCATTTTCTAACAATTTTCGGGGCACCGTTCTTCTCAACGTGTTGCATTGCGACTATGACTCTTTTTGCTCCGGTCACAAGGTCCATCGCTCCACCCATACCTGGAATTAGCTTGCCTGGAATCATCCAGTTGGCGAGATGACCTTCTTCATCAACTTGTAGCCCGCCAAGAACTGTGACGTCAACATGCCCACCTCGGATTAAACCAAATGACATTGCGGAATCGAAAACGGCAGCACCAGGCAGAAAGGTGACCGGAGATCCTCCCGCGTTCGTCAAGAATTCATGCTCATACCCTTCCATTGGAGCAGGTCCCATACCAAGAACACCGTTCTCAGACTGCAGAAAGATTTCAACCTTTGGGGGCAGATAATTTGCAACAAGCGTAGGGATACCTATTCCCAAATTAACAACGTCTCCATCCTTAAGCTCCATGGCTACTCTCTTGGCAATCAGAACTCTTGCAATCTTTGGATCTTGAATCATTTGGCATCCCCCCTTACTATGTAATCTACTACCGCGTGTGGAACGATTATCTCTTCTGGATTTAAACCGCCGACGGGCACCAACTCGTCAACTTCCACAATTGTCGTATTTGCTGCGAAAGCCATCAGTGGATTAAAGTTTCTCGCAGTCAAGCAGAAAGTCAGATTGCCGTAGTAGTCAGCTTTCTTAGCTTTTATCAAGGCAAAATCCGCCTTTAACGCTGTTTCGACAAGGTATTCTTTTCCATCGATTGTCACCTTTTGTTTTCCATTCTCGACGACTGTTCCTAAGCCGGTTGGAGTTAGAATTCCACCCAGTCCAAATCCACCAGCCCTTACACGTTCTGCCAGAGTGCCTTGCGGGACAAGTTCCACCTCTAAAGTACCTTCGATCATTTGTTTTTGTGTCTCTGGATTCGTACCGATGTGCGACACTATGACCTTCTTCGCCTGCTTGGTGACGATTAGTTTTCCGATACCTTTGTCAGGTGTAGCCGTGTCGTTGGCGATTATCGTGAGATTTTTCTTTCCACTTCTCACCAGAGCATCTACAAGCAGCTCGGGTGTACCAACACCAAGGAAACCACCGATCATCAAAGTAGCACCATCCGGGATCATTTCTATTGCTTGTTGAACTGTTACGAGTTTGTTCTTCATCCTTTCACACCTCCTATTCGACGTTCTTTATTATGACGGCCGTTCCCATTCCCCCTCCAATACAAAGGCTTGCCAAGCCGAATTCAACCTTTCTCTTCTTCATTTCGTAGAGAAGTGTCACGATTATCCTGTTGCCACTTGCTCCTATCGGATGACCAAGTGCAATCGCCCCGCCGTTCACGTTCACCCGTTCCTCCAGCCAGTTCTCACTTACGCCATGCTCTTTCTTCAGATCTCTAAGAACAGCCAAGCTCTGCGCTGCAAAAGCTTCGTTCAGCTCAATTAATCCTATATCGGTTAATTTCATCTTGGCCCGTTGCAACGCTTTTGAAATAGCCCCGACAGGTCCAATGCCCATTATGCTTGGGTCAACACCGTGCTGAGCAAAGGCAACCACTTCTGCCAATGGTTTCAAACCGTATTTGTTTACAGCATCTTCACTTGCTAAAACAGTCATCGAGGCTCCGTCGTTTATCCCAGATGCGTTACCAGCGGTAATTGTCCCGTTGGGTTTAAAAGCTGGCTTAAGTTTTGCAAGGCTCTCAAGAGTTGTGTCAAACCTCGGATGTTCGTCCGTGTCAAAGATCTTGTCACCCCTCTTGTCCTTTATAACCACCGGAACAATCTCGTCCTTAAACCTTCCAGATTCAATGGCTTTCTTTGCCTTCATCTGACTCTTGTACGCAAACAAGTCCTGTTCTTCTCTCGAGATCCCATATTTTTCGACCAGATTCTCCGCCGTGATTCCCATGTGGTACATGTTGAAAGCGTCGGTCAATCCGTCGAAAACCATGTGATCAACAATCTCTCCGTTACCAAGCCTGTATCCAAACCTTGCCCTCGGCAGCAAATATGGAGCCATGGACATATTCTCAGTTCCACCTGCCAGCACGATTTCAGCTTCATTCGCTAGGATATCCACTGCACCTATCATGAGTGCTTTCATACCAGAACCGCATAGCATGTTGACGGTGTATCCGGGTTTTTCCACAGGTATTCCTGAGTAAACGGAAATCTGTCTACCTGGTCCCATACCTTGTCCAGCCGTCAGAATGCAACCTACGATTGTTTCATCAACGATCTCGGGTTTCACACTCGCTTGTTCCATGGCGGCTTTTGCCGCTATCACGCCGAGCTGAACGGCAGGCACGTCTTTCAAAGAACCGCCGAAAGTTCCTATGGCAGTCCTTTTGGCGCCAACGATGTAAACCTTTCTCATGGAAACACCTCCTTACAGAACTAAGAATAACAGGCTTGTGACAATTCCAGACCAGATCAAAGCCATGACGCAGTAGCCCATGATGTCACGAATGTTCAATTTTGCGACACCCAGCAGCGGCAATGCCCAAAACGGTTGAATCATATTTGTCCAAGCATCACCCCACGCTACACCCATTATGACCTTTGGAACTGATGCGTTCAACTTCATCGCAGCTTGCACCATTATTGGACCTTGGACAGACCATTGTCCACCGCCAGAAGGTATGAACAAGTTGATCAACCCAGCGCTCCAGTAGGTGAACAACGGAAGGGTTTTTGGTGTAGAGAACGAAACAAACCAGTTTGCTATCGTAGCTGCGAGACCCGAATTTATCATCATTCCCTGAATACCAGCGTAGAACGGGAACTGAATCACTATTCCCCATACACCCTTTCCAGCTTCTATCGCGGCGTTGATGAAGTTCCTTGGCGTTCCGTGCAACAACAGACTAGCCATGAGGAAGATGAAATTCACGATATTCAAATCGAGTGTTCCTTTCTTGGCGAAGAAATAATACAGAATGTAGACGATGCCGATTATCGAAATGATCGCAGAAAGGGCTGGGCTGTTCTCCATTTTCTCCGCAGGTGTCATTTCAGACCATGGTTTCTTCGCAAGCTGTTTTGTTTCTCCAAAAACCCCTGGGTCAACCTCTATGATCTCTTCCTTCTTCTTTGGGTGCATCCCAGCCATTATAAATGGCAACGTAACCAGCAACACGAACACAGGGACATATCCGATTGGTGAGAAAATGGTTTGAGAAACGGGAACAAGTCCTATTGTTTTTTCAAGAAAATGCCCCTTGGTGTTGACCAGCAATGGCGCTGAAGCTGAAAGACCAGCATGCCAAACCAAGAAACCTGAGTATGCAGAGGCAACTAACAACGGATAGTGAAGCCCTTTTCCTTTCATGTTCCTTGCGATTTCGACTGCCAAAAGGGATGTGAAAATCAAACCAAATCCCCAGTTGAGATAGCTTGTGACAATCATGACAGCACAAGCGAGAGCCACTGCTTTGAACGGTGTATCAGCTGTTCTGGCAATCGCCTTTAGCAAGGCACTCATTGGCTTTGTCTGAGCCAAGATGTGACCAGTCATCAACACTAAACACATTTGCATTGCAAAAGCAAGCAGGTTCCAAAATCCATCGCCCATGTACTTGATCATGTCGATAGGGCTTTTCTTCTGGACAACCATTCCCAGCACAAAGGTGATCAGTGTGAGAATCATGGCGAAGATCAAAGCATCTGGTAAGTACTTCCTCGCAAATTTCGCAAAAGCATTACCCAACACCCTTAGCATCCTGCCACCTCCAAGATTTGAGTTAGAGTTGCACCCTGCAGCTTAGATTTTTCCAAACTGGGATGCTAATTCAATAATGCTATTTTTGTTGAGGCAAAGTCAAGCAACACAAAAAGATTCAGATATCTGAGAGAAACATACTTAGACAGTTAAAGATAGCCTAAGCCACTGCAAGTCCAGAATTTCCCAGCAGTTAACTGGATGATCTTACAGATATATTGAGAAACTGTCTGATCAAAATCCTTAATATAACTGCTCGCCGCTGTCCTACGATCGTAAGCAACTAAGCCCAAGCAAGATAATTGCTCAACTAAAATTCCTGGTTGTTGAACAATATGCCGTTGAGAACGATCTTCCAACTGCCAGAAAGAATTAAACTTGACAGCCATACTGTTATGGTGTAATATTACACTATGGTGAAGCTGGTGTGGTTTTCAATTGATTTTTCCTCCCATGTACCTGTTTACAAACAAATAAAGGAGAAGATAAAAGCCCTCATATCTACTGGAACGTTAAAGAAGGGAGATTTTGTACCGTCGATCAGGTCTCTTGCGGACCATTTGGGGGTGAACATGAACACAGTTGCCAGAGCCTACAGAGAGCTGACCTTGGAAGGAGTGATTCAACCTGTCAGAGGCGAGGGATATGCTGTTGCTGAACTCAACAAAGAAAGGTTTGTTGGAAGACTGATAAGTGAATTCAAAGCCGTTGTTGTGGAATGTCAAAAAGCGGGGATAGATCAAGACACATTGATCGATGTTGTGAAGAAAGTTTTCTGGAGGGATCAAAATGGTCCTCACAGTTGAAAATCTGCAAAAGTCTTACGGGAAACACAAGGCAGTAGACGATATTTCCTTTCAGCTTGACAAAGGACAGATTTTTGCCATCGTGGGTCCAAACGGAGCAGGAAAGACTACGACGATCAAGTGCATCCTAGGTTTTCGAAAACCGGATTCTGGAAGAATAGACCTCAATGGAAGCTTCGCATATCTGCCCGAGACAAAGGAACTGTACAGGCACCTCACCATCGAGAAGATGTTGCAAATCACGGCTGCGATTACAAAGAACTTTGACAGGCAGAAAGCAAAGGATTTGCTCGAAGAATTTCAGATCCCCATGAAGGAGAAGATAGCAAACCTCTCCCACGGAATGTTAACTCAAGTTTATCTTTCGATAGTTCTTGCGCAGGATGCCGATGTTTATCTTTTGGATGAACCCACGTGGGGGCTTGATCCGTTGATGAGAAACAAGATCTTAGAAAAAATACGTCAGCTTTCCTACAGCACAAAGTCTGTCTTGTACACCAGCCATATACTTTCCGAAGTCGAAAAAATAGCGGATACAGTCGCGATAATGGTCAAAGGAAAAATCGTGGAGATGGATGAACTGGACAACCTCTACCAAGTATATGTTTTGTGCATAGTACCAAGTGGGGAAAGTGTTGACGGTTTTCTCTACAAGAAGATCGATAAAGAGGACATATACCTTGTCAGAAAAGAAGCTGCAGGTGGAAAGACTGAGCCAGCAACCTTCGATGCCATCTTCGAAGCAATTGTCAAGGGGGTGAAATGATGTTCAAAAAAGAGATCTACGATGTAAAATTTAGAGCGATTTTCATTTTCTTAGTAGTTGTTGGTCTATTTTTTCTTGTGGCACCTTTCCAAAAACTGGCTGTTTCGATGTTACGCGAGTACAGTGATGATCAAAGCATACCAGAAATAGTCAGGAAACTGATGCCGAAAGAATTTGTGGAGAAACTGAACGATTGGAGCTTTTTCATATACTCCCAATGGTTCGGCAAGAACTTGGGTCAGATAATTCCAATAATCGCTGTGATCATGGCTTTCCCGTTGTTTGCAAGGGAATACGAGAACGGAACGATAGAGTTTTTACTAGCGCGAAACGACAGAAGGAGGGTGTTTTTCTCAAAAACGTTTGTTGCAATCTTTGTTATGATATTCGAGACCATGGTTTTTTCGCTTTTGCCTGTGATTTACTCCTTGTTGACCAACAAGCCACTCGCCTACCACTACGCTTGGGCCTTTATGCTCCACACGGTCGTTGGTGCTATCTTTTGGTTCACAGTTGCGCTCTTTTTGTCAACTGTCTCAAGTGATCAGGTGAAACCCTTGCTTGGTTCTTTTGCTGCGATTGCCGCAACAACGGTTCTCGGATTGCTAAAACCATTGCGATTTTTGAACGTTTACTCGTACATAATGGGAACAAAGGTTCTGCAAACTGGCAAAGTCGATTTAAGATACACTATACTGCTATCGGTTCTTAGCTGTACGTTGGTTTTGGTTGGTTACAAAATTTTCAAAGAAAAGGAAATATGAGAGGGAGGTAATCAAATGATATTAGCTACCACAGACACGTTAGCAGGCTATGAGATCGTCGAAACTCTTGGTGTTGTGATGGGAAACACAGTTCATTCCAAACATCTTGGCAAGGATATTGCCGCAGCCTTTAAGACTTTGGCAGGTGGGGAAATAAAGTCTTACACCGAGATGCTAACGGAAGCCAGAAACATAGCTATACAAAGAATGATCGCGGAGGCAGAAAAGATCGGTGCAGACGCCGTAATAGGCTTGCGACTAGCTAGCTCAAGCGTCATGAGCGGCGCAGCTGAAGTAATAGCCTATGGAACAGCTGTGAAAATCAAGAAGATCTGAAAAATTCCTGGCCATCCCAAATAATTTCTAAAGGCTTTGGTATCAAATTGTAATCCGAAGCCATCGAATAACCATAAGCGCCAGTTTCACCTATTGCCAGAAGATCTCCCTCTTTTGGTATCGGCATTTCTATTGCTTTTCTGATCACATCGGAGCTCTCGCAGGCTGGACCGACAACGTCTACGATGTTTCTCTCCCGATCAGATGTATCGTACAGTGGAATTATTCTATGCTTAGCATCGTACAACGCAGGTCTAATGAGATGAGTCATTCCAGTATCCACAATAACAAATATTTTTTTCCTCGTCTTCTTCACATATTCAACCTTGGTGACCAAGTATCCTGCTGCTCCAACTATGAATCTGCCGAGTTCAACAATTATCTTTGCACTAAGATCTTTGAGAGTAGGTACTATCTTTTGTTTGTATTCTTCCAAATCAAGAGACCTGCCATCGCCATAATCGATCCCCCATCCACCACCGAGATTTAAAACTTGGATGTCGAGACCGGTTTTGTCGATGAAGTCTCTCAGCGAAAGTAATGCCTCCTGGTACGGTTCAATTTCAACTATCTGTGAACCTATATGGCAGTGGAGACCTATAAGCTCAACAAGCTTGTTTTTTCGTATTCTCTCGATCATCCTCGTGGCTGTCTCGTAATCAACACCAAATTGGTGTTCTCTTAATCCAGTGGCAATGTGTGGATCAGTTCGCGCATCGACATCTGGGTTAACTCTTATGCAAACTCTCACAGTTCTGTCTGCTATTTTCTCCAACCTCAAGAGCTCTTCATAAGAATCAAGATTTATCGCAAACACGCCGTCACAGACATACTGCTTCAGATCTGATTGCTTTTTGCAGTTTCCGTTTATGATGGCCTTGCTCGGTGAGAAACCAGCTTTCCTGGCCTGGAGATACTCCCCAAAGGAAACACAATCAATCATCAGATCCATGTTGTTGAGGGCTCTGAGAATATCAAGGTTGAAATTTGCTTTCATAGCAAAGGCTATTGAATGATCGACACCTTCGAAAACTGATCTAACGCGCTCAATCTGAGAAAACACCTTCAGCAAATCGTAAACGTATATTGGTGTTCCGAATTTGTCAGCCGCGGCTTTTAGGAGTTCTTTGTCCATTCTCTCACCTCTGAACTGCTAAGTTGCCAAAGAAAATTGCCCTGATCTGATCATCGCCTTCAACTGTGAAGCAGCGATCTGTTCCTTTTGCTTGTCGATCCTTGCGATTATTTTACCATTTTCCAGCACGACAATTGTGTTACCGTATTGTTCCGCTATACTCATGTCATGAGTTATCATCAAGATTGTTGTTCCAAACTCTTTGTTTATCCTATCGGTGAGCTCCATTACGGTTTCTGTACTTTTTGGATCCAGTGCAGCAGTGTGCTCATCCAGCAACAGCAACCTGGGATTTGACGCAACTGCCATCACAACGGCAAGAGCCTGTTTTTGACCTCCCGATAGTTTCGACGCTTTCCTCTTCAGATCTTTCTCCAATCCCATTCTGGTGGAAACAAGAAGATTCAAAATCCTGCTGTCCACTTTTCCGAAGGTCAGTCCTCTCAACCCCTTCTTTCCCGCTAGAATGAGGTTCTCCTCTATTGAAAGATTTGGAAAAACACCCATGTCTGGATCTTGGCAAACGATGCTTGTTTGTTTGAAGATCTTTTCAGATTTGACAACTTGACCGAAAACCTTACACTGACCTTCTGTGGGTTTCACATCTCCAACGATAAGCTTCAACAAAGTTGATTTTCCCGCACCGTTTGAACCTACGATCACCACAAACTCGCCCTGCCGAACTGTCAGATTGACGTTCCTCAAGGCTGTTTTCTCGTCAAGTGTTCCTTTGTTGTATATCACCGTCACGTTCTCAAGCTCTATCATATCGTCACCTCGCTTTTCTTGAACCTCCTAATGGCTATGACCGAAACGACAAAAGCCGCCGTCAGCAGTTTCATGTCGCTTGGTTTGAAACCGATCCTGTATCCGTATTTCATGGCAGCCGATAGCAGGAATTGATAGACCACGGCCCCAGCGATTGGAAAAACAACTCCATAAAAAGCTTGTAGTCTTCCGAGAATTATCTCTCCAAGTATCACGGCAGCCAGACAAATCACTACGGTACCTATGCCCATGTTGACATCCGCAAAACCGCTGTACATGGCAAATAAAGCACCGGACAAACCCGCAAAAACATTTCCAACGATCAAACCAACGTAGGCATACAAATCCGGGTTGACGCCGAGAACCTTCACAGCAAACCTGTTTCTACCGTAGCCTCTTAGCATCATTCCAAACTCTGTTTTGAGAAAGATCCAAAGTAAAATCAAAGAAGCAAGAACAATCAAGCTTATCAAAAGTAAATCTTTCCCGTCGCCAAGGTTGTTGAAAGGTATCCTCACCGCCCTCAGACCTGATCCTTCGTAATTGACCTCGACTTTTCCCAAAATGTCATCCAAAGGTGTTCCTCCGGTTAACTGTTCGTAAGCGAATATTTTCCCGGTATCGAACCTTGGAACAGGCAGGTTTGGAGCGTTCATAACTCTTATGCTCAGTGAATACAGTGCAGTCATAACAAGGATGGACGCCAAAAGAGAATTGATTTTGAAACGTGTAGTGAAGAATGCAACAACTGCTCCAGCCGCACCGGCAGCCAGTGCAGCCATAACCGTCGAAAAACCCCACCCATAGCCGGAGTGAAGGAGCACGACCGCGACGGCTCCTCCGAGAACATAGGAGCCGTCCGGCGTCAGATCAGGAAGATCGACAAGGCGGAAAGATATATAAACACCCATGGCGGCCAACGCCAACAGAAGTCCTTGTTCAAAAATGGGGATCATCTTTCCACCTCACGACCATCTTGAACAAGGATATTCGCTCTATCTACGATATCTTTCGGAACATTGATACCAAGTTGTTTTGCGATATCAAGATTCACGTACAAGAGCAATGAATCAGCTCCTAAAACACTTGATTCCAAATCCTGTGGTCTTGCACCTTTTATAAGCTCAACCAACAGCCTGCCAGTTTCTACCCCAACGGTGAAGTAATCAAATCCAAACCCTATAACCCCTCCACCACGTGCTATGTCAATATCTGCAGCAACAATGGCTTTCTTCAATCTTAGAGCAGCTGAACCTATCGCCTGAATACTGGATGCAGCTGTGTTGTCAGTCCCGATGTACAAAACATCCACATTTGGTCCTATACTGTTGAGTGCTGTTATCATCTCACTTGGGCTGGTTCCTGGAATATCGACAATCGTCAAACCAAGTGAGGGGGCAACACTTTTAGCCATGTTCGTCAATGTCACCGAGTTTGCCTCACCTGGATTGTAAATTACACCTACTTTTTTCGCATCCGGGAAGACGACTTTTATTAATTTCAAGTGCGTAGAAACAGGAGCCATATCCGATATTCCAACCACGTTCGAATCGTTCTTACCAAGCTGTTTGATAAGTCCAGCACCAACAGGATCAGTAACGGCCGAAAAAATGACCGGTCGATCGCTGATCACCTGGACAGCAGCTTGAGCAGATGGAGTGGCAATCGCGACAACGTAATCGACCTTTTCGTCGGCAAACTTTCTTGCAATTGCCACGGCGTTCTGCATACTGCCCTGGGCATTTTGTCGATCAATTAGAACGTCGATGCCGATCTTGAATCCGGCTTCTTCAAGGGCTTTCACGATCCCATCAAAAACGGCGTTCAAAGCTGGATGATCAACGATCTGAGTAATCCCAACTCTCACCGCACTTAGGCTCACAATTGAAAGAACCACTAAGAGTACAGCGGAAATTAACCTTTTCATAAACCCATACCTCCTTGTTGAATGATTTAAAAAAAGAGGGCATCCTTTTTTGGATGCCCTCTTCCTTTGTATACCTGATTCCCCTACGCCTACGTGGCAACAGATCTTAGGGGAATCTCGGAAGAGGGCATTCCCCTAAACCACCAATAGGCGTATGAGAATATTCCTACCTTTGCTAGAGTGTAAGACCTCCTCAATTGAATCAGTCCTCCACGGTTGCTTTTTAGATAGAATAGCAGATTGTTACCGGTCTGTCAAGGGCAAAGTTTGTGAATGGGTAAGCAGATACCGGTCAGTTTGAAACCCACACATCGATGTTTATTTGCGGTACAATGAATACAGAAAAACAGTAAGTTGCCTTGTTTGGTTGACCTTCTGGCGAAGAAAAGGTCTGTTCGACATGTTCGAGCAATGAAAGGTGGAAGAAGAAAATGGAAAGAACCAAAGGGATTGTCTTTTTGATCATCGCATCGACCTTGTGGAGTTTTGGAGGAGTGTTGATCAAATTCGTCAGCTGGAACGCCATGGCGATAGTTGGGACCAGAAGCTTGATAGCGGCTTTTGTACTGATGCTCTATTCAAGGAGATTGAGACTGAATTTCACCAAGGACATGGTCTTAGCAGCATTTTTTTACTCTTTGATGGTTGTGACCTTCGTAACAGCAAACAAACTGACGACGGCCGCGAATGCGATATTCCTTCAATACACTGCGCCAATTTACGTGGCGATCTTTGGGACACTTGTGCTCAAAGAGAAAATGGTGACAACTGACTATCTGACCCTTGTTTTTGTTTTCTTTGGCATGTTTTTGTTCTTCTTCGGCAAAATTTCCTCTGGAACTGCCTTAGGAAACCTTTTTGCCATTCTAAGTGGTCTTGCGTTTGGTTTGTTCATTGTGTTTCTGAGAAAGCAGAAAGATGCCAAGCCCGCTGAATCAGTTGTGCTGGGTAACATCTTTGCAGCCCTGGTGGGTTTGCCATTTTTATTCCGAGAACCTATCACCACATCGAATGTGGTTGGAATAGTGCTCCTTGGAACTGTTCAACTGGGTGTTTCCTACATATTCTACTCCATGGCCATAACAAGAGTCACAGCTTTCGAAGCTTCTCTGATACCAGTTATCGAACCGATATTGAACCCAATTTGGGTTTTTCTGCTGACCCGCGAATATCCATCGAAATTTGCACTGATAGGCGGAGTCATAATAGTAGGTTCAATAACGCTCCGATATGCTATCCCAAGTCTGATCAACAAGTTCGAAAGCTGACTATTCAAGTGGATTCAAAACTCTGCCCATGAACAGCACAAGGTTCTGAGATTTTTCGATAATGAAAAACAAAAATGGTCTATCGAGTTTCAGGACAACAGGAAAAGTGAGTGACATCTTTATTCCCATTATCACTGCTGTAGCCGCCGCTGCCTCGCTTCCTTCTTCGTTAACTTCAATAAACGCTTCGTGAAGCACCTCGGTTATCTTCAAATCATTCCTCGCTGTCATTCTGGCGAAATCCGCAAAGTTTGTGAAGGCAAGCACCATTCCCAACTTGTTGAGAGACTCAACGAGTGAAAATCTGTTCTTGAACTTGAAACGTGGCATCGACAGGTCAACTTTTCTAACAAAAGCATTATCAACCCAGCCTTTTAGAATCTCAGAACACAGATTCTCTTCAATCTCCCGTAGACTTATCCCTTCTTTCGGCACAGCAACCAGCATGTAAAGCTTTTCACCAACGTACGGCAGTTTTGCAACCTGAACTCTTTCGTCTTCAAAATATTCGAAATTCTGAGAAACGTTCATCATATCCACTTCAACATCTCCCGTTGGCGAGTGAAAAACATCTTTTCGTGTCCCCAGCTGGTCAAACGGATACAACCATTTTCCCTTAAAGTATATGGCGTTGGTCAGAACCATCCGAGTCAGTTCGTTGATGTCATCCTTGGAGATCAGTTCAGGTATCTTACCATTTGTAACGTCCCTTACCCACCCGTTGATTCTTGCTCGAGTTTGCTCTCTTTGAGCTTGGTCCACGAAGTCCACTTCTTCCACAGACGCTTGAAAGTTTTCCGACACAATTTTGAGAAAACCTTCCAAGAACGGATATCCTTGTTGTGCCCATATGGCATTGGCTATTTTCATTACATACTCTTCACTTTTTTCGTTCAGAAATTTGACAATCTCTCTGCAGCCTTCCAAGATATCCTGTTCGTCGAGTTTTGATAACCGTAGCGTTTCAAGCATTTCCCGAAGAGTGGATCCAGATGCTCCAAAACTTGTCATGGTGAGTGCCATGGATATACTGGTGGGCGATATGAACAAATTTGAGTCAACCGGCAAGACTCTGAAGATATCAAACCCAAAGTCGTTGATCGCATTTGAAACGTCATTTGCGAAACATACGAAACCGAATACAACCGCAAACAACATAATCAGCGATCTCAAGTAAACCGCCTCCCGTTAACCTCATTTTACTCTCACAGGAGTAAAATTGTGTTAAGGACAAATTCACCGAGGTGGTTCAGGTGAAACTGTTTTTGTTGCTGACGGTCATTGTGTTAGCGTTCATGCTTGTGGGATGCTCCGATATTCATGTTGGGTTTGGAATCTCCGTCGGAGTGCATTTGGTGAGAGCAACAGACGAATACATAGAATTTCAAATTGTGGACGAGTACGGAAGGCCACTTTCGAACATCACACTGCAGGTTCAGCTTGACGACAGAATTCTTCAGGTGACGACGGATGCCGATGGCTGCGCAAAGATATACGGAAACTTCGTCCACGGAAGACCATATCTGTTGATCATTAGATACGCTGTATTCGAGGTCTCAACAACTATAACCCTCAAGTAGTTAAACTATGAGAGTAAAAACTATAAACAAAAAGAGGGCTGCTTTACGCAGCCCCCTTGAATCCCCGGGCACTACCTACTCTCGCATGGAGTCGCCTCCATACTACCATCGGCCCGGAGCGGCTTAACGGCCGGGTTCGGAATGGGACCGGGTGTTTCCCGCTCCGGTATCGGCACCCGAGGAAACATGAAGGATCACTGAAAACTGCATAGGAAGCTACAAAGGTCAAGGCCTCGGCCGATTAGTACCGGTTGGCTCAACACCTTACGGTGCTTACACCACCGGCCTATCAAGGTCCTCATCTCGAACCGGCCTTACTCCCTTAACGGGATGGGAGGTCTAATCTTGGGACGCGCTTCCCGCTTAGATGCTTTCAGCGGTTATCGCTTATGGGCATAGCTACCCGGCGTATGCCCTTGGCAGGACAGCCGGTACACCAGAGGCCCACTCTCCCCGGTCCTCTCGTACAAGGGGAGACCTCCCTCAAACCTCCTGCGCCTGCGGCCGATAGGGACCGACCTGTCTTACGACGGTCTGAACCCAGCTCACGTACCCCTTTAATAGGCGGACAGCCTAACCCTTGGGACCTGCTTCAGCCCCAGGATGGGATGAGCCGACATCGAGGTGCCGAACCTCGCCGTCGATGTGAACTCTCGGGCGAGACTAGCCTGTTATCCCCGGGGTAACTTTTGTCCGTTGTCGACGACCCTTCCACCCGGAGTCGTCGGGTCACTAGGACCGGGTTTCCCCTCTGCTCGACCCGTCGGTCTCACAGTCAGGCTGGCTTGTGCCCTTGCACTCAACGGTGGATTTCCAACCCACCTGAGCCAACCTTCGCGCGCCTCCGTTACGCTTTAGGAGGCGACCGCCCCAGTCAAACTGCCCACCTGGCACTGTCCCCAACCTGCTTTACAGGTTCAGGTTAGAATTCCGGCACAACGAGGGTGGTATTCCACTGGTGGCTCCACCGCCCCTGGCGAGGCGGCTTCACAGCCTCCCACCTATTCTATACACGCTGCGCCAGAACCCAATACCAGGCTGCAGTAAAGCTCCACGGGGTCTTTCCGTCTAGCCGCAGGATGAGGGCATCTTCACCCCCACTGAAATTTCACCGGGTCCCCCGCCGAGACAGCGCCCCAGTCGTTACGCCATTCATGCAGGTCGGAACTTACCCGACAAGGTATTTCGCTACCTTAGGACCGTTATAGTTACGGCCGCCGTTTACCGGGGCTTCGGTTCGGAGCTACGCCTTTCGGCCTCACCCCTTCCCTTAACCTTCCGGCACTGGGCAGGCGTCAGTCCCTATACCTCCTCTTTAGGAGTTTGCAGAGACCTGTGTTTTTGGTAAACAGTCGCCAGGGCCTTGTCACTGCGACCGCCTCAGGCTCCCCCAGTTTCCAGGTTGCCCCTTCCCCTGGGTTCACCCTACCGCGGCACCCCTTCTCCCGAAGTTACGGGGTTAAATTGCCGAGTTCCTTGGCGAGGGTTGTCCCGCTCCCCTTAGCTTTCTCAGCTCGCCCACCTGTGTCGGTTTACGGAACGGTCACCTACGATCTCAAACGGTACGCGAGGCTTTTCTTGGCAGTGTGGGGTCAGCGCCGTTGGACCCTTACGGGCCCTCCCCATCACGGCTCAGCTCAGGTGGCGGATTTGCCTACCACCCTCAACGCCTAACCGCTTGGAAGGGAATGCCACTTACCCTCGGCGCCTACCCTCCTGCGTCACCCCTCGTACCTTGATCGCAGATGGCGCTGGAATATTAACCAGCTTCCCTTCGGCTACCCCTTTCGGGTTTACCTTAGGGTACCGGCTAACCCTGGGAGGACGAACCTTCCCCAGGTACCCTTGGGCTTTCGGGGGGAGAGATTCTCACTCTCCTCTCGTATACTCATGCCCGCATTCTCACTTCCGCCTCGTCCAGCAGCCCTCACGGGTCTGCCTTCACCCTACAGCGGAAAGCTCCCCTACCGCCTGTACCTTGCGGTACAGACCCGTGGCTTCGGGGGATGGCTTGAGCCCCGTTACATCTTCGGCGCGGTACACCTCGACTGGTGAGCTGTTACGCACTCTTTAAAGGATGGCTGCTTCTAAGCCAACCTCCCAGTTGTCTAGGGTGTACCACATCCTTTACCACTTAGCCATCTCTCCGGGCCCTTAGCCGACGGTCTGGGCTGTTCCCCTTTTGTCCATGGAGCTTATCCCCCACAGACTTTCTCCCGAGCTTTATGTGTAGGGATTCGGAGTTTGACAGGGTTCGGAGGTTACCCCCCTAGCCCTATCAGTGCTCTACCCCCTACACAGACCGCTCGAGGCCGCACCTCAATGCGTTTCGGGGAGAACCAGCTATCACCGGGTTCGGTTAGCTTTTCACTCCTACCCCCAGGTCATCCGAGGATTTTTCACTATCCACCGGTTCGGACCTCCAGTGGGGGTTAACCCACCTTCATCCTGCCCAGGGGTAGCTCACCCGGCTTCGGGTCTGCCGCCAGTGACTCGCGCCCTATTCGGACTCGCTTTCGCTACGGCTACGCCTCAATCGGCTTAACCTCGCCACTGACGACAACTCGCGGGCTCATTACTCAATAGGCACGCCGTCACCCTTTCGGGCTCCGACTTAGTGTAGGCATGTGGTTTCAGGTTCTGTTTCACTCCCCTTCCGGGGTTCTTTTCACCTTTCCCTCACGGTACTTGTGCACTATCGGACGGCCGATAGTATTTAGCCTTGGAGGGTGGTCCCCCCAGATTCCCGCAGGATTCCACGGGTCCCGCGGTACTCGGGAACACAACCCAGGAGGTCTTCTCGCTTTCGCCTACGGGACTGTCACCCTCTTCGGTGCGCCTTCCCAGACGCTTCGGCTAGAGAGAAGATTTGTAACCTCCCGGCGAGTCCGTAGCCTCGCCCGGTTGTGCCCCACGACCCCGATGTAAGAACGCCTACGGGCTTTTACCTTACATCGGTTTAGGCTGTTCCCTTTTCGATCGCCTCTACTCAGGGAATCTCGTTTGATTTCTTTTCCTCGGGGTACTGAGATGTTTCACTTCCCCCGGTTCGCGCCTTTCGGCGGCTGGTCTTACGACCAGCCAGGTTTCCCCATTCGGGAATCTCCGGATCACAGCCTGTTTGCGGCTCCCCGGAGCTTATCGCAGCTTACCACGCCCTTCATCGCCTTCCGCCGCCAAGGCATCCACCACATGCCCTTAGTACCTTGACCTTGTGCTTCCTATGCAGTTTTCAATGACCCTTCCTTGGTGGAGACGAGGGGATTCGAACCCCTGACTTCCTGCTTGCAAAGCAGGCGCTCTCCCAGCTGAGCTACGTCCCCGCCATGGTGGGCTCGGGAGGAGTCGAACCTCCGACCTCACGCTTATCAGGCGTGCGCTCTCACCAACTGAGCTACGAGCCCGAGCCCAACTCTGAGTCACTCAAAAATGGATAGCAGTCCCGCACTTACTCCCTAGAAAGGAGGTGATCCAGCCGCACCTTCCAGTACGGCTACCTTGTTACGACTTAGCCCCCCTCACCAGATTCACCTTCAACGTCGTCCCTCCCTTTCGGGTTGGGATCAACGTCTTCAGGTGCCCCCAGCTCGGGTGGCTTGACGGGCGGTGTGTGCAAACCCCGGGAACGTATTCACCGCGGCGTGGCTGATCCGCGATTACTAGCGATTCCGGCTTCACGCAGGCGGGTTGCAGCCTGCGATCTGAACTGGGGGTGGTTTTAGGGGATTAGCTCACCCTCACGGGTTCGCAACCCATTGTACCACCCATTGTAGCGCGTGTGTCGCCCAGGGCATAAAGGGCACGATTACCTGACGTCGTCCCCTCCTTCCTCCGGCTCGTCGCCGGCAGTCCCCTTAGAGTGCCCGGCCGAACCGCTGGCAACTAAGGGCAGGGGTTGCGCTCGTTGCGGGACTTAACCCAACACCTCACGGCACGAGCTGACGACGGCCGTGCACCACCTGTGCGAGCTCTCCTTCCAAAAGGAAGGAGTCCCTTCCCTTTCGGGTCGGTACCACTCGCATGTCAAGCCCTGGTAAGGTTCTTGGCTCAGCATCCAATTAAACCACGCGCTCCACCGCTTGTGCGAGGTCCCGCCAATTCCTTTGAGTTTCACCCTTGCGGGCGTACTCCCCAGGCGGCCCACTTAACGCGTTAGCTCCAGCACGGAGGAATAACTCCCCCACACCTAGTGGGCATCGTTTACGGCTAGGACTACCCGGGTATCTAATCCGGTTTGCTCCCCTAGCTTTCGTGCCTCAGCGTCGGGAGCGGCCCAGGAGACCGGCTTCCCCACCGGCGTTCCTGCCGATATCTACGGATTTCACCCCTACACCGGCAGTTCCGTCTCCCTCTACCGTCCCCAAGCTTGATAGTTTCGGGCGCAATTCCACGGTTGAGCCATGGGATTTCACACCCGACACACCAAGCCGCCTACGCACCCTTTACGCCCAGTGAATCCGGGTAACGCTTGCCCCCTACGTATTACCGCGGCTGCTGGCACGTAGTTAGCCGGGGCTTTCTCGCGAGGTACCGTCATCGGCATGGCTTTCCACTCCATGCCTTATTCGTCCCTCGCAACAGGGGTTTACACCCCGAAGGGCTTCATCCCCCACGCGGCGTCGCTGGATCAGGCTTTCGCCCATTGTCCAAGATTCCCCACTGCTGCCTCCCGTAGGAGTGGGGCCCGTGTCTCAGTGCCCCTGAGGCCGACCACCCTCTCAGGCCGGCTACCCGTCGTAGGCTTGGTGAGCCGTTACCTCACCAACTACCTGATGGGACGCGGGCCCATCCCTCAGCGAGGCAATTGCCTCTTTCATCCAGTGACCTTCGTCACTGGATCGTATGGGGTATTAGCCAGAGTTTCCCCTGGTTATCCCCCTCTGAGGGGTAGGTTACCCACGTGTTACTCACCCGTGCGCCGCTGGTATCCTTACGGATACCCGCACGACTTGCATGTGTTAGGCACGCCGCCAGCGTTCACCCTGAGCCAGGATCAAACCCTCCACAAAACATGAAGGATTTTATGATCCTGACATTATTTTCCTGCACTTGGCGGGACTGCTATCCACTTTTCAATGACCCAGAGACAACAAAATATTGAGTCATTTCCAGACTCTTTTTTTGTATGTTCAATTTCTTAGACCCTACTTCTCTGCGTCGTCTCTATCACAAGCGACCGTGTATCATAGTACCACTCCATACGAAAGGTGTCAAGTTACGGAAAAGTAAAGAAAAGGGAAATTCTCTGGAAATCGATCCAACTGCTTTATTTTACCCTGGCCTTAAAGATTGGTGTTTCAGCTGAAGATTCTTTGTGTAAAATGCCTATTGAGGTGAGAAGATGATCGACCTTAGAAGTGACACTGTTACAACACCGACTCCTGAGATGAGAAAGGCGATGTTCGAAGCCGATGTCGGTGATGATGTCTACGGGGACGATCCAACAGTAAACAAGCTCCAGGAACTTGCCGCTGAAATTGTGGGAAAAGAAGCAGCCCTTTTTGTGCCTTCAGGTACCTTTGGAAACCAGCTTGCCATTTTCACTCACACACAACGTGGTGATGAAGTCATAGTGCCTTCGTCCAACCACATATTCGTCCATGAGTGCGGAGCTCCTGCGGTCATCTCAAATGTTCAGCTGTACACCATTGACGATCCATATGGTATGCCTCCGTTAGAGAAGATAAAGTCCGCAATAAGAGATTCCTCAGACATTCACAAGCCTCGGACTGGGTTGATCTGCATGGAGAATGCCCATTCAAGTGGGAAAGTTATTCCAGTGGAATATCTGCAGCAGGTTCACATCATAGCTTTTGAAAATGGTATACCGGTTCACCTCGATGGCGCACGAATTTTCAACGCGGCAATAGCCTTGAACATTGATGTCAAGAAAATTGCAAACACAGCAGAATCGGTTATGTTTTGCTTATCGAAAGGACTCTGCGCACCGGTTGGATCAATCCTTGCGGGTTCGAAAGAATTCATAGAAAAAGCAAAAAGAGGAAGAAAACTGATGGGAGGAGCAATGAGACAGGTGGGTATCTTAGCTGCTGCAGGTATAATCGCTTTAACCAAAATGGTTGATAGATTGCACGAAGATCACGAAAACGCCAAATATCTCGCAAAACTTCTCAAGAATGTCCCATATGTCGAAGTTTTTGAAGATCAACTGGACATCAACATGGTCTTTTTCAGGTTTGAACTTGTTCCACCACAAGTGTTCGTTAGGGAAATGCTCAGAAATGGTATAAAGATAAATCCTCCGGAGAATTTCGTCTACAGATTTGTAACTCACAAGGATGTGACAAGAGAACAACTCTCGTACGTGAGTAAAGTATTCGAAGAACTGGTGAAGAAGTGGTCAGGTTGAGCTCACCATCGAGCAACGTGGTCTTCAGCCCAACCAAAGGCGTTCTCTATCACAAAGATTCTGCGATTCTCACCTCTGACGAAACCTTTGAAGAACCCGAACAGTTGATTGACCTGTGAATAGAGGATCAAAAGATTCGTCTTAGAGCTCCTTACGAATCTTGGCTTGAATTCAAGTTGGACTTCATCCGAGTCCACCGAATAAATCATCCAAGGTTTCATCAAATCCTCTGGATCGTATTTGAAGGTCACATCACTTTCTATCTTCGTGATTTGTCCGTTGACAAGGATCGCATTTTCGTTTGTGCCAGTCCTATCTGTCCACTTCGCACCGAGATTTATGCCAAGAACCGTACCATCACCCAACTTTGTGGCAAAGTTCGCCCAGTTCCACGAAGTTTTGTATTTCCAAACTCCTCGACCAAAATCCAGGACCGCAGATGATTCGTCTTGCTCAAATCTTACGCTTTCTCCCCTCAAAGTTACTTCTCCTCGGGCCGAAAGGCAAAATTGCTTGCTCGTGAACTGAAACCGGTTCCAATCCCAGGGTACCACAACATTCAAAGACTCATAATCATGGTGGATAATCTCAAACCTGGCAAAAAGATCATCCTCACGACGATCCTCCACTAAAAGTTCCGTAACCTGTCCCTTTCTATCTATCTGAACTCTGTACTTACTTGAAGCAAAAGCCGCGGACTGTCCGGGAAACTCAGACATTTTGCACCCCACACCAAACGGAATGATCACCTTTCTTTCAACAATCCGTTGTTTGTCAAAATCAATGAAGTACCAGAAACTCATCCCAAGATAATCCAAGTTCGCCACGGTTACTGAAAACAAATGTTTTTTGTTGTACACTACCCAGTAATCCCATCTCTTTTTTCTGAAAAAGTGATCTTTGATGTTACATCTGACCAAAGGTCTTCTTGACCAGCCAAGCGCTAAATGATTCAACCTTCCAAATCCAACACACAGATCAACAGGTTTCGTAATCTCCGTATTCTGGGAATTTTTCACCTTGATCACCTCTAATTTTTTCCAAAAGCAAACGAGCTGTTCGGGTAGATGCAACCCCACCCAGACCGGTTTCCCTCAGTTCTTCCGGTAGCATTCGCCCAACTTTCGCCATCGCTTCGACAACTTCATCAAATGGTATGACACTTTCTATTCCCGACAATGCCATCTCGGAAGTTGCAATCGCTATGTTCACAGCCACTGCATTCCTTTTGACACAGGGGACCTCAACGAAACCTCCAACAGGATCACACACCAACCCCATCATGGATTTTAAAGTCAAGGCGGAGGCATGTGCCACTTTGTTGGAATCTTCGCTGAAATAATAAGTTAAAGCAGCACTTGCCATCGTAGCCGCTGCACCTATCTCCGCTTGACAACCAGCTGCAGCCCCTGAAATTGATGAAACAGAAGCGATTCTGTTGCCAATTTCGCCAGCCACTATGAAAGCGTTTGTTAAGTCAGAAATCTCTGCTTGAAAAAGTCTTCTGAGAGCAAACAACACACCAGGCAATACCCCACAAGAACCCGCTGTTGGACAAGCAACAATTTTGCCCATTGAAGCGTTTGCCTCAGCCAAAGAAAGTGCGGCAACGGTTGCCACATAGTTGAACTGGCTCATCATCAGGGGTTGATGATTCGAAAAGATGTGTGCGTTGTTTTCAACAAGCCCAGTCAGACTTCTGATTTGCTTTCCGTAATTCTTTTCGCAAAGATCCAGAATTGTCAACACAAGACGTTCGAGTTCTAACCTGAGTTCTTGCGGATCGACGCCCTCTTCAACCATCTGGTTTATCAATATCATTTCGTGCAAAGGTTGTGAACTTCTCTTAGCAAGTTCTATTAACTCAGCGAGTTTCAAGTTCATCTCCCCGATTTAAAATAACTCGTCTTTGGGAACAAAATAACACTCGATTATGCAGTCCAATTTCCTCAACTCAGAGATATCAACAGGGCTGTCCAGCTCAATTATTGTGAGAGCCTGCCCTTGAAGCAAATTCACTCTCCTGAGATATAAGTTCGCGATGTTCGCTTTGACACAGCCTGTTATCTTCGACAGAGCTCCTGCTTCGTCTTTGTTGAGTATCACCAAAGTATCGTAATGCCAAGAAATATCACACTTGACGTCGTTTATCTTCGTTATTTTGATCGCTCCTCCTCCAATTGAAGATCCCTCTACATCAACGGCAAACTCTGGCAATCTGATCAAAACCGTGTTCGGGTGAACGTCGCCTAAGTCTTTTTTGAAGAATTTCCAGTTCACATCCAGTTGCCTGGCCAAAACAAGAGAATCACGGACCTTTTCGTCGTCGTAACGCATACCCAATATTCCAGCAACCAACGCCTTATCGGTGCCATGACCAAAACCTGTATTTGCAAAGGAACCGTGAAGGATAAATTCAACTCGTTTTGGTACAGAGCCAACCAGCTTGTTGACAAACCTGGCAATTCTCATGGCCCCAAGTGTATGGGAGCTTGATGGACCAATCATCACAGGACCAAGGATCTCAGTCAGCTTCATGTCAGTTCCTCAGTAGAACAGCTTCGCCAAAGTTCTCAGCTGTTCATCAACTATCTTCAAATTGAGCATACTCTCCGAATAGGGTACCTCGGTAACCGTGAAACCTTTCATGCCAACAGCGTGGTATACCCTTGCGGCTTTGACCATTTCAACGGCACGCGTTGCCATTTGTGTGGCAATTATTCTATCCATGCTGACGGGACTTCCTCCTCGCTGCAGATATCCTAGACTGGTGTATCTCCATTCAATACGAATGTCCTTCAAGACTTTTTGGATGTACATACCCACGACTTTTGCCGCAGGGGTTTCTTCAGTCGCCCCAACTTCCCTGTAATATTCCAAGTCAAGTTTAAAACCATCCTCAACGACGACAATCGAAAACCTCTTCTGTCCCTCGTAACGGGCTCTTATCTTCGTCAACAAATCCTGTGGATTAAAACTCTCGGCACTGGTAATTACGTAGTCTGCCCCTCCAGCAAGACCTCCAACAGTTGCAATCCAACCACTTGGTCTTCCCATTGTTTCAACAATCATTACCCTGTGGTGAGATTCCGCCGTTGAGTGAAGCATATCCAAAGCTTCGGTCACATGGCTGATAGCGGTGAAGAAACCTATTGAAAAATCCGTGAACGGCAGATCGTTGTCTATAGTTGCCGGTATTAGAACAGACGGAATATTGGCCTTCATCAGCCTCAAAGCAGCCCTCGCACCAAGTCTACCACCAAGGATCAGCACGGTTGTTATGGCATATTGCTTAACCTTTGCGGCAATTCTGGCAACATCCTCTTCAGTCTCTGGAACACTTAGAGAAGTACCTAATATGGTGCCTCCTCTGTGAAGTATTCCCGAAACACTGTTTCTTGTCAGAACATCCAGTTGATCGTTGAGCAACCCCTCAAATCCATCCTTCACACCGACAACTTCGAGATCTTCCAACCCGCTTTTCACAACAACAGCTCTGATTGCGGCGTTTAATCCGGGACAGTCGTTACCAACACAAAGTATTCCAATTCTCTTCATCTTACTACCTCCCCATCAAAGTTACCAGAACAACCGAAGTAATTGCCATGAGTTTTATCAGAATGTTTATGGATGGACCGGCGGTATCCTTCAACGGATCGCCAACGGTATCACCAACGACAGCTGCTTTATGCGCCATCGAACCTTTTCCGCCAAAGTGACCTTCTTCGATGAATTTTTTCGCATTATCCCATGCACCTCCAGCGTTTGCCATGTATATCGCAAGCATCACACCGCTGACGGTGGAACCTATCAAAATACCAGCAGTTCCCGCGACCCCAATGGTGAGAAAGCCCAAAACAGGTGTCAGAACAGCCAGCAAGGAAGGAAACACCATTCTTTTGAGAGCCCCTCTTGTGGCGATCTGAATACATCGATTGTAGTCAGGGCTTGTCTGACCAGAGATGATTCCAGGTACTTCTCTGATCTGCCTTCTTATCTCGTCAACCATTTCGTTTGCAGCATCTCCAACTGCTTTCATCGCCAAGGCGCAGAATAAAAATGGAAGCATAGCACCCACAAGTGCTCCGGTGAAAATGGAAGGATCCCGAATATCAATCAAATTGATGTGCGCGGTATTTGCATAGTTCGAAAACAAAGCAAGAGCCGTCAGAGCTGCTGAAGTTATTGCAAAACCTTTACCCATAGCAGCCGTTGTGTTTCCAACGGCATCCAACTGGTCAGTTATCTTCCTCGCTTTCTCTTCCAAACCAGCCATCTGGGCTATGCCACCGGCGTTGTCCGCTATCGGTCCGTAAGCATCTATCGAAAGATTCATACCGAGGGTTGAAAGCATTCCAACGGCAGAAAGAGCTACGCCAAAAAGTCCAAGTAATTTATACGAGAGTACCACCGCCGCGACTATGAGAATGGAAACAATTGCCGTCGATTCCATTCCGAGTGCCATGCCGTTTATCAAGATGTTCGCGGCACCCATGTTCGCAGAATTCGCAAGATTGGCAACTCTTCCACCAGATGTGTAAATTTCCGTGAGCAAACCTACGGCAACACCGACAGCGACTCCGATGATCACCACACCAAATGCCGCGAGATAACTGTTTATAAGCGAGTAAACCAACACACCTCCAACCAAGATAACATTTGACAGTATCGAACCAAATCTGAGAGCAGAAGCCGGATCAGAAAACCTGCCTGTAGTTATCGATGTTATCAAGACCGAGATCATGGAACTCACAAGTCCGGTTGCTGCAACGAAAATGACTAACTTAAAAGCTTTCAAGTCGTTCGCGAATGAAGCTAACACAAGTGCTGAGAATATTGACCCAACATAAGACTCGTACAAATCAGCGCCCATTCCAGCAACGTCTCCAACGTTATCTCCGACGTTGTCCGCTATCACAGCTGGATTTCTCGGATCGTCCTCAGGCAAATTCGCCTCGGTTTTACCAACTATGTCAGCTCCCACATCGGCTGCCTTCGTGTAAATACCTCCACCAACCCTCGCAAACAAAGCCACAAAAGACGCTCCAAAGGAGTAGTAACCAATGTAACCCACTTCTTTGAACACTTGAAGAACAATCCAAACTCCAAGCAATCCCAACGCCGAAACGGTTAACCCCATAACGGCACCGCCTTGAAAGGCTATGCGCAAGGCTTTATCCATTCCACTCAACGCCGCCCAACTTGTTCTACAATTTGACTTTGTGGCTATGGTCATTCCAAAAAAACCTGCGAGCGTCGAAAACAAAGAACCAACGGCAAAGGAAAAAGCCGCCTTGAGGTCGAAAAACAGAAGAAGAACAACTATTCCACCAACTATTGGAAAGAAAACAGCATACTCCTGCAGAAGGAACGATCTCGCACCTTTCTGAATAACCGAAGAAAGCTGTATGGTCTTTTCATTTCCGGGGCTTGAATCGAGGATTTTGAACGTGAGAAACACGATGTAGGCAAAAGCAACGACCACAACAACGAAAAGACTTAACAAGTGCAACACCTCCCAGCAGCGTCTCCAAAATAGATAATAGCAAATCAACTAGCAAGTCGTGACAACTCGTCTAACAGCTCGAACATGAGGTCCGAAGCAACAGGGATAAGTTCATCGGCTGGAAGAAAACGGTCGTTGTGAAGACCGTAAGATTGCGATTCTCGCGTACCCAACCAAAACATAAGTGCTGGAAAGTGTTGCGAAAAGTATCCAAAATCTTCCGCTGTGAATTTGGTTTCGCATTCGACGAAACTCATCTTTAATCGGCGTACAGCGTTTCTCAAGATATCCAGCAGCCCGTCATCTACCTCTACCTGCCTGTAAACCGCTCCTTTCTTCAGCTCAAAGGACGTCCCGCATTTCTCACAGGCTTTGGCAGCGGTTTGCTCAAGCTTTTGAACAATCCGATCGACCATTTCAATTTTTTTACTCCTGACCGTTCCCAGCAAAACAGCTTTATCGGCAACTACATTCCTAGCACTTCCGCCAGAGATCTTTCCGAACCAAACCAGATCTTCTCCCCAATCTGTGTCGTAGGTCATCTTCAAGAACTCCATTGCCGCTCTTAAAGCATCTTTACCTTTCCAGTAAAAGGCCGCGTGAGCTGATTCACCCACAAATTCCACGTCAACTTCGGACGACGCGCAGAACAGGACGTCTGGTTTAGACGCAACGGTTCCGGCTGGATACTCATCCGTCACATGCATCGCAACAGCGCAACTAATTCTTAACTGTTTTTCGAACAAAAAGTCCAAGATTCTCAGAGCCCCACAACCAGTTTCCTCTCCAGGTTGAAAAACACAAATCACATTTTGGCGAGAGTTTTTCTCGACGATTCGTTCCATCAATCCGTAAAGTACTGCCATGTGGAAATCATGACCACAGGCATGCATGAGCGAATTTTTTGACCTGTACGGATAGTCAGTCTTTTCTTCAATTGGCAAAGCGTCCATTTCTGCTCTGAAAAGGAAAAATGGTCTATCAGGGATCGTCTCCCTGACGACCACAAGGCCAGTTCCAACCGAATGAATCTCACCGAAATTCAACTCTGAAATGAAACTTCTTAAAATGTCCTGTGTTACAAACTCCTCAAAAGCCAGTTCAGGATTTTGATGCAGCAACCTTCTCAGTTGTATCTCTTTCAACTTCTATCTCCTCCAAGCTTCTTGAGAAGAGCTCCACAATCTCATCAATCTCGTCGTAGGTTATGTTCAACGCTGGCAAGAATCTAACCACATTTCCGTTGACGACGTTCAACAGTAGTCCTCTTTTGAAAGCTGCTTGCCTCAGCTTTTCTGCGTCAACTTTGATTTGAACACCCACCATCAAACCAAGGCCTCTGACGTCATCAATGGAATTTCTCGAAATGGACAGCAACTCGTTTCTGAAATATTCACCTTTTTCTCTAACTTCGTTGATGAACCTGTCCGTAAGTTTTTGAAGCACTACCCTTGCGGCAGCAAGAGCCACGGGATTCGGTGCGAAAGTTGAGCCATGATCGGAATAACTGAACACATCCGTTAATTCTCCAGTGAACACTGCTGCGGCAAGTGGTAATCCACCACCCAAAGCCTTTGCAATCGTCACCACATCTGGATCCAGACCAAAGTGCTCATAACAGAAGAACTTGCCGGTTCTGCCCAGTCCGCTCTGAACTTCGTCTGCCACCAGAATTATCCCATGGCGTTCTTTTGCTTCCATGAGCGCTGCAGCCATGCTTCTGGAAATGGGCTTTAGCCCCCCACTACCAAGCAACGCCTCTACGAAAACAGCGGAAATGCGATCGTGATTCTTTTGCACAAACTCTCTGAAAACTGCGACATCGTTGTGTGGAAGTAAAACAACATCCTCAAGCAAAGGCTCAAAGGGCTTTCTCAGTTTTTCAAAACCTGTTATCGATAGAGAACCAACGGTTCTACCGTGAAAGTTCCCATGGAAGGAGACGATCAAACCCTTTCTTGCTTTCTTAACAGCTTTTATAGCGGCTTCGTTTGCTTCGGTCCCGGAATTTGCGAAAAATACCTTGCCGCTTTTTCTGACCTTTTCGACCAACTTTGCTGCAACAAACTCTGCGTCCCTGTCCAAGAAGAAATTGGACAAATGGACGTACCTATCAACCTTTTCACAAATGGCTTTTCGTATGTCAGAATCGTTGTGACCAAACGCCAAAACCCCTATTCCCGAAAAACTATCAAGGTACCTGGTGCCATCCTTTGAGTACAGATAAATTCCATTTGCGTGGTCAATTTCCAGATCGAAATACTTGTAAACCCCCGCCAGATGACTCATATGCTGATCTCTCCTTATCAAGATTTCTCAAAGCCTCAACAATCTGAGTTTTCTCCCTGGTTCTTTCGTCAACCTTCTTTATGAATCTCGCTGGCACTCCAGCAACAACCGTGTAGGGCTCAACATCGTGTATCACAACAGCCCCTGCGGCAACGACAGCCCCTTTGCCGACGGTTACACCCTCAAGCACTACTGCGTTTGCCCCTATGATGACATCGTCCTCTATCACAACCGGTTTTGCACTCGGTGGTTCTATAACTCCCGCTATGACGGCACCGGCACCAATGTGGCAATTTCTGCCAATGATCGCCCTTCCCCCAACCACGGCGTTCATGTCTATCATGGTCTTTTCCCCAATTTTCGCACCTATGTTTATGATGGCTCCCATCATTATAACTGCCCCATCTCCTATTTCTACAAGATCTCTGATGATAGCCCCAGGCTCTATGCGAGCGTTGTACTTCGTCAAATCAGCCAGCGGGAGAGCAGAATTTCTAGCCCGCACCTCAAGGTGAAAATCTTCCAGAAACTGTCGGTTGGATTCAACAAACTGCATGAACTCTTCGTACTCTCCCAAAACTATGCCAAATCGCTTATCACCGAAGTACCGCAGATTTCCGAAATCGACTCCGCTTAAATCCCCTTTCACGTAGGCAACTATCGGCGTCTTCTTCTTAGACGTTGCGATCAACCTTATCACCGCCTCGGTCGTCAGGCTGTCAACCACAGTTTGCTCACGAATTCCTACGTTACCATCATCCATCCTCAATCCCTCCTTCAGGAGTATTGAAAATAAAAAACCGGGCTACCTTTTTGGGTAGCCCGGTGATCCTTTCCATCCTTCTGCGGCTTGGTGCTATCGCAAACAAGCACAGCCGCTCTCGATCACCGGGCGGCTGCACTTCTTAGCATTCTTCAACTCTATAAACGAATTCGCACTAAAGCAAAACAACCTTATCAAAATCCAGAAACCTCCTTTTGGTTAATATGATAATCAGAGCTGAGGATTTTTGGATGACGATTTGCAAAATATTTCGTTGCACGAATATTAATCAGCAGAATTGATTTCACCCAAAGAAAGGCTGATATAATTTCATCAGGATACTTTACAACAACGGCAGAAGGGGTGTTGTGCTATGGCAGAGAAACTGGGAATCTTGGTTGGAGGAGGACCTGCGCCAGGCATTAACAGCGTTATAAACGCAGTCACAATTGAAGCAATTAACAACGGTGTTGAAGTTCTGGGAATTTACGATGGCTTCGAACATTTGATGAAAGGCAGAACCGACATGGTTCGACCGCTGAGCATCTCCGACGTTTCCCGCATTCACACTGAAGGAGGATCGATTCTTCGAACCTCCAGAGCAAATCCCACCAGGAATCCGGAAGATTTGCAAAGGACCGTTAACGTATTGAAAGAGTTGAATATCCGTTACCTGGTCACCATAGGAGGAGATGATACGGCGTTTTCTGCCTCTGCGGTTGCGAAGGCAAGCAACAATGAAATACGCGTAGCACATGTCCCGAAGACCATTGACAATGATTTGCCGCTACCTGGCGATATGCCGACCTTCGGATATGAGACGGCAAGGCATGTTGGAGCGGAGTTGGTCTATAACCTAATGCAGGATTCGAGAACGACAAACCGTTGGTACTTTGTGGTGGTAATGGGCAGAAAGGCTGGTCACCTTGCACTTGGAATAGGAATGTCCGCCAGTGCCACTCTGACTTTGATAGGTGAAGAGTTCAAAAAAGACAGAATAACATTGGGTGAAGTCTGCGATGTTCTTGAAGCAGCCATAATTAAGAGGAGAATATTCGGCAGAAAAGACGGGGTTGCGGTAATAGCTGAGGGCATTGGCGAGCTGATTGATCCAAACGAATTTGCCCAGATACCTGGTGTAGTCGTAGAGAAGGATCCACATGGTCATATAAGGCTTTCTGAAATCCCACTTGCAACGATCCTCAAGAGAGAAATCCAGAAACGCTTTGAACAAAGAGGAGAAAAAATAGGAATCGTCGATGTGACGCTCGGTTACGAGCTGAGGTGCGCAAGACCGATCCCATTTGACATCGATTACACGAGAACACTTGGCTACGGTGCAGTAAGGTTTTTGCTCAAAGAATCCTCGGAACAGAATCCTGGCGGAATGGTTTGTCTTGACCAGGGGCACATAAGAATATTGTCCTTCAACGAACTGATCGACCCGAAGACAGGCAGAACGAAAGTGAGATTGGTTGATCTCGAATCCGAGCGGTACAAAGTTGCAAGAAGGTACATGATCAGACTCACAAAACAGGATTTGGAAGATCCCGTCACGTTGAGAAACCTCGCGTCTGTGGCAAAGATGAGCGCCGACGATTTCGTAAAGAGATTTTCAGCCGCAGCTGAGGTGTGAATAGAAACCCCCGGGCTACCGGGGGTAGTATACTATTTCTTCGTCTTCTTTGGTTCGCTCTTTTTTTCAGGTTGTTGAGGAGTTTGCTCCTTCTTTGTTTCCTTCTTACCACACGGCATCGCACACACCTCCTCCCACGGCAACTATCATTCTCTTGGTATGCCAATATTATAGCTCATCTCAGCCAACTTGGTAATCTGAACTCTTTCAAACCCTTTCACATAGGTTTTTAGTTCGTTTTTCAAAGGTTCAACCCATTTAGAAGGAAGACCAGCTGCACCTTTGATTATTCCCAAGACCGTTCCAACCTCGCCCGCATTGCAGTCGACATCGAATCCCATGGCAGAAACAATTCGCATGGTCTTGTCGAAATCTCCTTCTCCAAACCACAGAGATGCGATGACACAACAGAAATTTGGATACAGATGTATCCAGTTGTATTGTTTGAAACTCTCCTCTATTTTTTCACGAACTTTTCTCCAGTTCGATGTTTCTTTGCACCAGGTCAAGATCCGAGATGCAACATCCTCAAGTTCCGTACCCTTTGGAATATACCGAAGTGATTCGAGAGCCAACGTTCTCACATCATCGTAAACAAAGCTCAGCGAAGTGAGAGCAGCGCAGTGTATTCCGCCGTAGACGCCGTTTCCTGAGTGAGAAACGATCGAGTCTACATATGCAGAGTAGCAAGCCATAAAGGGTTTTCCAGGATAGAGCATGCCGTGAACCATACAACGCATCTGTGCTCCGATCCACTCTTGAAACGGATTGTTGAACCATCCTGACATCGGCGGGAAGATACCGTTCTTCAGATTTTCCAAAGCGACATATTCAGCACTCCATCCGAAAGGTATCAATTCAATCCACTTTCTCGCAAGTTCCACGGAACTTAACGTGCCAGTTTCCTCAACTGTTTTCAAGACTGCCAATTCGTAGGTTATATCGTCGTTATAGGTTTCAGGTTCGCCCAGATAATAGCCGAGTCTTTCTCCATAGGTCTTTTCCAGGACTTCCCCGGTGTAGCCTTCCAGTTTTGTTCCCATTGAAGCTCCGGCAATCTGACCAATCCATCCTCCAAGAACCTTTTCTCTGATGTTCTCAACCTTGTACTCATCTTGAGGAAATCCAACACAAAGTTCATTCCACTCCAAAGGTCGCTTGAACCGATGATAGGGATGGTTCTCGATTTTTGGAGCGTCTCTGAGTTCTTTGAAAATGAGCGAGGTAATTGCTTTCAACTTGTTTAACTCATTTCTTTCCAAAATTGTCAACCCATGCTCAAAAAGTTTCTCGGCTTTTGAAACATCTCTACCCATGTTTTCAACCGACTGGATAGCACCTGCGATCAGACACTCGGGAGCATTCGAACCCGGAACCTTGCTTTTCCAAAACAACTTCACAAGATTGTCTGGAAATATTTGTAATTCACCAACTTGTTCCCAACTGGAAGCAAAGCTCACAGGTTCTGCTGATCTTCTCAAAGCCAGCTCGTATTCCCAGGCTTTCACAGTTTTCACCTCGATTGAAATTTTCTCCTTGCCCAACTGTAAAGGACAAACAAAGTTGCAACGTAGGGGATCATCGCGGTGAATTGTGGGGCAAGTTTGTAGTGTTGCAACGTCAAACCAAGACTTTCAAAGAACCCAAAAAGTAGCGAAAGTAAAAGAATATGAATCGGTCTTCCTTTAACCAGTATTATTATCGCAAGCGATATCCATCCACGTCCATTAGACATGTTTTCGCTGAACAAACTCACATAACCAAGTGAAAGATAAACCCCTCCAAGCGAAGACAAGATTCCAGAAAGAACTGCGGAGATGAACTTCATTGCATTTGAATTTATGCCAACCGACTTGGCCGTTTGTTCGTCCTCTCCTACGGCTCTGAGATGAATTCCAAATCTGGTTTCGAAAATCACAAGTTCGCAGAACAACGCCAACAGCACGGCGACGTAAACAACGAATGGGTGATTTGAGAAAATATCTCCGATCAATGGAACTCTCTCAAGCAGTGGCAAGCGCCACTTTGGCATGGCAACTATGCCCTGAGATATGAAAGCTCCCTTTACCTTGAAAATGCTTCTGAGCAGGTAAGTTGTCAAACCAACCGCAGCCATGTTTATACCAATTCCCGTGATAAATTCATCAACACGGAGAAAAACCGCTAGCAGTGAGAATACAATTGCCATGATCACACCGCTTAGGATTGCAAACAACATTCCCATAAACCAACTGTCGTATGTATAACTTCCGTAGACTGCAAAAAAAGCACCGGTGAGCATCATTCCCTCCATAGCTATGTTGAAGACGTTGGAATAATAAGTGAACATACCACCCAGGGCTGCAAGCAGTATTGGTGACGCACTGCTGACTGTGGAATGCAAAAGATAACCAATGGTATCAAGCATTCTTACCAACAGCCTTTCTAAGTTCGACAAAGGCTTTCAACCTTAGTGAGACAATCTCGAAAATTTTCCTTGCGCTTATGACCGTCAACACAATTACCGACTGTAGAAAGAAGACAAACTCGGATGGAACGGAAGTTTCAAACTCCATTCCTATGGCACCGTTTTTGATAGCTCCAAAGAAAAGCCCGTAAAGACCGGTTTCGACAACGCTGTTGTTGGATATTATTGCAATCATAACGCCATCCCACCCAAAGTTCGCTCCGATTCCCTTCATAAATCGTTTTTGAGTACCTGCGACGATCAAGAGTGCTCCGGCAAGACCGGCAAGAAAGCCAGTGTAAAGCAAAACGACCGTTGTATTTTTTTCCACATCACAGCCTCCGGTGACAGCAAAATTCCTGTTTAACCCCATCATTCTAAATTCATAACCGCGCACAGTTCCTGTCATAAGCCAGTAAGACAGTACAACCATGAGGAGAGCTACGAAAAATGCCAAGCTCAAACCGTTCACTTCCGGCATATAATAGATGTCTTTGATCATTTTTGTCGATGGAACAAATGCCTCTTTATCCAAGAATGGATACGTCGCAAGATAGACCGTGAAGTATTCGCTGATGAAATTGAGCATCAAAGTACTGATGAATTCATCCATAGAGTATTTTCTTTTCAGCAACGCAGCCACACCTGCCCAAAGCATGCCCGCAAGTGCACCAGATAACACAACAATGGCAACACCCAAGAAGGAAGGCAAAGAAACGTACACACCCAGTACCGCAGCCACGATAGCTCCCATCAATAGCTGACCGTGTTGACCAAGGTTCACAACCCCAGAAGAGAACGCAACGGCAGCGGACAGTCAGCACAAAATGAGAGGTACCGACGAGTTAAGTGTCGAAACGATCGAAAACCATGAACCCAAGGAATAATCGAAAAGAGCGCGAAAAACTTCAATGGGACTGTGATGCTGAAGAACCATCAAGGCAGAACAGACCAAAAACGCGATCGCAATCGACGTAAGGCTTGTGACAAGCCTGAAGACAACTCTCACGTGCCAACCCCCAACATGTACATACCGACGGTTTCTTTGTCCACACCTTTCGAGAACTCGGCAACTATTCTCCCAGCCCGTAACACGTATATCCTGTCAGACAAGGTGAGTAGTTCATCCAGATCTGACGAGACAAGTAAAACTGCTTTCCCATCGTTGCGTGCCATCACAACCAGCTGTCTAATGTATTCCGTCGAAGCAACGTCCAATCCCCTTGTTGGATCGTCCAAAACAATCAAGTTCGCGTCCAGGGTGAACTCTCTACCCACTACAAGCTTTTGTTGGTTTCCGCCGCTCAGAGTGCCGGCTTCCTCGCTTAACTTTCGACAAACAACCCCGAAGTCTTTCACAATTTTGCTTGCCAAGCTTCTCGCATTTTTCCAGTTGAGAACGATTCTTCTTCTTATCCTCTTTGTCAGATGATGTGTCATGATCAGGTTTTCAACAATCTTCGCTTTAAGTGCCAAACCTTTGTTTTTTCTATCCTGCGGAACGTAGCTCATCAGAAGCCTTCTTTTGTGTACAGGTTCTCTTGTCACATTTCGTCCGTTTATACTGACGGTTCCCTGATGTGGTACAATCTCCCCTACGATCGTTTGAATCAACTCGTGCTGTCCGTTCCCTTCAATTGCGGCAATCCCAACTATTTCACCGCAATTCACGGTTAAGCTGACGTTGTACAAAAGGTCAGTATGTCTTGCTCTTGACTTGACCGTGATGTTTTCCAAGACCAACACAGGTGGGCCTTTTGTGGCTTCTTTTGCTTGGATATCAAACAACACCGGTTTGCCGATCATCAGCCCTGCAAGTTCAGTTTTGCTCACATTTTTGTTCGGTATGGTGATGATCTTTTCACCTTTTCTGAGAACCGTTATCCTGTCGGAAATACTCAGAACCTCGTCAAGTTTGTGGCTTATGAAAACAACGGTTTTACCCAGATTCCTAAGCTGTCTAAGTCTCTCAAAGAGTTCTTCACTTTCCTGCGGAGTTAGGACAGCCGTTGGTTCGTCGAGGATCAGAACATCGGCGCCTCTGTAAAGAACTTTGAGTATTTCCACCTTCTGCTGTGCCGCCACAGACAGATCGCCAGTTTTCGCGTCAACATCTAGGTTGAATCCAAAACTCTGAACAACACGCTCGACCTCTTCTCTAATTTCCTTTCTTCTCAATACACCGAGAAAGGATTTCTCTTTTCCAAGGGCAATGTTCTCGTAGACTTTCAAAGAGGGTATCAGCATGAATTCTTGATGGACCATGCCTATGCCGTTTTCCTGAGCTTTTCCTGGGTTGGAGATGGTTTTTCTAACGCCGTTGATTTTTATCGTACCTTTGGAAGGTTTGACAAGTCCATAAAGAATCTTCATAAGGGTTGATTTACCAGCTCCGTTTTCACCAACTATTGAATGGATCTCTCCCTTCTCGAGGAAGAGATCCACGTTTCTCAAGGCAACCACATCCGGAGGGTAGACTTTGTAAATTCCAACCATTTCAATATATGGCATTCTTTCACCTATTTCAAGGTTGGTAGTATTTAACTTTTATCTCACCCTCCCCCACTTTGCGTTGTATTTCGAGGATTCGGTTAACCACATCTTCAGGCAGTATTGCCCTGGTATGTTCATCGATTGCCAAACCGACCATGCCCTCTTTAACCCCAAAACTGTAAATCTTTCCCTTTTCAAAAGTACCATCCACGATCATCTGAAAGATCTTGTAGATCGACTTGCCAACTTCCTTCAGATCACTGGTTATCACATGACCTGGCACAAGTGGATTCTGATTCGAGTCAACGCCAATGGCGTACCGTCCGACCTCCTTTGCCGCTTGAAGAACTCCAAAGCCAGTGAGAGCCGCTATTTGGAAAACAACATCGGCACCCTGAGCGTAAAGTTGCAAAGCTGCTTGTTTTCCCTTCGCAGGATCATCCCAGCTGCCAACGTAAATGACCTTCACCTCTACTTCTGGATCTACGTACTTTGCTCCTTGCTCGTAACCGTAAACAAAGGAACGAATCACTATGTCGTCATCACCACCAACTGCTCCGATAATCTTTTGCGGATTGATACCTGGAAGCCTTGTCATCGTGGTCGCAATTGCAGCCGCAACCCCTGCCAAGAACGCTCCCTCTTCTTCTCGAAAATCAACACTCGAGATTATGCCTTTCGGATCCTGAACGACAGTGTCGATGTTCACCCAGATCTTGTTAGGGAAGTTCATCGCAACGTTCTTTAGCTCTTCCTCAAAGCCGTAGGATATCACGAAGATCACATCTGCCCATTTGGCAGCGGCGACCAGACTTGGGTAATAGAGAGAAGGATCGAAGTTGCATTCAATTGTTCTGGTTTCCACTTTGAAATCCTCTTCCAGCTTCTTGATTCCGGCGAACCCTGAGTCATAAAAAGACTGATCTCCAAGTGAACCGTTGATAACGTACGCAACCTTCTTTGGAACAGCAAGCAGGCTCGTTGCAACCATCAAACAGATCAACACAAAAGCAAATCTCTTCATTCCTTCACCACCTCACACGGTATTATATACGTTTTGAGGAACTCCGCGAGTGACCTTACCCTTGGCAATGAATCCATGTGCCTGTTGTACGGCCAATCCATTACGACAGTGCTTATACCGTGTTCAAGTAAATCTCTAATGTGATGAGGGGCATCATCCAAAGCTATGGAAATGCCAAGTTCTTTACATCTTTTCCCTTTGCTTGTGGTCACTATCACAGGCAAATCCAGCCCGACGTATTTTCTGATCCAATTTCTGGTTTGTTCCTCGACACTTTTACCTTTTACAGGAAAGCGCGCAGTGATAAGATATACTTCCACATTTCCCTCGCCCACAACGTCTTTCAAAAGCTGTATGTCTTCCTTGCTTGCATAAGGTGGCAACTTCTCGTAGAAATCCTCTGTATTCTCAATTGCTTCCCAAACTCTCATTTCTTTTTCAAGATCAAGACCCGGAACACATTTGTGAAATTCCCAAACGGTTATCTGAACGTCGATCGGGGTGGAAAATAAGTTGCTGGCAACCTCGAGGAAAGCTCGGTTGAAGTTTGTCAGCACATCGTCAACGTCTATCATCACTCTCTTTTTCACAGTTCAATCTCCCCTATTTCAGATACATGCTTAAAAGTTATACCAACCATTTCACATGCTTTGTCAAAGTGGGCATCGTTACCAATCATAAGGCAATTCTTTGGCTCAACGTTCAGCACAGAGCAAATCTGCCCGAAATACCTTTGATCTGGTTTGCAGTAGTGAAAATTTTCCATGGCGGTTATCAGGTCAAAATCCTCTTGGTTCAAATCAATCCACCCCAAGCGTTTCACCACGGCAATCATCGGAAAAACGGGATTGGTAGCTAACACGGTTTTCAGACCAGTTCTTCTCGCCTTAAACAAAACATTGATCGCGCTTAGATTTGGTTTCACAAAGACCCTTAAGCTATCAAATTCATCACTCGCATAAAAATCTTCGAAAACCTGCTGCCAATCAACAGTTGCCTTCAACCTTGATGAGAAGCACTCCAAGAACCTACGGAAATTGTTCGTTTTGCCATCTGCGTTGAACTTTATATGTTCGACACAGTCAAGCACATCTTTGCTGCTGATCTGCACAGAATACTTTGTGACCACGAAAGTTTTGAGCCGGTCAAAGTAAGCTCTTGCAAATCGATCCTCATCAACCAACGCCAACGTTCCGTCGTAGTCGAATAAAATGGCTTTCATTTGGAATACCTCCAATGAAAATTCTACAACATGGCAAACAAAAACGGGCGCTTCCGCGCCCGAAGCAGTTTAGTTCAACTTCACTTTCTGTACCTGAAAACAGGATACTTCGTTGCGTTCACATCGTCCAACCTTCTCACAGGTGCCGTGTGAGGAGCAGTTTTGACTACTTCTGGGTTGTTCTTTGCCTCTTGAACGATCTTCTCCAAAGCCGATGCAAAGTAATCGAGAGTTTCTTTGCTCTCTGTTTCCGTTGGTTCAATCATCATCGCTTCGTGGACTATCAGCGGAAAGTAGACCGTTGGTGCGTGAACTCTGTAATCAAGAAGTCTTTTTGCGACATCGAGTACCCTGACACCGGTTTGCTTGACAAATCTGCTTCCATCCACAACAAACTCGTGCATGCAAACCCTGGGGGAAGCTATGTCGAAATATCTGGAAATAAGCTTTCTCAGATAATTCGCGTTTAGAACAGCCATTTTTGAGGCCTGTTCCAAACCATCTGCTCCCATCGAAAGGATGTACGCGTAGGCTTTTATCAAAACTGTGAAGTTTCCATAGAAACTTCTCACTCTACCTATCGACTTTGGAAGGTTGAAATCCGGGTAATACTTTTCACCGTCTTTCCTTATCACAGGCACAGGTAAAAACTCTTTCAAAAAGGCTTTAACTCCAACAGGACCACTTCCAGGTCCACCCATACCGTGTGGGGCTGAAAAAGTTTTGTGAAGGTTCAAGTGAACTATATCAAACCCCATGTCGCCAGGTCTCGTTCTTCCCATTATGGCATTCAGATTCGCACCATCGTAGTACAAAAGCGCTCCAACCTCGTGAACCATCTTTGCAATTTGAAGGATGTCCTTTTCAAACAATCCCAAGGTATTTGGGTTGGTGAGCATCAAAACTGCGACTTCGTCGCTTAAATGCTTTTTGAGTTCTTCCAAATCAACCAGCCCGTCCTGCGTTGATTTAATCTCCACGACTTCGAAACCTGCCATCGCGGCCGAAGCTGGGTTTGTGCCGTGTGCCGAATCTGGAACTAAGGCGATCCGTCTTTTAGCATCGCCTCTGGAAAGATGATAGGCCCTTGCTATGAGCATTCCAACAAGCTCTCCATGAGCTCCTGCTGCTGGTTGTAAGGTCATATCGTCCATTCCGGTGATTTCACAAAGGTATTCTTTAAGTTCGTACATCAACTTCAGAGCGCCTTGAACGCTTTCCCATGGTTGATGTGGATGGATCTTCGTAAAACCATCGAAGGATGCAACTACCTCATTCAGCTTGGGATTGTACTTCATTGTGCATGAACCAAGTGGGTAGAACCCTTTATCAACCGAGTAATTCTTGTAAGCCAAATCCGTGTAATGCCTCACCACATCAGGCTCGGAGAGTTCCGGTAGCATCGGTGGTTTCTTTCTCCTTAGATGTTCTGGCAGGTTTATTTCAAGTTCCTTCACATCGCTCTTGGGAAGTCTGAACGCTTTCCTTCCGGCAACTGATTTTTCAAAGATCGTCATAGAATCTCACGCTCCAGAGTTTCAACAAATTCATCGATTGACTTCTTTGTGTTAACCTCCGTGGCACACGCAAGGGCGCAATCTTTGTAGCTTTCAAAGTACCAACCAAGAGGAAGTGGTCCAAGAAAACCCTTTGTGAAAATCTTTCTCCACTTCGCATCGTAATCAGCCGAAACCTTTACGACAAATTCATTGAAGAATTCTCCGCTGAAAATCCTTCTCAAACCTATCTTCTCAAGCCTCTCTGCCAAGTAATGTGCGTTGGTATAGCTTCTTGTTGCCACTTCCTTCAATCCCTCAGGACCAAGAACGCTCATGTAAATGGCGTTGGTAAGAGCCATCAACGCATGGTTTGTGCAGATGTTGGAGGTTGCCTTTTCCCTCCGGATATGTTGTTCCCTAGTCTGAAGGATCATCACATAACCGGTTTTTCCATCTAAATCCTTAGTCTGACCAATCAACCTACCAGGCATCCGCCTGACGTGTTTTTCAAGAGTTGCGAAAAATCCCACGGTTGGTCCTCCGTAGTTCATCTCTATACCCAGCGGCTGTCCATCCCCAACAACTATGTCTGCTCCAAAACTTCCAGGTGGTTCGAGAAGCGCAAGGGAAATCGGTTCTGCGATTACGATAAACACGGCGTCCTTTATAACGTCCTTCACGACTTTCAAGTCCTCTATCACGCCGAAGAAGTTGGGATATTGAACAACCACCGCGGAGGTGTCTTGATCGACTTTTTGCTTGAGCACCTCGACACTTGTCGCTCCAGCTTCATCGAGCGGAACCATTTCAAAAAAAAGGTTTTGAGCTGCGGCATAAGTGCGACAGGTTTGTACGTACTCTGGATGAACAGCTTGGCTTATCAGAACCTTTGATTTCGAGTTTATTCTGTGAGCCATCAAAACCGCTTCAGCCAAAGCGCTTGCTCCATCGTACATCGAAGAATTTGCCACTTCCATTCCGGTCAGCTCACAAATCATCGTCTGATATTCAAACAAAGCCTGTAGTGTTCCTTGCGATACCTCTGCCTGGTATGGAGTGTAAGCGGTGACAAATTCAGCTCGACTTGATAAGGCTTTCACCACTTGCGGTATGTAACGCGCATAGATACCTGCTCCGAGGAAAATCCTCTCTTTTTCGACAACGGTGTTCTCAGACTCCAGCTCTTTCAAACTTCGATAAACAGAAAATTCGTCTTTACCCTCTGGAAGATTCAGCCTTGAAACCGTTTTGGGAACATCCAGATAAAGCTCTTCAAGAGAGCCAACCCCTATGGTTTCAAGCATCTTTTTAACATCTTCCTCGGTGTGAGGAATGTAGGGATTCATCAACCTTCCTCCTCACAGAACTTCCTGTAAGAAGCCTCGTCCATCAGATCGTTTACATCCGCCGGATTAGTCATTTCTATTTTCACCAACCAAGCTTGTCCTTCTGCGTCTTTGTTTATCAACTCGGGTTGGCTGTTCAGTACTTCGTTCACTTCGACTATCTTTCCGCTCACAGGTGCATAGACCTCTCCTGCGGCTTTCACAGATTCGATGGTTAGCATCAGCTCTCCTTTTTTCACCTCTTTTCCAGCTTTTGGAAGCTCTACGTATACAACATCACCGAGCTTTTCCTGAGCGTAGATGGAGATACCAACTTTGGCAAGGTTACCGTCAATTTCAACCCACTCGTGGGTTTTTGCGAATCTTTTCATCCCATACACCTCCTAACGACTTTTTACCGTTCCTCTGTAGAATGGCAGCTTAACTATTTTAGCCGAAACCATATTTCCCCTTACGTCAACCTGAACTTCTTCTTCCACCTTCAAATCTCCGTAAATCATCGCAAGAGCTATTGAGCCTTCAAGAGTTGGCGAGAAAGTGCCACTTGTGATATACCCAATTTCTTTACCATCTTTGAAAACTTTCATTCCATGTCTTGCGATTCTTTTTCCTTCGAGTTTCAAGCCCCTTATTCTTCTTTTTACGCCCTCCGCCTTCTGCTTGAGTAGCTTCTCCTTACCGATGAATTCTTTTTCGAATTTCACAGCCCACGACAGACCAGCTTCCAACGGAGTTACGGTATCGTCCATGTCGTTCCCGTAAAGCATGTAAGAAGCCTCAAGCCTGCACACATCGCGTGCTCCAAGCCCAGCCGGTTTTAAACCGAAATCCCTTCCGCGGTCAAAAAGCTCTTCCCATATGCGAGGAGTGTCGTTCCACCTGCAGTAGATCTCAAAACCATCTTCTCCTGTGTATCCAGTTCTTGAAACAAGACAATTCTTGCCGAACAAGACATAACTCGCAAAACTGTAGTATCTCAAAGTTGACAGATCAAGTAGATACCTTGAAAGAAAGCTTTCGGCAGCTGGTCCCTGAACGGCGAGTAACCCAAAGGAAAGACTCTCATCCCTCACTGTAACTCGAAAACCTTTGCTGTTGTGAACGATCCATTCGTAGTCTTTTTTCGTGTTTGCCGCGTTGACCACTAACATTGCTTTGTTTTCACCCAGCTTGTAGGCCAACAAATCGTCGATTATCCCTCCATCCTGGTTGCACATAACCGAGTACATCACCTGTCCTGTTTTCAGTGAACTAAAATTGTTGGTCAAAAGATAATCCAAGAACCTTGTTGTGTCATCGCCTTCAACGATGATCTCACCCATGTGAGACACGTCAAAAATTGCAACATTTTTCCGGACAGCCAAAACCTCTGCGCTGATACCTTCGTACTGCAAAGGCATATCCCATCCTGCAAATTCAACCATTTTCGCATCGAGAGAAAGATGATGTTCATAAAGAGGAGTTCTCTTCATCCGCTTGCGCCTCCCTTATCAGCTGCCGAGCTTTCTCTAAATCCTCTTCTTTGACGAGAAGCTGTACCATCCCACCCTGACCAAAGATCACTGGATCAAATTCTTTGGAGGACCTGACTATCACCTCTATGCCGTTATCTTCGAGAAGAGCTTTGATCAAACTCGCACTTGTAAAATCAATCTGTTCAAATAGAATTTTCCACACCGAATTCCTCTCCCGTTGTATAATTTTTCCAGCAATATTCTACAACAGGGGGTATAAAAAATGAAAACAATAGCCGTCTTGACAAGCGGAGGCGATTCACCTGGAATGAACGCAGCTATAAGAGCAGCTGTGCGAATTGGCATAAAAAGCGGTCTAAGGGTCATAGGCATCGAGCGTGGTTACTGCGGTCTGATTGATGGAGCTTTTAGAGAAATGAACTTCGCCTCAGTTGCAGGTATCATGGAAAAAGGCGGTACAATACTTCGAACGAGCCGCTGCGGAGAATTTTACACCCCCCAAGGCAGACAAAAAGCCGCTGAACAGCTGAGAAGCGCCGGAATAGACGGGTTAGTTGTGATAGGAGGAGAGGGGAGTCTAACCGGTGCAAAACTCCTTCATGAAGAACATGGAATACCCATCGTTGGGATTCCTGGAACGATTGACAACGATATAGCCGAAACCGATATGTGTGTGGGAGTTGACACATGCTTGAACACAGTTGTTGAAGCAATTCAAAAACTCAAAGACACGGCAACATCACACGAGAGGGCTTTTATAGTCGAAGTGATGGGAAGAGAATCAGGTTACATTGCCTTGATGTCGGCAATAGCTACTGGTGCGGAAGCAGCGATAATACCTGAAATCCCAGTCGATTACGATAAACTTGCAACAAGACTGCTTGAAGAAAGGAAAAGGGGAAAGATAAATTGTATAGTGGTTGTTGCCGAGGGTGTAGGTGGGGCTATGACCGTTGCCAAGAACCTGCAAGACCGGATTGGCTACGAAACTCGTATCTCGATTCTTGGGCACATTCAGCGTGGTGGCAGCCCGACGACTTTCGACAGGTTGCTTGCCACAAGGATGGGAGCAGAAGCAATAAAGGCTCTTCTCGACGGTGAAAAATGCGCGATGATCGGTCTTATGGCTGGAAAGATGGTACGAGTACCCATAGCGCAGGTTTTGAGCAAGAAAAAGGAATTGGACTTGTCACTTTACGAGCTTGCTTTGATGCTCTCATGAGGTGGCTTTTATGAAAAAAAACTCAAACAGAACCAAGATCATCTGCAGCCTTGGTCCTGCCATTGAGGATCCAGAATCCATATCCAAGATTGTTCAGTGTGGTGCAAACGCAATAAGAATCAGTGGGGCACATTATCCACTGGATAAGCTTGTGGAACTGGCACGGCGCGTGAAGGAAATCAGAAGCGATATGAACATACCTTTGGCAATACTCATCGATTTACCAGGAACAAAGCTTAGAGTTAAGCTTTTGAACAAAAAAGAGCTCGCGGTTAACCAAACGCAAAGGCTCGTAATTGCCTCTGACGAAAAAACCGATGGTGATCTTTGGATTCTCCACAAGGATTTGCACGAATACTTAAAGGTAGGTCATCCGGTGCTCATCGACGATGGAAAGGTTCGGCTGAGGGTGACGAAAATTCTTGGAAAGAGAATAGAGTGCGAAGTAGAAGTTCCCGGTGTGATAAAGGACGGTAACGGTGTAAACGTTCCAGACTCGGATTTCCCAGGAGAAGTACCGACTGAGCAGGACAGAAAGATCATCGAAGCCTGTTCATCCCTTGAGATAGACTACTTCTGTATCTCTTTTGTGAAGAACTCCAGCGAGATTAAGAGCATGAGAAAGTTCATCAGTTCGTTTGATGAAAACGCCGGTATCTTGGCCAAAATTGAGACAAAGAAGGGCTTTGAGGATCTGGAGGAAATCTGCAAAGAAAGTGATGGAATAATCGTTGCAAGGGGCGATCTTGGTGTTGAAACGTCTTTGGAAGAGTTGCCAGTCATCCAGAAAAAGGTAATCGAGACTGCGGCATCACACGGAAAACCAGCAATTGTTGCCACGGAGATTCTGAAATCAATGATGGACGAACCATACCCATCGAGAGCTGAGGTTATGGATGTTGCAAACGCCATCCTTGATGGAGCGGACGCTCTTCTTCTGACCGCCGAAACGGCCGTTGGAAAGTATCCGTTTGAAACAGTTGAGATGATGAGAAAAATCATACAAAACGTCGAGAATCACGTTTCTCAGATAAAAAGTTCTTTGCTGCAAAGACATCTTGAGCAGGTCAAAGACGATCTTTCACAAGCCATCGCAAAGAGCAGCTTTGAGATTGCCCAAGAGGTGAAGGCGAAGGCGATAATAACCTCTACGGCCTCAGGCAGTACTGCCAGAAGGGTTTCTTATTACAGGCCAACATGTTTGATCCTTGCAACGACTCCAAAAGAGCGAACTTACCACCAACTGTCCATAGTTTGGGGAGTTATTCCAATATTGATGCCAGAAGTGTTGGATGTTGATCTGATGATACCGGTGGCCGTTGAAAAAGTCAAGCACCTTGGTTACGTCGAAAGTTCCGACGTAGTTGTCGTGACAGCGGGAATACCTGCAGGAGTTATTGGAACAACCAACCTTATAAAGGCACACGTCGTGGAGTGAAGTTGATGATAATTTATCTTGTTAGGCACGCAAAAACAATTTGGAATGAACTTGGACTTTGGCAAGGAACAAGCGATGTACCACTTAATGATGAAGGAGTAGAACAAGCAAAGAAACTTGCAAAGAGATTCTCCAAAATTCCAATCGAAGCAATCTACACCAGTCCACTTGCAAGAAGTTATCAAACGGCGCAGATAATAGCTTCGGAAAATGGAAAACAACCAATAGTGGACGAGCTTTTAACCGAATGTCGGATAGACTTGTGGAATGGTTTGACGATGGAAGAAACTTTGCAAAGATTTCCAGCTCAGTACGAAGAGTGGTCGAAGAATCCCGACGCACAAATTGAGGGAGTCGAGTCGCTGTCGAGTGTGAAAGACAGAATGGTCAGATTCTTCCAAAAAATCCTGGTTCAGAGCAAGGGAAACGTTGTTGTAGTTTCACATGCCTTGGCTTTGCGAATGCTGATAAGCTGGATCTTGGGACTTGAAATACCGCATCACATAAACTTCAGACTCGAAAACGCCTCGGTAACAGCCGTTCAAGTTTCAAGCAAACCAAGGATTCTATATCTAAACGACATGTGTCATTTGGAGAACGACTGAAATATGATTTAACATCCTACGAATCTTCGAAAAAATTGCGGTAGAATAATCATGGAAAGGTTCAAAAGAAAGGAGCCGTGAGTGTGGAAGATAAACAAGACAGTCCAACCCAAAAACCACATCACCAACACGACAAAGGCTACAAGTTCTTGCTCTCAAACAAAGAAACCTTTCTTGAATTGCTGCATAGCTTTATCAAAGAAGAATGGGTCAAATACATCGATGAACAAGACATAGTAAGGATCGACAAATCTTTCATACTCCAAGACTTTTGAACAAAGAATCGGATTTGGTGTACAGAGTTAGGTTGAAGGGTGTTGATGAGGATAGGTAGGAGTATATTTGTCATAGAGGAGATTGAGGGCCTGGACGAGTATTTGGGAGTATGAGAGATCAAACTTTGAAAAGACAATACTGGAAGATGAAAAGAACGATGGAGGTGATAATGTGAAAACCGAATGGCTTGGCAAAATGGCGTTCCTGGCGCACACAAACAGCGGAAGGCAAGTGCTGATGGACGCAAAAAAGGAATCGGGAGGATTGCAGGCTGCGGCAACCCCGATGGAACTCGTCCTTGCGGCTTTGACAGGTTGTAGTGGAATAGACGTTGTCTCGATCCTTGAAAAAATGCAGGTTCTGAAGGATGTCGAAAAATTTGAAATTGACGTTTCCGCAGAACGAGCCAACGATCATCCAAAGATATACACCAAAATCCACTTGAAATACATTTTCAAATTCAAAGGAGAACCACCGAAAGACAAGGTTGAAAAAGCTGTCTCACTTTCCCAGGAAAAGTACTGCAGCGTAGCTGGAATGTTGAAAAAAGCAGCGGAGTTAACCTATGAAATCGTTTACGAATGAGGTGGTAACTTGCTTTTGGCAAGCTTTCAACTGAACAACACCAAGATCACAATCGTCCAAGACGACATAACCAAGCAACAAACGGATGCTATCGTAAATGCGGCAAATTCACACTTGAAACACGGTGGGGGAGTTGCCGGTGCAATCCTTCGAGCAGGCGGTGAAGAAATTCAAATAGAAAGCGATGAGTGGGTTAAGAAACACGGACCAGTTCCAACTTCGGGTGTGGCAGTCACTGGTGCTGGAAAGTTAAAGGCAAAGTATGTGATCCACACCGTTGGGCCAGTTTGGGGAGAAGGCAACGAACACGAAAAACTCTACAGAGCCGTCAAGAACGTTCTTTTAAAAGCCCAGGAACTTGGCTTGAAAACCATAAGCATTCCAGCAATAAGCAGCGGCATCTTTGGTTTTCCAAAAGACGAATGTGCAAGGGTTTTTCTGAGGGCAATAAAGGATTTTCTAAACCAAAATCCAAAGACATCCCTTGAGGAAATTTGCCTTTGCAACATTGACAGAGAGACAAGCGAGATATTCTTAAAGATCTTTAAAGAGAACTGGGGGTGAGAGCCTTGCAGGAAAACGAGGAGAAGATGCCAAAGCTTTCGATGGAAGATCTGATCATTTTGTTTTTCAACACCATATCGGCCCGTTGTTGGGCAAGGCTTGGTTTGACAAAGGACGAGTACGGCGAAATGTACCAAGATTTAAAACAAGCGAGGCTTGGAATAGACGTTTTGGATGCGGTATCGAAGGTTTTGAACGGCAACATTGACGCAGAACTTTACAAAGAAATAGAGGGAATCCTTGCCAATCTGAAATTGAACTACGTCAACCAGTACAACAAATCGAAAGAGGCGAAAGGATGAAAAGAGCTGGTATCGTAGGACTTCCAAACAGCGGCAAGTCAACGCTTTTCAACGCTTTGACAAATCAAAATGTTCCGAACGAAAAATACCCGTTCTGCACAATCGATCCAAACATCGGTATGATGGTGGTAATCGATCAAAGGATAACAAGGCTTGCGCAAATGGAAGGTTCACAGCAAGTTGTTCATCCGTTCTTTCAAATCGTCGACATAGCCGGGCTTGTCAAAGGTGCTAGCAATGGCGAAGGGCTCGGTAACCAATTCTTGGATCACATAAGCAAGGTGGATCTGATCTTTCATGTGGTAAGATGCTTCAAAATAGACGATGTATCCCATCCCATGGGAAGCATTGATCCAATAAGGGATATAGAAATCGTTGAAACAGAACTGATACTCAAAGATCTCGAAACGATTGAAAAAAGGATGGAGAAGATTTCAAAGCAGGCAAAATCGGGGGACGAAAAAGCAAGGCACGAGTTAAGCCTTCTTGAAAATCTGAAAAAACACCTTGAGACTGGCAAACTTGCGATAACCTTTCCAAGAGAAAAACAAGATCAACCCATAATCGACTCGCTCTTTTTGCTAACCGAAAAACCAGTTGTATATGTTGCAAACGTCGACGAGTGGGGATTGGAAAACAATTTACACAAAGAGGTTGAAGAAATTGCCAGGAAAAACAACTCTGGTTTTGTTCTTGTGAACGCCGAGGTTGAGTTCGAAGTGGAAAAGCTGAGCGAAGAGGAAGCCAAAGAGTTTTTACAAGCCTACGGTTTTGACGTTTCACTGAAAGAAAGATTTTTCCAGCAGATAAAATCATCGTTGAAGCTGATCTGTTTTCTAACTGCAACAAAAAATGAAGCGAGAAGCTGGTTAATATCTGAGGGTATGAACGCTTACGATGCGGCAGGTTTGATTCACTCCGATATCCAAAAAGGTTTTGTGAAAGCCGAAGTGATATCGTTTGATGAATTGATCAAATTCTCTTCCTTTAAAGAGGCAAAAGAAAAAGGTTTTGTAAAAGCCCATGGAAAAGACTACATAATCAAGGAGGGAGACGTTGTCCACTTTTTATTCCATAGTTGATCTTTTGAAAAACACCCCTTTGCTAGCTGCCGTTCTTTCCTTTCTTGCGGCCCAGGGAATAAAGGTGATCTTAACTGGAAAACTTTCAACCTTCAAAAGGTACGGTGGAATGCCAAGTGGACACGCCGCTGCCGCTTCGGGGCTTGCCTTTTCCATCGGAAGATGCACTGGCTATTCCTCTCCGATAACAGCCGTTGCCGCAATGTTGTTGATGGTGATTGTTGCGGATGCG
>FWWL01000580.1_pt1 | contig 98346 bp, 87 predicted proteins | sample 2228331 | NCBI WGS metagenome assembly FWWL01 (sample SAMEA103939775, study PRJEB20133) | metagenome | reverse complement strand
CGCCGCCCGCGCCATCGCCGCCCGCCGCGGCCCGGGCGGCCGGCGGACCGGCCCATCCCGATGCGCTTCCCGACAACCTGCCGGAGTACCTGGAGCAGGTCGAGCGCGACATCATCGTGCGCGCCCTGCAACAGACCCAGTTCAACCGGACCCAGGCCGCCAGCCTGCTCGGCATCAGCCTGCGCCAGCTGCGTTATTCGATGCAAAAGCTCGGCATCCACGTCCCCGAATCCTGAGAAATGTTGTCTTTTCGCCAGCGCAATATGCTTTGCAAAAGCGCAAGGACTGGGTTTTGGGGCGCCGCCAGGGCGCGCGAAAATGCGCATGTTAGCGCCCACTCACCGGGAAGGCGGCTTGTTGTTGAGCATCGGAAATGTCAAGACCGTTCGAATAAAAACGGAAAATTTAATTTCTTGCATGGGCGCGCGAGCAGGTACTACAATTAGTCCGATCTCAAGGCCGGTCACTAGATGTAGTAGGAGCAGGCCGGCATCAATCGCTGTAAAGTAGTTCCGGCGGTAGCAAACTGCCATCAAATGTTTTACATACCAGAACAAATTTCCTTTGCCAATCCGGTTGTTCGAGGGTGGAGGGGACGGTTTTTGCGTTTCATTTCATGGGGAGGACCGCTGCGGCGGTCTACCGAATAACAATCGGCGGCAGCGTCCGCGCCCATCCTGGAGGCTCAATGCATACACAAGACACTTCGATCAATTCCCACGTCACGCCAGGAGCGACGGCCGCCGAGCTGGTCGCCCGTAGCGACTACCGCATCATCCGTCGTAACGGTGCGGTGGTGGCATTCGAGCCGACCAAGATCGCGGTCGCGATGACCAAGGCCTTCTACGCCGTGGACGGCGAGCAGGCCCACGGTTCCGCGCGCGTGCGCGAGCTGGTCGAGGAGCTGACCAACAACGTGGTGGCCGCGCTGGTGCGCCGCCAGCCCAATGGCGGCACCTTCCACATCGAAGACGTGCAGGACCAGGTCGAACTGTCGCTGATGCGTTCGGGCGAGCATGAAGTCGCGCGCGAGTATGTCCTGTACCGCGCCAAGCGCATGGAAGAGCGCCGCCTGGCCAAGGAGGCCGCCGGCGGCGCCGCCCTGGAAGCGCCGCAGATCCACGTGGTCGACGGCGGCCAGCGCGTCCTGCTGGACATGGACAAGGTCACCGGCCTGATCAACGCCGCCTGCTCCGGCCTGGAAAAGCACGTCGACGCCGACGCCATCCTGGGCGAGACCCTGAAGAACCTGTACGACGGCGTGCCGGTCGAGGAACTGCACAAGTCCGCGATCCTGGCCGCGCGCGCGCTGATGGAAAAGGACCCGGCCTACAGCCAGGTCACCGCGCGCATCCTGCTGCACACGATCCGCAAGGAAGTCTTCGGCAAGGAAGTGCCGCAGGCCGGCGCCGCCGCCGAATACATCACCTACTTCCCGCAGTACGTCGCCAAGGGCATCGAGAACGAGTTGCTGGACGAGGAGCTGGGCAAGTTCGACCTGCAGCGCCTGGCCAAGGCGATCGTCGCCGACCGCGACCTGCAGTTCGGCTACATCGGCCTGCAGACCCTGTACGACCGCTACTTCCTGCACGTGCGCGACGTGCGCATCGAGATGCCGCAGGCGTTCTACATGCGCGTGGCGATGGGCCTGTCCCTGCGCGAGGAAGACCGCGAGGCGCGTGCGATCGAGTTCTACAACCTGCTGTCGACCTTCGACTTCATGAGCTCGACCCCGACCCTGTTCAACTCGGGCACCCGCCGTTCGCAGCTCTCGTCGTGCTACCTGACCACGGTCGGCGACGACCTGGAGGCGATCTACGACGCGATCAAGGAAAACGCCCTGCTGTCGAAATTCGCCGGCGGTCTGGGTAACGACTGGACGCCGGTGCGCGCGCTCGGCTCGCGCATCAAGGGCACCAACGGCAAGTCGCAGGGCGTGGTGCCGTTCCTGAAGGTCGTCAACGACACCGCCGTGGCGGTGAACCAGGGCGGCAAGCGCAAGGGCGCGGTCTGCGCCTACCTGGAAACCTGGCACATGGACATCGAGGAATTCCTCGACCTGCGCAAGAACACCGGCGACGACCGCCGCCGCACCCACGACATGAACACCGCGAACTGGATCCCGGACCTGTTCATGAAGCGTGTGATGGAAAAGGGCGAGTGGACCCTGTTCTCGCCATCGGAAGCACCGGACCTGCACGACAAGGTCGGCCGCGCCTTCGAGGAAGCCTACACCGGCTACGAGGCGAAGGCCGCGCGTGGCGAGATCCGCGTGTTCAAGAAAGTGCAGGCGCTCGACCTGTGGCGCAAGATGCTCTCGATGCTGTTCGAGACCGGCCACCCGTGGATCACCTTCAAGGACCCGTGCAACATCCGCTCGCCGCAGCAGCACGTGGGCGTGGTGCACTCGTCGAACCTGTGCACCGAGATCACCCTCAACACCAGCGCCGACGAGATCGCCGTCTGCAACCTGGGGTCGGTCAACCTGCCGGCCCACATGAAGGGCGATGGCCTGGACGTGATCAAGCTGCAGAAGACCATCCGCACCGCGATGCGCATGCTCGACAACGTCATCGACATCAACTACTACGCGGTGGACAAGGCGCGCAATTCGAACCTGCGCCACCGTCCGGTCGGCCTGGGCATCATGGGTTTCCAGGACTGCCTGCACATGATGCGCGTGCCGTTCGCGTCGGACAAGGCGGTGGATTTCGCCGATCGCTCGATGGAGGCGGTGTGCTACTACGCCTACCTGGCCTCGACCGAGCTGGCCGAGGAGCGTGGCCGCTACCAGTCGTACGAGGGTTCGCTGTGGGACCGCGGCATCCTGCCGCAGGACTCGATCCGCCTGCTGGCGGAGGAACGCGGCGGCTACCTGGAACAGGACATGTCCGAGACGATGGACTGGAGCGTGGTGCGCGACCGCATCAAGAAGTTTGGCATGCGTAACTCGAACTGCGTGGCGATCGCCCCGACCGCGACGATCTCGAACATCATCGGCGTATCGGCCTGCATCGAGCCGACCTTCCAGAACCTGTACGTGAAGTCGAACCTGTCCGGTGAGTTCACCGAGATCAACGCCTACCTGGTGCGCGACCTGAAGGCACGCGACCTGTGGGACGAGGTGATGATCGCCGACCTGAAGTACTTCGACGGCTCGCTGACCAAGATCGACCGCGTGCCGCAGGACCTGCGCGACATCTACGCCACCGCGTTCGAGGTCGAGCCGAAGTGGCTGGTGGAAGCGGCATCGCGTCGCCAGAAGTGGATCGACCAGGCCCAGTCGCTGAACATCTACATGGCCGGGGCGTCGGGCAAGAAGCTGGACGACACCTACAAGCTGGCATGGCTGCGCGGCCTGAAGACCACCTACTACCTGCGCACCATCGCGGCGACGCACATGGAGAAGTCGACCACCCGTACCGGCGCGCTGAACGCGGTGCCGGTCTCGGGCGGCCTGTCGGCGGCCCCGTCGGCTCCGGCCCCGGTGGCGGCACCGGCACCGACGCCCGACCTGGCGGAAGGCGCGGCCTGCTACCTGCGTCCCGGCGACGCCGGTTTCGACGAGTGCGAAGCCTGCCAGTAAGTTCTAACGTTTTACAGCACCGTCGTTCCCGCGCAAGCGGGAACCCATGCTGAGTCTCCCGCCCGCCAGCGCTGTCCGAATCCGCTGCGCGAGACGGCACCCAGCAAGGAGCCCATCGGGAACGACGTTCGTCAGCCAATCACCGACCGCTCTTGAACCGAGTGGTCCACACGGAGGAATAGATATGTCCTTGTCCTGGGACGATGAAGAAACCACGAACGCGCCGGCAGTCGCCGCGCAGTCGAACACCGAAGCTGCACCGGCCGAGATCGCCAAGCGCGTGAACGCCGACGACAAGCGCATCATCAACGGCAAGACCGACGTCAACCAGTTGGTGCCGTTCAAGTACAAGTGGGCCTGGGACAAGTACCTGGCCGGCTGCGCCAACCACTGGATGCCGCAGGAAGTGAACATGCAGCGCGACATCGAACTGTGGAAGAACCCGAACGGCCTGACCGAAGACGAGCGCCGCATCGTCAAGCGCAACCTGGGCTTCTTCGTCACCGCCGACTCGCTGGCCGCGAACAACATCGTGCTGGGCACCTACCGCCACATCACCGCCCCGGAATGCCGCCAGTACCTGCTGCGCCAGGCTTTCGAGGAAGCGATCCACACCCACGCCTACCAGTACATCGTCGAATCGCTGGGCCTGGACGAGCGCGAGATCTTCAACGCCTATAACGAGATCGATTCGATCCGCGACAAGGACCAGTTCCTGATCCCGTTCATCGACACCTTGACCGATCCGGAATTCAAGACCGGCACGCTGGAAAACGACCAGAAGCTGCTCAAGTCGGTGATCGTGTTCGCCTGCCTGATGGAAGGCCTGTTCTTCTACGTTGGTTTCACCCAGATCCTCGCACTGGGCCGCCAGAACAAGATGACCGGCGCCGCCGAACAGTACCAGTACATCCTGCGCGACGAGTCGATGCACTGCAACTTCGGTATCGACCTGATCAATACGATCAAGATGGAAAACCCGCGCCTGTGGACCAACGAGTTCCAGGAAGAACTCAAGGCGCTGTTCCTCGAAGCCGTGGAACTGGAATACCGCTACGCCGAAGACACCATGCCGCGCGGCGTCCTGGGTCTGAATGCGCCGATGTTCAAGGGTTATCTGCGGTTCATCGCGAACCGCCGCGCGGTGCAGATCGGCCTCGATCCGCTGTTCCCGAACGAGGAAAATCCATTCCCATGGATGAGCGAAATGATCGACCTGAAGAAAGAGCGCAACTTCTTCGAAACCCGTGTGACGGAATACCAGACCGGCGGTACGCTGAGCTGGGATTGACAAGCCCGTCCGTTTCCACGCGGCGATAACAGAAGCCCCGATGAGCCAGGCCATCGGGGCTTTTTTCGTCGTCCCCGTGGAAACGGGAACACATGCCGACACTTCAAAAACGCAGAAGCCATCAGCGGGAGAACGGATCTTTTCGCCGCCCTCACTAACACTCTTTTGAATCCGGATAAGCCCCGCGAGCCGCCCGCCATTCCGCCTGCGAACCGAAATTGGAGAAAAAAGACGCGAACATAAGCCGTTTCGTCGCGGCGTTGATGCAAAAATAATGTGCGTGGGTTGCGCACTGACAAGGTTGTCGTGTATGTTACGTGATTGAATTTGTCAAAACGTGAACACGTGTTATTGTCGCGTGCAACGGCAGGCAAACCGATCGAATAAAACGGGACGCTGATTCAATCAGTATGCACGAACGCTTAGCGAAAAAAACAAGCCGCACTGCCTGACCCTGTTCAGGCAAGGCGGCTTTTTCTTTTCGCCCCCGCGAGGGTAGCGATGTGAAACGCGTGTACCGGAGTCACCGGATTGTCGTCCCGCGGCCTTGGCTGAAGCGCTGCAATTGTGAGGAGTTGCAGCAGTTCAGCTGGTGCCACATTCATTGGCATGAGGAGAAGCATCCTGTGCCGATGAATAATTCGCCTGATCCATCCGGGTTGGACGGGTTTAAACCTTGTAGCGTTTTCTCATCGCAGATGAAGGAGAATAAAGATGGCAACAGCCGCTAAGAAACCAGCAGCAAAGGCAGCAGCAAAAGGCGCGACTTCGTCGGCGACGAAGGCAGGCACCAAGGCAGCAGCAGAAAAACCGGCAGCGAAGAAAGCCGCCGCTGAAAAACCGGCCGCGAAAGCAGCAGGCAAGGCAGCCGCCAAGCCGGCAGCCAAGGCCGCCGCGAAACCTGCGGCGAAGAAGGCCGCTGCAAGCAAGGCCCCGGCGAAGGCCGCCGCGACCAAGACCGCAAGCAAGAGCGCCGCCACCAAGGGCGCAACCGCGGTGAAGAAAGCCGCGGCAAAGCCTGCGGCAAAGCCGGCGGCCAAGAAGGCGGCAGCGGCCAAACCGGTAGCGAAGAAGGCCGCAGCCAAGCCAGTAGCGAAGGCGGCAGCGACCAAGGCCGCAGCCAAGCCGGCAGCGAAGAAAGCCACCGCGACGGCGGCGAAGCCTGCAGCCAAGAAGGCAGCGGCAACCAAGCCAGCGGCCAAGAAGGCGGCTGCAAAGCCGGCGGCCAAGCCAGCAGCCAAGAAGGCGGCAGCAAAGCCGGCGGCCAAGCCGGCAGCCAAGAAGGCGGCGGCAAAGCCGGCAGCCAAGCCGGCAGCCAAGAAGGCGGCGGCAAAGCCAGCGGCCAAGCCGGCAGCCAAGAAGGCGGCGGCCAAGCCAGCGGCCAAGCCGGCAGCCAAGAAGGCGGCGGCCAAGCCAGCAGCTAAAAAAGCGGCGGCCAAGCCAGCAGCCAAGAAGGCTGTAGCGGCCAAGCCTGCAGCCAAGCCTGCGGCCAAGAAGGCGACCGCGGCAGCGACCAAGCCGGCAGCAAAGAAGGCGACGGCAGCGGCAACCAAGCCGGCAGCGAAGAAGACCACCGCAGCGGCAAAGCCGGCTGCGAAGAAGCCCGCAGCGAAGACTACGGCGAAGCCGGCGGCTAAGCCAGCAGCGAAGCCAGCGGCAAAGAAGGCGGAGAGCGCGACCAAGCCGGCCGCCAAGAAGGCGGCAGCGCCCGCGGCATCGAAATCCGCACCGGCTGCCAAGAAGGCGGCAGCCAAGCCAGCAGCGAAAGCCGCTCCGGCGGCCAAGCCTGCAGCGAAAAAAGCGGCGGACAGCAAGACCTCGACTGCGGCCAAGCCGGCAGTGAAGGCTGCACCGAAAGCGGAAGCGGCGAAGCCTGCGGCCAAGAAGGCGGAAGCCAAGCCAGCAGCGAAGGCGGAAGCCAAGCCGGCGGCGAAGGCGGAAGCCAAGCCGGCAGCGAAGGCGGAAGCCAAGCCGGAAGTGAAGGCCGAAGCCAAGCCGGAAGCCAAGGCGGAAGCCAAACCGGAAGCCAAGGTCGAAGCGAAACCGGAAACCGCGGCAGCCAAGCCAGCCGCGAAGAAGGAAGCCGCGAAGCCGGCGGCCAAGAAGCCGGCCGCTCAGCCGGATGCACAGGCAGCAGCTTCGCAGCAACCGACCCCGGCGCCGGCCGCAAAGACCGTGCTCGCACCAGCGGCGGCCTGGCCATTCCCGACCAGCAGCCGTCCGTAATAGCAAGACCTGCCTGGATCAGGCAAAATACCGCTGTGTGATGAGTTCACACAGCGGTTTTTTTTTCAAGGAGTCGTCGTGCTGTCCATTCTTCAGTTTATTGTCGATACCGCCGCCGCCTTGTTGGGCGCGGTGCTGCTGCTGCGTTTCTGGATGCAGGCGATCCGCGTGCGGCCGCCGGCACCCGTAGGGCAGTTCACCTTTACCCTGACCGACTGGCTGGTGCGTCCGCTGCGGCGAATCCTGCCTGGCGTGGGCGGCTACGACTGGGCGAGCCTGATTGGCGCCTTTCTTGTGGTGCTGCTGGCGAGCTCGCTTCTGTTTCTCGCCGGCGCAAGCTTCGACATGGTGCTGCTCGGCGCCTTGTACCGGTTCCTGAACTGGATCCTTTTCGGATTCATGGCGCTGCTGATCATCGAGGCCATTTTCAGCTGGGTCAATCCGAATGCGCCGCTGGCGCCTTTCGTCCACGCCCTCAACGATCCGCTGCTGCGGCCGATCCGGCGTGTGGTGCCGCCCATCGGAGGGATCGATCTGTCGGTGCTGGTGGCGCTGGTGCTGCTGCAGATAACGAAGTTCATCGTCCAGCAGATATTCATGTAGCACGTGTGACCACCGGTGGACGGTGGTACTCATCGACGGTGGGCACTTGTGCCCACCCTACCTCACCGGGTCTGCCCTCCGGTCTTTTCAGAGCTTGTAGCCGAACGCCGCTTCGAACTTCTGCGCGATCTCCTCGCGCGTGAAGCTGTGGTTCTGGCCGCCCTGGTGCGCAATCTTGATCGAGCCGAGAAGACTCGCGAGACGGCCGGTCGTGGCCCAGTCGAATCCATTCGTGATCCCGTACAGCAGGCCGGCGCGATAGGCGTCGCCGCAGCCTGTCGGGTCGACCACGGCGCTCGCCGGCACGGCCGGGATGTCGTAGCGCTCGCCCTTGGCGTGAATGTCCGAACCCTTCTCGCCGCGCGTGATGATCAAGGCGTCCAGGCGCGCCGCGATGTCGCCCAGCGTCAGCCCGGTACGGTCCATCACCATCTCGAATTCGTAGTCGTTCGCGGCCAGGTAGGTCGCCTGGTCGATGAAACGGATCAGTTCCTCGCCGGAGAACATCGGCAGCTGCTGGCCCGGGTCGAACATGAAAGGCACGCCGAGTTCGGCGCAGTCGCGCGCGTGCTTGATCATGCCGTCCCGGCCGTCCGGTGCGATGATCGCCACCGCCAGGTCACCGCAGTCGCCCACGTTGTTCTCGTGCGAGAACTGCATCGCGCCCGGATGGAAGGCGTTGATCTGGTTGTTGTCCAGGTCCGCCGTCACGAAACACTGCGCCGTGTATGCGCTGCCGATGGTACGGATCGCGCGGGTGGAGATGCCGAGCCTGGCGAAACGTTCCAGGTATTCGCCACCGTCCTGCCCGATCGTCGCCATGATCAGCGGGTCTCCGCCCAGCATGGCCAGGTTGTAGGCGATGTTGGCCGAGCAGCCGCCATATTCGGTGCGCAGCGTCGGCACGAGGAAGGACACGTTCACGCGGTGCAACTGGTCGGCCAGCAGCGTCTCGGCGAAACGGCCCTGGTACTGCATGATTTTGTCGAATGCGAGCGATCCGCAGATCAGCGCGGTCTTGGTCATGTGAAGCCTTTAGGGGTAGAAAACGGCAATGTGATAGCCGGACGCCTTGATGTCGTCCGTCTGGAAGTGGAGCGTGACCGGCTGTTCGCCGCCCGCAGGGAAGCCGGCCGCGAGCGCAGGTCCCGGCTGCAGGTATTGCGCAGGCGCGAACACGCGGCGCACCAGCGGCTTGTCGTCGGCGTCGTTCAGCGTGAGCTCGATGTGGGGCCAGGCCTGCGCCATGCTGCCCTGGTTGCGCAGCAGCGTGGTCAGGGAATAGGTGTTGGCACCGAGCGTGAGCAGCTCTCCCGTTTCGATGACCATGTTGTCGATACGCGCCGGCAGCTCGACGCGGCAGCCCAGCAAGGCGCAGGCCGAGACCAGCGCCGGCTTGGCCGCCGGGTAACGCGCCGCGAGCTCGTTGCGGAAATTCGTTACGACCTGCGCCGCCAGCGCGAGCAGCAGCAGGACCGAGCCGACGGCCATCACGATACGCAGTGTCCTGCCCGAGCGCTCGCGCTTGCGGCTGCGCTTGACGAATTCCGGCTCGTCGATCTCCGGCACGCGCAGCTTGGGCGGGGCGATCTTGGTCGGCGTGAGCTTGGAGCGGCGGGCGGCGCGCGCTTCGGCGGCCCTTGCCCGCGGCGTCCTGGGTGGCGCGGCAGGTGCGGGCGCCGCCCCAGGCAAGGCGCCGCCAGCCGATTCGCGCATCGGCAGCGGTGGAATCCCCGCCCCGCTCGCTCCAGACTGCGCAGCAGCCGGTTCCGCCGACACGGTGACCTCATCCTCCTCGTCCGGCAGCGGCATCGCCACCAGCTCCTCGTCAACGTGCAAGCGGTCCTCGGCTGGACTTGCAGCCGCCTCCGTCGCGACGGTCGGGGGCGCTGTTTCAGGCTCGGACTCCGCCTCCGGCAGAGGCTCGGGTCCAGGCGACGGTCCAGCCTGCGGCACGTTTTCAGGCACAGACACAGTCCCCGGCTCCGGCTCCGGCTCCGGCTCAGGCTCAGGCTCAGGCTCGGGCTCGGGCTCGGGCTCGGGCTCGGGCTCGGGCTCAGGCTCGGGCTCAGGCTCAGGTACCGGCTCAGGCTCAGGTACCGGCTCGGGCTCAGGTACCGGCTCAGGCTCAGGCTCAGGCTCAGGCTCAGGCTCAGGCTCAGGCTCAGGCTCAGGCTCGGGCTCAGGCTCGGGCTCCGGGGCGGGCGTGGGCTCCGGCTCTGGCTCCAGCTCCTGACGAGCCACCGTCTCCTGCGCTGGCGTCGCCTCGGCTGGGGCGGCCAGGTCCTGTCCGTCCTGGTCCGACGGAACAGGTTCGGGATGGCTTGTAGATGCCGCTTCGGCCTGCGCCTCCGGTTCCGCAGCATCATGGGCGGGCTTGGCGAGCTGTGGAAGGATGCCGTGCGGCGAGAACATGCGGCCCAGTTCGAGCGTGTAGATTGGCTCGTCGGAACCGGCATCGGTGGCGTCGGCGGCAGGGGAGGCGGTAGCGGCGTGGTCCGCGCGTGCCGCTTGGGGCGCCGCGGAAGGCGGGGGAGTGGCAGCCTGGTCAGCCGTGGCTTTCGGCTGCGCGGGCTGCGCCCCGGGCGTGTCAAGGTCGATCAGCGAGGCCCTGCCGTCGAAGATCTGCTGGCAGGCGCCGCAGCGCACAATGCCCCCTCTCAGCTTGAGCTGGTCGGCGGCAACACGGAAGGTGGTGCCGCAATGGGGACATTGTGTGGCTAGCGCCATGCCTTTACTCCTGGGCGGAGCGCGGCGGCGGTGCGGTGTCCTGGCCGTGCTGCCCGTGAAGGGCGACCCAGCCGTCCTGCTCGGCCCAGACGCCCAGCTTGATGAAAGGTGCGTACGCGGCGGCCACTTCTTCGGCCTGGCGCGCCAGCACGCCCGAAAGAATCAGCGAGCCGCCAGGGGCGACGCGGCCGGAGAGCATCGGCGCCATCAGCTTGAGCGGGCTCGACAGAATATTCGCGACGACGATGTCGAACTGCGCGCCGGCCTGGCCCTCGGGCGCGGCGGCGAAGCTGTCCGGCAGGAAGTAGGCGATCTCGCAAGCGTTGCGCTGCGCATTGGCGCGTGCCGACTCGATCGCCTGCGGATCGATGTCCACGCCCACCACCTTGCCGGCGCCGAGCTTGCTGGCCACCATCGCCAGGATGCCGGAACCGCAGCCGTAGTCGAGCACGGTCTTGCCCGGAGCCGGGTGCGCTTCCAGCCATTCCATGCACAGGCGGGTGGTCGGGTGGCTGCCGGTGCCGAAGGCCAGGCCCGGATCGACCTCGAGGATGAGGCCGTTCGGGTCCGGTGCCTCGTGCCAGCTCGGCACGACCCAGATGTTCTTGCCGATGTGGATGGGCTCGAACTGGGACTGCGTCAGGCGCACCCAGTCCGCGTCCGCCACCGCACGGGTGGAGAACGACGGCGCCTGGGCCAGCCCGATGGCGGCGGCGGCCTCGGCCACGATCGCGGCCTGGTCGGCGTCCACATCGGTCAGCGCCACCACACGGCTGTGGTCCCAGGCCGCTTCGGTCGGGATCATGCCCGGTTCGCCGAACAGCGGCTTTTCCTGCTCCGTGCCTTCGTCGGCGTCTTCCACCGAAACCGACAGCGCGCCCGCCTCCATCAGGGCGTCGGACAGGCCCTCGGCGTGCTCGCGTGCGATTTCGATGACGACTTCAGTCCAGCTCATGCATCAACCTTTTCCGACTTGGCGCCCAGCGCCGAGTCCTTTGGCAGGTCCGGCTTGTTCGCCAGTTTCTGCTCGAGGTAATGGATATTGGTGCCGCCTTCGATGAAACGGGCGTCCACCATCAGTTCGCGGTGCAGTGGAATATTCGTCAGGATACCTTCAACCACCATTTCCGAGAGCGCGATCTGCATGCGGCGGATCGCCTGGTCGCGCGTTGCACCGTAAGAAATTACCTTGCCGATCATCGAGTCGTAATGAGGTGGCACATAATATCCCGCATAAGAATGCGAATCGACGCGGATTCCCGGGCCGCCCGGCGGGTGCCAGCTGGTGATGCGGCCAGGCGACGGGGTGAACTTGAACGGGTCTTCGGCGTTGATGCGGCATTCGATCGCGTGGCCGGACAGCATGATGTCGCGCTGGCGGAAACGCAGCTTCTCGCCGGCGGCGATGCGGATCTGCTCCTGCACGATGTCGATGCCGGTGATCATCTCGGTGACCGGATGCTCGACCTGGACGCGGGTGTTCATCTCGATGAAGTAGAACTCGCCGTTCTCGTACAGGAACTCGAAGGTGCCGGCGCCGCGGTAGCCGATCTTGCGGCAGGCTTCGGCGCAGCGGTCGCCGATCTTCTCGATCAGCTTGCGCGGAATGCCTGGCGCCGGCGCTTCCTCGATCACCTTCTGGTGGCGGCGCTGCATCGAGCAGTCGCGCTCGCCCAGCCAGACGGCGTTCTTGTGCTCGTCGGCCAGCACCTGGATCTCCACGTGGCGCGGATTCTCCAGGTACTTCTCCATGTAGACTTCCGGATTGCCGAAGGCGGTGCCGGCCTCGGTCTTGGTCATCGCCACCGCATTGAGCAGGGCCGCCTCGGTGTGCACCACGCGCATGCCGCGGCCGCCGCCACCGCCGGCCGCCTTGATGATGACCGGGTAACCGACGCGGCGGGCGGTCTGCACGATCTCCTTCGGATCGTCCGGCAGGGCACCGTCCGAACCGGGCACGCAAGGCACGCCGGCCTTGATCATCGCCTGCTTGGCCGAGACCTTGTCACCCATCATGCGGATCGAGTCCGAACGCGGGCCGATGAACACGAAGCCCGACTTCTCGACGCGTTCGCAGAAGTCCGCGTTCTCGGACAGGAAGCCGTAGCCCGGGTGGATCGCCTCGGCGTCGGTCACTTCGGCCGCGCTGATGATCGCCGGCATGTTCAGGTAGCTCAGCGTGGACTGGGCAGGACCGATGCAGACCGACTCGTCGGCCAGTTTGACGTACTTGGCGTCCTTGTCGGCCTCGGAGTGCACGACCACCGTCTTGATGCCCAGTTCGCGGCAGGCGCGCTGGATACGCAGCGCGATTTCACCACGGTTGGCGATGAGGATTTTTTCAAACATGGTAGGTTCTGTTTCTGTGAAAACCGGCGCCAGGCGCCGGACACGACATTCATGGGCGGGCGGCGCGAATGGCCGCCGGCAGGCCGGGGACGGCGGTGGATCAGCCGATCACGAACAGCGGCTGGCCGAATTCGACCGGTTGGCCGTTTTCCACGAGGATCTTCTTGACCACGCCTGCGACGTCGGCGTCGATCTCGTTGAGGAGCTTCATCGCTTCGATGATGCACAGGGTGTCGCCCTGCTTGATGGAGGTGCCCACTTCCACGAAGGCCGCCGCGCCCGGGGCCGACGAGCGGTAGAAGGTGCCGACCATCGGCGACTTGATCACGTGGCCGGCCGGTTCGGCCGCTTCCACGGCCGGTGCGCTCGGTGCCGCCGGTGCCGGTGCGGCGCTCGGTGCGGCCGGAGCCGAATACTGCTGCACGCCTTGCGGCGGCATGACCACCATCTGGTTTTGCGGGATTGCAGAGGACTTGACGATGCGAACCTTGCTCTCGCCTTCGGTCACTTCCAGTTCAGCGATGTCCGATTCGGCGACGAGGTCGATCAAAGTCTTGAGTTTTCGTAGATCCATGTGAAACCCCTTGGGATGTTATTTGTATTAAGAAGCAAAAGCGCGCTGGTGGGTGCCGCGGACCGCGTGTTGCGTGAAGTTGACGTAGATTAACGCTATTTAAGCGCAAAGTCGATGGCAAACCTGTACCCGTCCGCACCCAGTCCGCAGATCGTGCCGCGGGCGATGTCGGACAGGTACGAGTGGTGTCGGAACGGCTCGCGCTGATAAATATTGGAGATATGAACCTCGATAAACGGGATGGCCACCCCGGCCAGCGCATCGCGCAGGGCCACGCTGGTGTGGGTCAGTCCGCCGGGATTGATGACGATCGCGTCCACGCCTTCCTCGCGGGCGGCATGGATACGGTCGATCAGTGCCCCTTCATGGTTGCTCTGAAAGCAAGAAAGCGTGGCGCCCGCCGCTGCCGCCTGGGCCTGCGCGGCGCCCTCGATGTCGGCAAGGGTCGTCACGCCGTACACCGCAGGCTCGCGGGTCCCCAGCAGATTCAGGTTGGGGCCGTTGAGCAGCAGTAGCTTTTTCGCCATGATTAAAGAGTCTGTATGCCCGAAAGTCAGGCATTTTGCCGCCAAGCTCGGCTATTGGCAAGCAATAAAATTGTCGTTTGTTAAGGGCGAGTTCGGCGGAGTTCGGAAAAGAACGACCGTTCGCGACCGGGCCCTTCAGCCGGCGCCGCAGCGGCCCGCGCCGCGCCGGCCCATGCACCCTGGATCAAAGCTTGGCCAGGTCCGCCCGCAGCTCGTCGAACTTGAGTTTGCCCAGGTAGGTCTTGCGCACCTGGCCGTCGGCGCCGATCAATACGGTGTAGGGAAGACCGCCCTGTGCGTTGCCCAGTTCCCGCGCCAGGTCGGTGCCGCTCATGCCGGCCACGTAGATCGGATAGGTGATCTTCAGCTTCTCGGTGAATTCGGCGATGTTCGACGGGGAGTCGATGCCGATCCCGATCACGTTGAAGCGCTGGCCGCCATCTTCCCTGGCCAGGGTGGACAACTCGGGCATCTCCTCCACGCAGGGCGCGCACCAGGTCGCCCAGAAATTGACCAGCAGGGGTTTGCCTTGCCATTTCGCCAACGACTGCGGATTGCCCGCCACATCGTTGAGCGACTGCGCGTACAGCCTGGTCACGGCGGTATGCGGCTGGCCACCGGTGGGGGCGATGGCGGTCGTCAGCGGCGGGCGGTCCTGCTTGTTGATGGCGACCAGGGCGCCCATCACGCCGAAGGCGGCGGCGACCAGGCCGTAGCCGATCAGGTGTTTCTTGTTCATTCGTCTTGTTCCAGGGTCTCGTCAGTGGTCATCAGGGCGCGCAGGCCGGCCGCGTCCACGCGCTGCAAGCGGCCATCGGCACGGGGCTTGAGCGCGCCGCGCAAGTCATGGAAATCATACAACTCGGCATGCACGGCCTCGTTATGCCACAGGAAGCTCACCGTTTCAACCGGCTCGTGGCGCCCACCCTTGAAGTGCGGGGTCTCCGAGATCTCGATGTTGACGTTGCGGTTGAGCAAAAAGATCTGGACTTCCTTGGCGCTGTCGGCGAACAGTTGCAGGTGGATGTCGTCGTGTTCGCCGGCCGTGCCGTTGAGCACCGCTCCGGTCAGGTAGGGGCGGAACTCGGCCAGCGCGTCCATCACCTGCAGGGCCACGCGGCGCAGGGCGAGCAGCCGTTCCCCCTGTTGCGGCCCACCGAACAGCGCCTGGTATTTACGCACCTCGTCTTCGATCTGGAGATTGTCGGGCAGGATGTTCGGCGCCGGCTGGTCCACGCCCAGCACCTGGCGCGCGGCCTTGCGGCGCGCGGTGGCGTAGTCGGCCCCGTCCTGGGCGATCATGCGCGCGGCCGCGGCGGCGATCTCGGCACGCATCTGGAGAAGGTCGTTGTTCTGTGTAGGCATGATGAAGCAGATGATACTCTTGAACGGAAAACGGCAGCGGGTCGGTTAGAATCGCGTATTCGCTTTTTACCCCACGACCATGCACATTCATATTCTCGGCATTTGCGGCACCTTCATGGGCGGCCTGGCGGTACTGGCCAAGGAGGCCGGCCACCGCGTCACCGGTTGCGACGCCAACGTCTATCCCCCGATGAGCACCCAGCTCGAAGCCCAGGGCATCGAGCTGATCCAGGGCTATGGGCCGGAACAGGTGGCACTGAACCCTGATTTGTATGTGATTGGCAACGTGATGACACGCGGCAATCCCCTGGTCGAGGAAATCCTGAACCGCGGACTGCGCTACGTCTCCGGGCCGCAATGGATCGGCGACCACATCCTGCGCGACAAGTGGGTGCTGGCCGTGGCCGGTACGCACGGCAAGACCACCACCTCGTCGATGCTGGCCTGGATCCTGGAAGACGCCGGCTACGCGCCGGGCTTCCTGATCGGGGGCGTGCCGATGAACTTCGGCATCTCGGCCCGCCTCACCGGCGACAAGCCCTCGGACTTCTTCGTCATCGAGGCCGACGAGTACGACACGGCCTTCTTCGACAAGCGCAGCAAGTTCGTGCACTACCACGCCAAGACCGCGGTGCTGAACAACCTGGAATACGACCACGCCGACATCTTCCCGGACATCGGGGCCATCGAGACCCAGTTCCACCACCTGGTGCGCACCGTGCCTGGCGTGGGCCGGATCGTCGTCAACGGCGACGAAGCCTCGCTCGCGCGCGTGATCAAGCGCGGCTGCTGGAGTGACAAGGAGAGCTTCGGCAACTCCGACGGCGTGGACTGGACCCTGGTCGAGCAGCCGGGCGGTGCCAGCTTCGACGTGCTGTTCAAGGGACAGCAGGTGGGCAGCGTGCAGTGGGACCTGACCGGCAAGCACAACCGCTCGAACGCGCTGGCCGCGATCGCCGCCGCGCGCCATGTCGGCGTGCCGGTGGAACAGGCCTGCGCCGCGCTGTCGAAGTTCCAGAGCGTCAAGCGGCGCATGGAAGTGCGCGGCGTGGTCAAGGGCGTGACTGTATACGACGACTTCGCCCACCACCCGACCGCCATCGCCACCACGGTCGGCGGCCTGCGCCAGAAGCTGGGTGCGAACGGACGCATCCTGGCCGTGCTCGAGCCGCGCTCGAACACCATGAAGCTGGGCGCGATGAAGGACGCGCTGCCGGGTAGCCTGAAGGACGCCGACCTGGTGTTCGGCTTCGGCAGCCAGCAGGCGCTGGGCTGGTCGCTGGCCGACGCCCTCAAGCCGCTGGGCGCCATCGCCCACAGCTTCGACCAGCTCGACTACATGGTGCAGGCCATCGTCCAGGCCGCGCAGCCGGGCGACCATATTCTCGTCATGAGCAACGGCGGCTTCGGCGGCGTGCACCAGAAGCTGCTCGAGGCGCTGGCGGCATGAATGTCCTGTACCTGCACGGCTTCCGCTCGTCGCCCCGGTCGTTCAAGGCGAGGGTGGTGCACGAGCGGATGCGGGAACTGGGGCGCGGGCACGACCTGATCTGCCCGCAGCTGCCGGCCTCGCCCAAGGCGGCGATGGCGCTGGCCATGTTGCTGGCCGAGCGCCACGCGCCGGAGCGGCTGGCCGTCATCGGTTCCTCGCTGGGCGGCTTCTACGCCACCTGGCTGGCCGAGCGCCTGGGCGTGCGCGCGGTGGTGATCAACCCGGCGGTGCATCCGTTCAAGGACCTGGAGCGGCACGTGGGCAGGACCACGGCCTGGCACTCGGACGAGCCGTTCGAATTCCTGCCAGAGCATATCGGCGAGCTGGATGTGCTCAAGGTGGACCGGATCACGCGCCCCGAGCGTTACTTCCTGCTGGCCGCGACCGGCGACGAGGTGCTCGACTACCGGGACATGGTGGCCCACTACGCGGGCGCGCGCCAGCACGTGATCGAAGGAGGCGACCATGCCATCTCCGATTTCCCACGCTACGTCGACGAGGTGCTTGCGTTCTGCCAGGGCCCGTCCCGGTGAGGCCGGCCTCGCTGCGCCAGGCCCGGTGGCGTCCGCATGCGCGCAGCCTGCGCGCCGGCACGCGCATGCACGACTGGCTCACCACCGAAGGCTCGCTCACGGCGCGCCTGGTCGCCCACAGCCGGCAGTTCCGCGTGCGGCGCCTGCATCAGGAAAGCGCCGTGTGCCTGCCGGACGAAGCGCGCGCGATCGGCCTGGCGCGCCCCGGGCGCGTGTGGGAGCGCGAGGTGCTGCTGTGCTGCGACGGCGTGCCGGTCGTGTTCGCGCACACCGTCGTGCCCACCTCGTGCAGCGCCTCGGACTGGCCGTTGTTTTCCGCGCTGGGCGAACGCTCGCTCGGCAGCACACTGTTCTACGATCCGCTGGTCAAGCGTGGCCAGCTCGAATTCGCCCGGATCCGCGCCGGCCATCCCCTGATGCAGCGCGCCAGCGCCGCGCTGGGCGGGAACGCGCGCGACACCGTTTACTATGCGCGCCGCTGCGTCTACCGGCGCCGTCAAGGGCTGCTGCTGGTCACCGAGGTATTCCTGCCGTCGGTGCTTGAACTGGTGGCGGCCGCAACCAAACAGAACACGACATCACGATGAATCTCTTTTTCGAAGAATCGGGCGACTTCAAGGTCGGCTCGGTATTGACGCAGCAGGGCGAGGCCTACCAGGTCGAGCTATCGAGCGGCAAGCGCACCAAGGTCAAGGCCAAGGACGTGCTGCTGCAGTTCGACAAGCCCAGCCCCGACGAACTGATCGAAACCGCGCGCGGCATCGCCGCCGAGGTCGACCTGGACTTCCTGTGGGAGGTGGCCGGCCAGGACGAGTTCGGCTTCGCCGAGCTGGGCGCCGAGTATTTCGGCCACGCCCCGCAGCCGGCCGAGGCGGCGGGACTGGTGCTGGCGCTGCACGGCGCGCCCATCTACTTCTATAAAAAGGGACGCGGACGCTACAAGGCCGCGCCCGAGCAGTCGCTGCGCGCGGCCCAGGCGGGCATCGAGAAGAAGAAACAGCAGGCCCTGGTGCAGGCCGCCTACGCCGAGGAACTGAAGGCCGGCAAGCTGCCCGAGGCGATGCGCCCGATCGTGCAGCAGCTGCTGTTCAAGCCCGACAAGAACACCATCGAGTTCAAGGCGCTCGAGCAGGCCGCCGACGAACTCCAGACCACCCCCCAGCGCCTGATGCTGGCCACCGGCGGCATCGCCTCGCCCAAGCAGCTGCACATGGGCCGTTTCCTGTTCGAGCACTTTCCGCGCGGCCCAGGCTTCGCCCAGGTGGCGGTGCCGGCCGCGCCGGCCTCGCTGCCGCGCGCGAACGTGGCCGCGTTCTCGATCGACGACGTGACCACCACCGAGATCGACGACGCCTTCTCGGTCGAACACCTGGCCGACGGCCGCGTGCAGGTGGGCATCCACATCGCCGCGCCCGGCTTGGGGATCCGCCCGGACGACGCGATCGACAAGATCGCACGCAACCGCATGTCCACCGTGTATATGCCAGGTGACAAGATCACGATGCTGCCGGACGAGGTGGTCGAGGCCTTCACACTGGGCGAGGGCAAGGACTGCCCGGCCCTGTCGCTGTACGCGGTGCTCGATCCGGCCGACTGGACGGTGGTCTCGACCACGACCCGCGCCGAGATGGTGCCGATCAAGAACAACCTGCGCCACAACGACCTGGACGACATGGTCAACGAGGCGACGCTGGAAAGCGGCGAGGGCGACTATCCGCACAAGGCCGAGCTGGCGCTGCTGTGGAAGTGGGCCTTGCAGCTGGAAGCGGGGCGCATGAAAAAACGCGAGGAGTTCGGCCTGAAGCCGGAGCAGGCCAACCGCGTGGATTTCAATTTCTACGTCGAAGACGACGTGGTGACGATCGTGCGCAGGAAGCGCGGCGCGCCGCTGGACAAGATCGTGGCCGAACTGATGATCTTCGCCAACAGCACCTGGGGCAAGCTGCTGCACGACTGTGGCGTGCCTGGCATCTACCGTTCCCAGGGCGCCGCCAGCGGCGCCGGCTGGGCCGCCAAGATGCAGGTGCGGATGGTCACGCACGCGGCCCCGCACCAGGGCCTGGGCGTGGACCAGTACGCATGGAGCACCTCGCCGCTGCGCCGCTACACGGACCTGGTGAACCAGTGGCAGATCCTGGCCTGCGCCGAGCACGGCGTGACCGCGCCGCTGGTGGCGCCGTTCAAGCAGCGCGACGCCACCCTGTTCTCGATCGTGTCGGCCTTCGACGCGGCGTATTCGGCCTATAACGACTTCCAGCAGAACATGGAGCGTTACTGGTGCCTGCGCTGGCTGGCGCAGGAGGGGGCGCGCCAGGTGGACGCGGTGGTGCTCAAGGACGAGGTGCTGCGCCTGACCGACATCCCGCTGGTGATCCGCCTGCCGGGCATGCCGCAGGTGGCGCGCGGCGCGCAGGTGAAGCTCGACCTGGTGCGCTGGGACGAGGTGGACCTGACGATCGAGGCGCGCCTGCTCGAGGTAGCCGCCGTCGAGGCCGACAGCGCGCTGCTGGAGGAGGAAGAGGAGGGCGACAGCGGCCAGGCGGCGGTGGCCGAGGTGGCCGAGGCCGAGGGGATGGTGACGGCGGTGAGCGGGCAGGCGTCGTAAGTCGCGGTCATGTTCGTGGGCTCGAGAGCCCGCCCTACCGTCTGAGTCCCACGCTGCAAAGACGCGAACGCCGCTCGGTGGGCTCAAGAGCCCACCCTACGGCGAGGCGGGCTGTAGGGTGGGCCGCGCAAGGCACTTGTGCCCACCGCCGCGCCTCGCCGCGTGACCACGCGCAACACCTCCCCGCCAGCCTCCCCCGAGCACCGTTTTGCGCGGTAGAATGGCCAGATTCCCAGATTCAACGCCCGCCGGTCGCCGCCCCAGTGAAGTATTCCAGAGAAAACCGTCCCCTGATGATCGCGATCGCCGTCTCGGTGCTGCTGCATGCGGCGCTGCTGGCGGTGCGCTTCGCGGCGCCCGACGCGTTCCGCCTCCAGCCGGCCGACCCCGGCCTGGAAGTCATCCTGGTCAACGCCAAGCATGCCAAGGCGCCGTCGAAGGCCGACGCGCTGGCCCAGGCCAACCTCGATGGCGGCGGGACCGCCGACCAGGGCCGCGCCCGGTCGCCGCTGCCGGACCTGCGCAAGCTCGAAACCGGCGACAGCATCAAGGCCTTGCAGCGCCGCATCACGGAACTGGAACAGCAACAGCAGAACGTCCTGACCCAGGTGCGCAAGTCCGCCTTTGTCGCGCCCCCGGTCACCGAACAGGACAAGCCCGACCCCACCCGCACCGGCGACGACCTGCTCGACACCAGCCGCGCCATCTCGCGCGCCGCCGCCGAGATCACCCAGCGCATCGAGGACGAGAACAAGCGCCCCAAGCGCACCTTCATCTCCCCGAGCACCCGCGAGGTCGGCTATGCGCTGTACTACAAGGCGATGCAAAAGCGGATCGAGGAAATCGGCACCCTGAACTTCCCGAAGCAGAACGGCCGCAAGCTGTACGGCGAGTTGGTGGTCTACATCCCGATCTTCCAGGATGGTTCGCTGTACCAGAAGGACGGCGGACCGCGCATCGAGCGCAGTTCGGGCAACGCGGCGCTGGACCGGGCGGCGCTGGACATCGTGCGCCGCGCCGCGCCCTTCGGCAACTTCCCGCAGAACATGCGTAGCCGGGGCAAGGACGACCTGTGGGTCGTCATCACGCGTTTCCGCTTCACGCGCGAGGACAAGATGGAAGCCCAGTTGCGAGGAGGCGAGGCATGAGCGACAAGTACTGCGTGATCGGCAACCCGATCGGCCACAGCCGCTCCCCCCAGATCCACGCGGCCTTCGCCGCCCAGACCGGGCAGGACCTGGTGTACGAACGCTGCCTGGCGCCGCTGGACGGTTTCGCGGCCACCGTCCGCCGCCTGGTCGCCGAGGGCTACGGCGGGGCGAACGTCACCGTGCCGTTCAAGGTCGAGGCGCACGGCCTGGCGACCCGCCTGGCCGGGCGCGCGCGCGCCGCCGGCGCGGTGAACACCCTGGTGTTCGCGGACGGACAGATCGTCGGCGACAACACCGACGGGCCGGGCCTGGTGCGCGACATCGTGGTCAACGCCGGCGTGCCGCTGGCGGGCAAGCGCGTGCTGATGCTGGGCGCCGGCGGGGCCGCGCGCGGCGCCCTGTTGCCGCTGCTGGAGCAGGAACCGGCGGCGATCGTCATCGCCAACCGCACCGTGGCCACCGCCCAGGCGCTGGCCGCCGGATTCGGCGACCCTCGCCTGTCCGCCTGTGCCTTCCACGAGATCGATGCGCCCTTCGACGTGGTGGTGAACGCCACCTCGGCCAGCCTGTCGGCGGAACTGCCGCCGATTCCTCCCATTGCTTTTTGCCAAGACACGCTCGCATTGGATATGATGTACGGAAAAGAACCAACCGTGTTCATGGCATTCGCGGCGGCGCAGGGCGCCACCGCCCGCGACGGCCTGGGCATGCTGGTCGAGCAGGCGGCCGAGGCCTTCGCCATCTGGCGCGGGGTGCGGCCGCATACCGAACCCGTACTGGACGCGCTGCGTAAGAACTGAACATGGCGAAATCGCGCAAGGCCGCGGGCGCCGCGGCCAAGCCGCGCCGCCGCTGGCTCAAGTGGATCTTCCTCGGCCCGCTGCTGGCCGTGCTGCTGCTGCAACTGTATTTCTTCGTCATGGTGTGCTGGTACGCCATGTTCAACCCCGGCTCGACCAGTTTCATGCGCCAGCAATTGTCCGAGTTGCGGGAGAAGGATCCCGACGCCCGGCTCAAGCACCAGTGGGTGCCCTACGAGCGCATCTCCGACAACCTGAAGCGGGCGGTGATCGCCTCCGAGGACGCCAACTTCGCCGTGCATGCGGGCGTGGATTGGGAGGCGCTGGAAAGGGCCTACGAACGCAACAACCGGCGCCACAAGGTCGTCGGCGGCGGCTCGACCATCACCCAGCAGTTGGCCAAGAACCTGTTCCTGTCGGGCTCGCGCAGCTACCTGCGCAAGGGGCAGGAGATGGTGATCGCCTTCATGCTCGAGACGGTGATGAGCAAGCGGCGCATCCTCGAGGTGTACCTGAACGTGGTCGAGTTCGGGCGCGGGGTGTTCGGCGCCGAGGCGGCCGCGCGCCACTACTACCGTACCTCGGCCGCCAAACTGAACCGGACCCAGGCGGCGCGCCTGGCGGTGATGTTGCCCAACCCACGCTACTACGACAAGAAGGGCGTGACCAACTACCTGGCGCGGCGTACCGCGCTGATCCAACGCCGGATGAATTCGGCGGACCTGCCATGAAGGAGCACACGATGATCACACGCCAGCGCGGCGCCCTCAGCCTGACCGGTGTCGCCATTGTCTCGGCCCTGTTCGCCGCCGTGGCGATGGCCGCCCTGTATTCGATGCGCTACGAGCGCAACGTGTTCGCCGAAGGCTGGGACAAGCTGGTCGGCGGCGAGGCGGCCGGCGCTGCGCTGGGGGGCGTGCGCGCCGCGACCGGGACCGACGAGGGCGCGGCGCCGTTGCGCAAGTGCGTCATCGACGGCAAGACGGTGGTATCGAACGTCGATTGCACGGATGCCAACGGCAGCAGCCGCGACATCGACATCCAGGTCACGCGCGGCGTCGAGGCGCCGAAAGTGCCTGTCGCGCCGCCCGCCGAACCCACGTCGAACCCGGCGCTGGACAGGATGATCGAAAAACAGCTCTAACCCAGGTGAAAGTGTTGTTTCGGGGTGGTAGCTGCGTGACCTTACGGGTACACTTGCGCTAGTTTCGAATCCGGCCGAGAAAAGCGCATGATCAATGTATTCGTCCTACAAAATGGCCGACTGAACCAGGTACCAATCGCCTCCCGCGAGGATCTAGAGAATGTCGCGCCGGTCTGGGTCGACCTGAACGATCCAACCGACGAGGAGCGGGCCTGGGTCAAGGCGGCCTATGGCGTCCTGCTGCCGGACGAGGACGAGGTCTCGGACATCGAAGCGTCGGCCCGCTACTACGAGGCCGAAAACGGCGACCTGCACCTGCGCACCGACTTCCTGCGCGAAGAGGACGACGGCCCGTCGCGGGTGGTGACGGTCGCCTTCATCCTGTCGGGCAAGCGCCTGTTTTCCATGCACAACGACGACCTGCCGGTGTTCCGGCTGGTGCGCATGCGCGCGCGTTCGCGCCCCGGCTCGATCAATGACTACATGGACGTGCTGCTGGACCTGTACGCCACCGACGCCGAGTATTCGGCGGACGCGCTCGAAGGTATCTACGAGAGCCTGGAAGAGGTGAGCGCGAGCGTGCTGCAGAAGGACTTCTCCGACCAGGACGCCGCCGCCGCGCTGAACGCGATCGCGCAAGAGGAAGACTTGAACGGCCGCATCCGGCGCAACATGATGGACACGCGCCGTGCGGTCAGCTTCCTGATGCGTGGGCGCCTGCTCAATTCGGACCAGTTCGAGGAGGCGCGCCAGATCCTGCGCGACATCGAATCCCTCGACGGTCACACGTCTTTCCTGTTCGACAAGATCAACTTCCTGATGGACGCCACCGTCGGCTTCATCAACATCAACCAGAACAAGATCATCAAGATCTTCTCGGTCGCGTCGGTCGCTTTCCTGCCGCCGACCCTGATCGCGAGCATCTACGGCATGAACTTCGAGCTCCTGCCCGAGCTGAACTGGACCTTCGGCTACCCGTGGGCGCTGGCCCTGATGCTCACCAGCGCGATCGGCCCGCTATGGTATTTCCGCCGCCGCGGCTGGCTGAAGTGAGGGAGTAGGGGAGGCGGGGAGGCGGGCCGCCAAGTCTTTCGAGCCCACCGGTTGGGTGCATGACGGTGGGCACAAGTGCCTCGGCGGCCCCGCCCACCCTACCGTTTCAGGTTCAGATACGTAGGGTGGGCACTTGTGCCCAACCGGACTGGCTCAACGCTTCAGGTTCAGGAACAGGTTCGCCGCGAACGCCAGCACGCCGGCCGCCGCCATGAACTCGGCCACCACCATCGCCGGCAACACAGCGGTGTTACCCATCAGCATCATCGCCAGGGCCAGCATCATCACCGGCAGGGCCAGGTTCAGCAGCCAGAAGTGCGCCTTGGCCAGCTTCGAGGCGCCGGCCACCGGGAACACGCTGTAGATCAGGCCGGCGAGCGCCAGCGTGGTCCAGCCCAGCAGGTTGACGTGCGCGTGGACCGGGCGCAGCGTGAAATTGTGGCTGGCGCCCATCGCGATGCCCATCGCCACGCCGACGATGAGATACAGGACGGACAGCTTGAGCCAGACGATGCCGGCGGCGTTGCTTTGGACCGGCGCGGCGGCTTGGACAGTGCTTTGCATGGAATGCTCCTGAAAAAACAGTGGAATCGGTGCCCGCGCACGGTGCATGGCGGGTGGAGAGGGGCGAAGTGTAGGCGTGTTTACACCGCGAATTCTCACCGATTGTTCGCTTAAGGTTTTTTTAGGATTTATTGAAGGATGTTTTAAGAGCGCGCCGGCTCCACCGGCTCAGGCCCGCAGCAGCAGGGGGCGCTCGACCCGCAGCCGGAAGCGCCCGCGCCCGCTCTTGTCGATGCGCACACAGGCGTTGCGCTCTTCGAGGCGGCGCGCCAGCAGCAGCAGGCGCGCTTCCAGGTTGTCGCTCACCCCGGGCAGCCGGATACGCGGGTCCAGGCGCAGCTCCTTGTTGCTGAACTCCACGCGGCCACTCGCGATGTAGTCGCGCACCAGTGCCGCGAAGATCGAGCCGGCCACGCCCTTGATCAGGTAGTCGTCGTCCAGGAAGATGCTGTCGTTCTCGGCGTAGTGGCGCACCACGGCCGGCTCGCCCCGGGGTGGGGGCGGCGTGGCCGGCGCGGCCGGTGCCTCGTCGGCGCTGTCGCTGCCGGCCTGCAGGATATGGATCGCCATTCCCAACTGGGCGGCCAGGGCCACCAGCGCGTCCTCGTCGTGGTGGCTGAAGCGCAGGTCGAGCGGGCTTTCGACATACAGCACGCCCACCAGGCGTCCCGCGACCAGCATCGGCACCGCCATCTGGCTGCGCGATTCGGGCAGGCCGGGCAACGGAATGGCAGTTTCCAGCGCGTCCAGTCCACCCGAGAGCGAGTTGTCGCGGATGGCCCGGCTGTAGGAGTACTCGGAAGTCATGTGGCCGATCCGGATCGGTGTGCGCTCGCGCGCGGCCACGCCGATCACTCCGCCGCCCAGCGCGATCTCGGAGCCGACGCCGGACGCCGCGTAGCCCTGGCTGGCCACGGTGTACAGGCGCTGTCCGGCCTCGTCGTAGAGCAGGACCATGGCATGGCCGATCTCGAAGCCGCTGCCGAGTTCGGCCAGCGCGCGCGCCAGCAGCTGTTCCAGGTCGCCGTCGGGGCGGAGCCGCTCGCTGGCGTGGCGCAGGGCCGAAAGCAGGTCGCAGCGTTGGACGGGCGAGGGCAGTACCATGCTGCCGGCCACCGGCTCCAGGTCCAGCACCTGGAACACGTCGGCACCGAGCAGGCGGAACACGCCACTCATGCCCACGTGCGAGGCGACCGCGGCGAGCTTGGCCTTCATGCTCTCGAACAGTGGCCCGGTGGTCTCGGTGCGCAGGAAGCGCAGCCTGAGCCGGTAGTGGGCCGCCGTGACCGGGTCGACCAGGGCCAGCATCGCGCGCGGATTGCCCATCAGGTTGGCGCGGGTCTTGTTGAAGAACTGGTAGGACAGGGCGATGTGCCCGCTGTCGACGAACATGACCTGGCTCAGGTAGGAGACGTTGGGCGTGCCGTCCTCGCTGACGGTGCACATGGTGCCGGGGATGCCGCCCTCGAAGCAGGAACGGATGGCGTCGAGCTTCACGAGGCCGCTCCCAGCACCGCGCCGGCACCCGGTCCCGGGGTCTGGACGAAGGCCGCCGATGGCGTGAACGCGACCGCCACCAGGTCGTCCTCCGGACAGTGCAGCAGGGCCGTCACCATCTCCGGCGCGTAGCCGTATGGAGCGAGCAGGGCTGGAAACGTCTCGCGGTAGCGCGCCACGACCGCCAGGTCCTCCGGCCCGGCCTCGGCGACCACCGCGTCCCGGCCCTTGACCTGCAAGGCGCGATGGGTCGCGGGATCGCTGAACACGACGGCGATCGCGCCGTGTTCGCGCACATGGGCCAGCACCAGCGCACCTTGGGTGCGCGAAAGCAGGATGCGCACGTTGCCGCGGTCGGGCGCGATGCGGCAGCCTACCGCGCGCGCCACGCTGGGCGCGCCATCCAGGTCGCAGGCCCCCACGTTGAGCGAGACCGGACCCTGCATGAAGCCGGCCTGGTCCGCGTCGAACAGCGCCATCCCCGCTCCCTCAGCCCAGGCGGGCGAACACGCGGCGCGCGGCCGCCACGGTTTCGGCGATCACCGCATCGTCGTGCGCGATCGAGACGAAGCCGGCCTCGAACATCGCCGGCGCGAAGTACACGCCTTCGTCGAGCATGCCGTGGAAGAAGCGGTTGAAGCGCTCCTTGTCGCCGGCCATCATCTCGCTGTAGCTGTTCGGGATCTGCTCGGAGAAGTACATGCCGAACATGCCACCGACGGAGTCGGCGCGGAAGGCGATGCCCGCCTCGCGCGCGGCCTCGGCCAGGCCTGCGACCAGCTTGCCGGTCTGGGCCGCCAGCCGCTCGTAGAATCCGGGCTCCTGCACCAGCTTGAGCGTGGTCATGCCGGCCGCGACCGCGACCGGGTTCCCGGACAGCGTTCCGGCCTGGTACACCGGTCCGATCGGCGCCATGTTCCGCATCAGCTCGGCGCGCCCGCCGAAAGCGGCGACCGGCATGCCGCCGCCGATCACCTTGCCCAGCGCGGTCAGGTCGGGGCGGATGCCGTACAGTTCCTGGGCGCCGCCCAGTCCGACGCGAAAGCCGCACATCACTTCGTCGAAGATCAGCACCGCGCCGTGCTCGGTGCACAGTTCGCGCATGCGCTGCAGGAATTCCGCGCTGGCGCGGATCAGGTTCATGTTGCCCGCCACCGGCTCGACGATCACGCAGGCGATGGTTTCGCCCATCGACTCGAACGCGTCTTCCAGTTGGGCGATGTTGTTGTAGTCCAGTACCAGCGTGTGCTTCACGAAGTCTTCCGGCACGCCGGCGGAGGTCGGGTTGCCGAAGGTGAGCAGGCCGCTGCCGGCCTTGACCAGCAGCGAGTCGGCGTGGCCGTGGTAGCAGCCTTCGAACTTGACGATCTTGTCGCGCCCGGTGGCACCGCGCGCCAGGCGCAGTGCGCTCATGGTCGCCTCGGTGCCGGACGAGACCAGGCGCACCTGCTCGATCGAGGGCAGCAGGCGGCAGATCTCCTCGGCGATGTCGATCTCGCCCTCGGTCGGCGCGCCGAACGACAGGCCCTTGGCCGCCGCGTCCTGCACCGCCTTGATCACCTGCGGGTGGGCGTGGCCGAGGATGGCCGGCCCCCACGAACCGATGTAGTCGATGTAGCGCTTGCCGTCGGCATCCCAGAAATGCGGTCCCTCGGCGCGCGTGATGAAGCGCGGCGTGCCGCCGACCGAGCGGAAGGCCCGCACCGGCGAGTTGACGCCGCCGGGCGTGGTTTGCTGGGCGCGGGCGAACAGGGTGTCGTTCCGGGAGGTGTGTTGTTCAGTCGTCATGGTCGCGAGAAGTGGTTGAGGTCATCCGGCCGGGGCCTGGTCGGCCCGGAAGAATTTGTTGGGCACGCAGCGTCCCATCCCGAAGCGCTGGGCGTGGGCCAGGGCGCCGCTGGTGTAGCGCTGCGCCGCGTGCACCGCGTCGCTCAGGGCCACGCCGCGCCCGAGCAGGGCCGCCAGCGCGGCCGAATAGGTGCCGCCGGCGCCGATGAAGGAGCCGGGCACGTGCTGCCAGTCGACCGTCGCGGCCACGCCGTCGGCGTCGAACAGGGTGTTGGCGCGCCCGCCGGCGCCGCCGGCGGTGCCGGTCACGAGCACGTGGCCGCATCCGCTGCCGGTCAGCTCCGCCACGTCGGCCTCGAAGGATTCGGCGCCGCCGTCGCGCCAGGTCTCGGCCATGCGCCCCAGTTCCGACTGCGACAGCATCAGCACCGTGCACTGGGGGACGAGGATGTGGCGCAGGGCGCCGAGCATGTCCTCGTCGGCCAGGCCCGAATCGGGCAGCGCCGACAGGAAGGGATCGAGCACCAGCGGCACGTCGGGGTAGTCGGAGATCACCTCGGCCAGCGCGGCGGCCTGTTCGACCCCGGCCAGCGAGCCGATCTTGAAGGCGGCGACCGGCATGTCCTCGAGCAGGGCGCGGGCCTGGTCGACCAGCCACCCGGTGTCGAGTTCGTGCATGTCCTCGACGCGCGCGCTGTCGGCCACGAGCAACGCGGTCAGCACCGACAGGCCGTGGCAGCCGTGCGCGGCGAACACGCCCAGGTCGGCCTGGATGCCAAGCGCGCCCACCGGGTCGGACACGCCGAATGTGAGGATGAGGGGTGACGGTTGGTTTTGCACGGCGGGTGGATTAAGATACCTGACTCCACATTTTACTAGATTGAAGGATCAATATCGTGAGTAGTACGGAAACCGGCCAGGCGTATCAAACCTGGATGTGCCTGATCTGCGGTTGGGTGTACGACGAGGAAGCCGGCGCGCCGGACGACGGCATCGCGCCCGGCACGCGCTGGGCGGATGTGCCGATGAACTGGACCTGCCCGGAATGCGGCGCCCGCAAGGACGACTTCGAGATGACCGCCATCTGAGCGCGGCCGTCGCGGCCCGGCGCTGCGCCGAGTTGATGTGCCGCAACACTTCAGCCACAAGGCGATTGCCCTGTGCTATCGTGGCAGTTCATGCTGAAGTGAAACAAAAATGACGACAACGCCGCAACCGACGGGCCCGACCATCATGGTGATCGATGACAGCAGCACGATCCGCCGCTCGGCCGAGATATTCCTCAGCCAGGCCGGGTACAGGGTGGTGCTGGCCGAGGACGGCTTCGACGCCCTGGCCAAGATCGCCGACCACCATCCTGCGCTGGTGTTCTGCGACATCCTGATGCCGCGCCTGGATGGCTACCAGACCTGCGCCCTGATCAAGAAGAGCACCAGGTTCCACGCGACGCCGGTGCTGATGCTGTCGTCCAAGGACGGCCTGTTCGACCGGGCGCGCGGCGCGATGGTCGGGGCGGCCGCCTACCTGACCAAACCGTTTTCCAAGGACAGCCTGCTGGCCGCCGTGCGCGAGCACGTGGCCGCACAGGACTGATCCGCAACCGATTCGGAGCCACGCGTGGCCATACAAAAGATCCTGATCGTCGACGATTCCCCGACCGAACGCTTCTACCTGACCGACATCCTGGTGAGGAACGGTTTTTCCGTGATCACCGCGGACAACGGCGAAGACGCGCTGCTCAAGATCCGCGCCGAGCGCCCGGAGTTGATCCTGATGGATGTCGTGATGCCGGGCGCGAATGGCTTCCAGGTGACGCGAGCGATTTCGCGCGACCCGGCGCTGGCCGCGGTGCCGGTCATCATTTGCAGCAGCAAGAACCAGGAGACCGACCGCATCTGGGGCATGCGCCAGGGCGCGCGCGATTATTTCGTCAAACCGGTCGATCCCACCCGCCTGCTCGAACGCATCGCCGCCCTCGGCGAACCGGCATGAGCACGCCCGGACCGGCGCTGGCGGGCGGGCTTGATCCTGCCTCTGCCGCATCCGCCTCCCGTCGCACCCGCCTGCGCGATTACCAGGCGCAGTTGCTGGCGCGGATGCAGGCGGCCAGCGGCGGCGCAGGCGCCGCGCCGAGCCAACTGGGCCTGGAGATCGGCGCGCGCCGCTACCTGGTCGAGCTGGCCGAGGCGGGTGAAATCGTGCCGCTGGCACCGCCTACCCCGGTGCCCCTGACCCAGCCCTGGTATCTCGGCCTGGTCAATGTGCGTGGCAACCTGACCGGCGTGATCGACTTCGCACGCTACCTCGATGGCGAGTCGGGCGAAGCGCCCGCGGCGGCGCCGGGCGCGCGCCTGGTCACCATCGCACCGGCGCTGGGCGTGAACGCGGCCTTGCTGGTGTCGCGCGTGCATGGCCTGCGCCAGGCTGGAGCCATGATGGCCGAGGACGGCCGCCTGCGCGACGGAGAAGGGAATGAATGGACGCCGCTGTCGCTCGCGGCACTGGTGCGGGAAGAGCGTTTCCTGCACATTGGCATTTAACCCGGGGCGGCTCGCCCCGGACAATACAACCAGCAGCACCAGGGAGCCTGAATGGGATTCGCCTCGAAGATATCCGCCAACTTCTTTCAGCGTGACAGGGACGAGGACGATTTCGTGCTCGCTTCGCCCGATACCCAGTTCGGTCCCGGCGTGCTGCCCGAACCCCTTTCCGCTGGCGCGGATGCCGGTCCGGCCTCCGGCGTGGGTTCGGCCGATGCCGCTGCCCAGCGTCTCGGTCGCGCCACGCGCGCCAGGGACGCGGACAGCGCCGACGACAAGCTGCGCCTGCCGCTGATCGGCCACTTGTCGCTGACGCGCCAGCTGCGCCTGCTGCTGACGGCCTTCGTGATCGGCATCCTGCTGACAATCCTGGCGATGTGGCAAAGCTCGGTGCGGAACGACGTGGCCGCCGCACAGTCGCAGATCGCCAGCGACGCGCTGATGCATTCGCAGCGGGTCGGCAAGGCCGCTCCGAACGCTGCCGCCGGCCAGGCCGCCGCCTTCGACCAGCTCGCCGAGAGCCGCGAGGAACTGACGCGCCAGCTCGGTTTGCTCGCACGGGGCGGCGAGTTCGCAGGCCGTGCCATTCCCGCCCCTTCGGGCGAGATGGCCGCCCAGGTGGCGCAGGTGCGCAAGGCCTGGGCGGCGTCCGATGCCGCCGCCGGCACGATCCTCAAGGCCAAGCCGGAACTGACCGCCTTCGCGCAGGGGCTGTACGGGCTCGAATCCGGCGCGCCGCGGTTGCTGGCGCTGGCCGACCATGCCCCAGCGCTGGGCCGTATATCGCTGCTGCTGCAGCGCATGGAAGCCGACGCCGCACGCTTCCAGTCTCCGGCCGGCATCGGTGCGGAGGCCGGCCGCCGCATGCTGCGCGACGACGCGACGATCACCGCCATCCTCGACGGCCTGCTCGGCACCAACCCGGCGCTCGGCGTCGCCCCGACCCGCGAGCCCGGGCTGCGCAACCGTGTCGCGCAGATCAAGGCCGGCTACGAACAATTCCGCGCGCCGGTCGTGGCGCTTGCCGCCAGTGGCGACAGCTTCGCAGCGGTGCAGGCAGCCGCCCAGCGTATCGCGCGCGACAACGAGCAGCTCAGGAAGATGCTGGTCCACCTGCAGGGCGACTACCGCGCCAACCAGGACTCGACCGACGGCTGGTTCTGGCTGCTGGTCGCGGCCTCGATCTTCACGCTGACCATGGGCGGCAGTATCAGCCGGGTGCTGCTGCTGGACTCGCGCAACCGCACCCGCGGAGCGGACGCCCGCAGGCGCGAAGCGGAATCCATGCGCCGGCTGGCCCAGGCCAAGGAGGAGGAGGCCAAGGCCACCAACGATCAGAACCAGGCGGCGATCCTGCGCCTGATGAACGAACTGCAGGAAGTGGCCGATGGCGACCTGACGGTGCACGCGACGGTTTCGGAGGACATCACCGGCGCGATCGCCGACTCGGTCAATTACACGGTCGAGGAACTGCGCACCCTCGTGCTGCGCGTGATCACCACCGCGGAGCAGGTGACCCACGCTTCGGACGACGCGCAGAAGGTCTCGACCTCGCTGCTGGCGGCGGCCGACCAGCAGTCGCGCGAGATCCAGGACGTCTCGTCCACGGTGCTGCGCCTGGCCGGTGAAATCACCGACGTGTCGCGCTCGGCCGATGAATCGGCCGAGGTGGCGCGCCAGTCCGTCGCGGCCGCGGGGCAGGGCGCCAGCGCCGTGCAGGACGCGATCCTGGGCATGAACGAGATCCGCGAGCAGATCCAGGAGACCTCCAAGCGCATCAAGCGCCTGGGCGAGTCGTCGCAGGAGATCGGCGAGATCACCGAACTCATTTCCGACATCACGGAGCAGACCAACGTGCTGGCGCTGAACGCCGCGATCCAGGCCGCCGCCGCCGGCGAAGCCGGCCGTGGCTTCTCGGTGGTGGCCGAGGAGGTGCAGCGCCTGGCCGAACGCTCGGGCGAGGCCGCCAAGCAGATCGGCGCGCTGGTGCGCACCATCCAGACCGACACCCACGACGCGGTGGCGGCGATGGAGAAATCGACCCAGGGGGTGGTCGAGGGAGCCCGCCTGTCGGACGCAGCCGGCGCCGCGCTGGCCGACATCTCCCGCGTGTCGAACCGCCTGGCCGAACTGATCCAGGGCATCTCGTCGGCGACGGGATTGCAGGCGACTTCCGCCAACGGGGTCGCGCACACCATGCGCCACATCCTGTCGGTGACCGAGAATACCCAGGGCGGCACGCGCCAGACCGCGCAGTCGATCCGCCAGCTGGCGCTGCTGGCGCAGGAGTTGAAGGACTCGGTGTCGCGCTTCCGCGTGGCCTCGTGAGCACACCCATGAGCAATCAACAATCTTCGCATTCGCGCGGCTTCGACAACGGCCCGCTGTCCTGGGTGATCGGCGAGGTCCGCGGCGCCCTTGCCAGCTCCGGCAACGCCCTGCGCGATGCCGCCAATCGCAGCCGCGAGGCGCGGCCGACACTGTTGCTGCATGCCCGGACCCACCTGCATCAGGCGCACGGCGCGCTGCAACTCGTGGACGTCGAGGGCGCCACGGTGCTGACCGCCGCCGCCGAGCGGGCACTGGAACGCTTCAAGGATGGCCAGCTCGACTGCGGCGAGCAGCAGGTCAAGGTGGTGCAGGATGCCTACCAGGCGCTGACCGAGTATCTCGAGGAACTGCTGGCGGGGGCGCCGCAACAGCCCGCTCGCCTGTTCCCGTACTACCGCGACTTGCAGGAACTGCTGGGCGAGGAGCGCATCCACCCATCCGACCTGATCGAGATCGACCTGGACACGCCACCGGCGTTGCCGCCGGTGCCGGCGGCAGCGCCGCCAGATTACGCTGCCTGCCGCTTGCGCTTCGAAAAGGCGCTGCTACCCTACCTCAAGAGCGGTGACGCCCAGTCCCAGCGGACCCATGCCGGAGCGCTGCAGGAAGCGATCGCGCCGGTGGCCCAGGCCCAGGACGAGCCGCAGGCGCGCGCGTTCTGGATGACGATGCACAGTTTCGCCGGCCTGGTGGCGGACGGCCAGATCGGCAGCGACCTGTACGTCAAGCAGTTGTTCGGCCAGATCAACCTGCAGGTACGCCGCCTGGCACAGGGCCAGCGCGACCTGCCGCCCGCGATGCTGCGCGACGCGCTGTTCTTCCTGGCCGCCGCGCCCGAGCCGGACGCCCAGGCGCGCCTGCTACGCCAGGCCTACCGTCTCGAGGGCCTGGTGCCGCCCGACTACGCGGTCCCGCGCTACGGCAGGATCGACCCGGCCGCATTGCAGGAGGCGAAGGAAGCCCTGGCCCAGACCAAGTCCGACTGGGACCGCCTCGCCACGCAAGGCGGGGACGGCGCGGACGACGGATTCCGGCAGGCGCTGGGCCGGCTTGCGTCCGCCAGCGAGAAGCTGGGCGCGCCCCCGCTGGCGCAGTTGTTGCGCGAGCTGGGCCAGGCTGCGAGCGACGCGGTCGCCACCGGCCACGGCGACCAGTTCGGGGTGGAGATGGCGGCGGCGATGCTGTTCGTCGAGAACGGCCTGGACCAGTTGCGCCACCTGCCCGAGGATTTCGCCGAGCACGCCGGCACTGTCGGCGCGCGCCTGCTGGCGCTGGCACACGGGGAACCCGTGCCGGACGCGCCGCAGTGGCAGGGGGAACTCGCGCGCCAGATCCAGCAGGGCCGGACCGTCGCGGTGCTCGCTGGCGAGATCAAGACCGGCTTGCGCCAGGTCGAGAAGCTGCTCGACGACTATTACGACGATTCCTCGCGCCTGCAGGCGCTGGAGCAGGCCGCACCGGTCCTGCACCAACTGCAGGGCGCGCTGGCGATGCTGGACCAGGAGCAGGCCGCGCGCGCCGTGCGTCACGTGGACGAACGGGTAAGGGCCCTGGCGCAGGGCGATGGCGACGTGCAGGCGCAGGCCGGCACCTTGCACAATATCGCACAGAACATTGGCGCGCTCGGCTTTTTCGCCGACACGCTGGCGCAGAACGGCGAGGCCGCGAATGCGCGCTTCACCTTCGACGCTGGGCAGGGCCTGCTGCGCGAAGTGCCGTTCGGCCAGGCACCCACGCAGGCGCAGCAGGGGCAGCCGGAGCCCGAGGCCCAGGAGCCTGCGCGGCAGGATGCGGGGGCGGAGAGCGGCGCCGAACAGATCGATGCCGAACTGCTGGAGATATTCATCGCCGAGGCGCAGGACGTGCTGGCTACGGTCGCGGCGGCACTGCCAACCGCCCATGCCGGTCCGGCGGAGCAGGAAACCCTGATGCTGTTGCGCCGCTCCTTCCATACCCTCAAGGGCAGCGGGCGGATGGTCGGCCTGGAAAAGCTGGCCGGGGCGGCCGCAGCGCTGGAGCGGGTGCTGAACCTGTGGCTGGCCGATGCGCGTGCCGCCACGCCGGAGTTGCTGGCGCTGCTGGAGCATGCGCATGCCGAAATGACGGGCTGGGTCGCCGAACTGGTGTCCACCGGCGCCTCGCCGCGCGACGGCCTGGCGCTGGTCGAGGCTGCGCAACGCGTGCAGGACGGCGGGCCGTTCATCGAAGGAGGCCAGGCGGCCGAGGCCGAAGCGAAGCACCCAGCGCATGACATGGAGCAGGAGGCGGCGCGGGAGGCGGCCGAGCCGGAACCCGAAGCCGGTCAGGCGGGGGCTTCGGTCCAGGAAGGGGCATGCGAACCCGTCGCGCCGGTCGAGGACGAGGATGGTGCCTTCGCGCCCTTCGAGATGGCTTTCGCCGAGCCGCCGGCGCCGGTGCTGAGCAATGTGATCGCGCTGCCCACGGCGACACGGCCGGCCTTGCGGGACGACGACAGCACCAAGCGCATCGGTCCGCTCGAGATTCCGCTCGCGCTCTACAACATCTATCTGGTGGAAACCGACGAGCTGATGCGCGTGCTGGAGCGCGACTTCGGCGAGTGGCGGCATGAGCCGATGCGCCCTGTATCGCGCGAGGCGCTGAAGGCGGCCCACACCCTGGCGGGCACCTCTGCGACCGTCGGTTTCCTCGCGTTGCGCGACCTGGCGCACGCGATCGAGGACGCGCTCGAAAAGACGACGGGACCGGTGCCGGTGCTCGACATGTCCCAGCGCGACCTGCTGGACGAGGCGCTGGCGCAGGTACGCACGATGTTGCGCGGCTTTGCCGTGGGCGAGATCGTGCCGGCTCCGCCCGCACTGCTGGAACGCCTTGCGCTCCTGCGCGAAGAGCTGGCGCGGCGCCACGCCGCGGCGGTCTACGACGGCGCCGGCCCGGAACTGGCGGGCCGCCTGGATGCGCTGTTCGCCGAGACCTATGAGAGCCTGCTCGCCGAAGCGCCGGTCGGGCCGGAGCAGCAGGAGCAGGAGCAGGAGCAGGAGCAGGAGCAGGAGCAGGAGCAGGAGCAGGAGCAGGAGCAGGAGCAGGAGCAGGAGCAGCCATCGCCCCCGGCAGAGAGCGCGGTTGAGGATTCGTTCGACAATTATTTCGACGACCCGTTTGCCGCTCCCTCGCTCGAGCAAGCGGCGCCGATGACAGCGCAAGAGCAAGAGCAAGCGCAAGCGCAAGAGCAAGCGCAAGAGCAAGCGCAAGCGCAAGCGCAAGAGCAAGCGCAAGAGCAAGAGCAAGCGCAAGCGCAAGCGCAAGAGCAAGAGCAAGAGCAAGAGCAAGAGCAAGAGCAAGAGCAAGCGCAAGAGCAAGCGCAAGCGCAAGCGCAAGCGCAAGAGCAAGCGCAAGCGGAGTCGTCCTGGCCAGGCCAGGAGGAACAGCCACAGGAGCAGCCGGAGCCGCAAGAGTCGACGCCTGCCGCGCCGGGCGAAGCAGGGCAGGCCGAGGAGCCCGGCCGGGAGGCGGAAGTCCTGCCGGTTGCGCTGCCTGCCGAACTGCTGCCTGCCGCCCAGGACGAGGCCGGGCCCGTGGCGACCGGCTTGCCGGCATTCGCCGACGAGATCGATCCCGACCTGCTGCCGGTATTCCTTGAGGAGGCGGCCGACCTGCTGCCGCAGATCGGCAACGGCCTGCGCCAATGGCAGCAGGATCCGGGCGACAGCGCACCGGCGCAGGGGCTGCTGCGCGCGCTGCACACCGTCAAGGGCAGCGCCCGGATGGCAGGCGCGATGCGCCTGGGCCAGCATACCCACGAACTAGAGACCCAGGTCGAGAACATGGTCCATGCCGGCACCACCTCGGCGGCGGCCTTCGACGAACTGTTTGCGAACTACGACCAGGCGATGCTGCTGTACGAACAGCTACTGCAGCCGCAGCCGGTCAGCGACCCGGTTCCGGACGCGGGCGCCCAGCAATCCCTCTCGCCGGTGGATGCGAAGTCCGCCGCCGAGCCGGCCCGTGCGCCGCTCGTGCGTGTGCGAGCCGACATCCTGGACCGCCTTGTGAACCAGGCGGGCGAGGTGTCGATCATGCGGTCCCGGCTCGAGAACCAGGTCGGCACCCTTCGGGGCGCCCTGGCCGAATTCTCGGACAACCTGGCCCGGCTGCGCCGTCAGCTGCGCGAGGTGGAAATGCAGGCCGAGTCGCAGATCGCCTCGCGCCTGTCGATCGCCGGCGAGCGCGAATTCGATCCGCTCGAATTCGACCGTTTCACCCGTCTGCAGGAATTGACGCGGATGATGGCGGAAAGCGTGAACGACGTCGGCTCCTTCCACGAGAACATGGCGCGCACGGTCGAGAGCGCGGAAGAGGACCTGGGCGCGCAGTCGCGCCTGACGCGCGAGCTGCAACGCGACCTGATGCGGGTGCGGATGGTGCCCTTCGCCAGCCTGTCCGAACGGCTGTTCCGTGTGGCGCGCCAGACCGCGAAGGAAACCGACAAGCGGGTCAACCTGGACATCCGCGGCGGCGCGGTCGAGATCGACCGGAGCGTGCTGGAGCAGATGGCGGCGCCCTTCGAGCACCTGCTGCGCAACGCCATCGTGCATGGCATCGAGCCGAGGGCGGCGCGCGTCGCCGCCGGCAAGCCGGAGACGGGCGAACTGCTGGTGCAGGTGAGCCAGCAGGGCAACGAGGTGGCGATCCAGTTCAGCGACGATGGCGCCGGCCTGGACCTGGATCGCATCCGTGGCAAGGCGCGCGCGAGCGGCCTGCTGGGCGAGGACGAGGCCCTGTCCGACGCCGAAGCCGCCGAGCTGGTGTTCGCGCCCGGGTTCTCGACCGCGGAGGCCCTGACCGAACTGGCCGGACGCGGCGTGGGGATGGACGTGGTGCGCTCTGAAGCACAGGCGCTGGGGGGGCGGGTCGCCGTTTCCAGCGAGCGCGGACGCGGTGCCCGCTTCGCGATCCACCTGCCATTGACCCTGGCCGTGGCCCAGGTCGTCCTGGTGCGTGCCGCCGGCAAGACCCACGCCTTGCCGGCCACGCTGGTCGAACAGGTTTTGCAGGTGCGCGATGCCGAACTGGCCGAGGCGCATGCGGCCGGCACCTTGTCCGTGGGCGGCCAGCCGGTCCCGCTGCATCGCCTGGCCGGACTGTTGGGAGAGAACGCGCCGCGGCAGGCGTCCCGTTCCAGCCCTGTGGTCGTCATGTCCGGCATCGGCGGGCGCATCGCGCTGCACGTGGACGAGGTACAGGGCAACCGCGAGGTGGTGATCAAGAACGTCGGTCCGCAACTGGCGCGGCTGGCGGCCATCGCCGGTGCCACGGTGCTGGGCTCGGGCGAGATCGTCCTGATCCTCAATCCGCTGGTGCTGGCGCAGGACGAGGCGCGGCGTCCGCGCTCGGCGGCGGAGGAAGCTGCGCAGGCAAGGCGGCGCACGATCATGGTCGTGGACGATTCGCTGACCGTGCGGCGCGTTACCCAGCGACTGCTGGAGCGGGAAGGCTATCGCGTGGTGCTGGCCAAGGACGGCGTCGATGCGCTCGAACAGCTCGATGGCGCGCGGCCCGACCTGATGCTGGTCGATATCGAGATGCCGCGCATGGACGGTTTCGACCTGACGCGCCACGTGCGGGGCAATCCGGACACCGCCGCGATCCCGATCATCATGATCACCTCGCGCACCGCCGACAAGCACCGCAACTACGCGCTCGGGCTGGGGGTCAACGCCTACTTCGGCAAGCCCTTCCAGGAGCCGGTGCTGCTGGCGGCGATCTCGGGGCTGCTCCAGGAGCCCGCGTAGGGTCCGGGCTATTATCGCCGATTCCCGCCGAGAATAAGCAGGTAGGGTGGGCACTCGTGCCCACCATTGATCGCTGGTTGGCGGCTGATCAAACCCGGGCGACCTGCCCCTCAGACCTTGAAGCGCTCCAGCGTGCGCTTGCGCGCCGCGTCGTGATCCACCACAGGGTGCGGGTAGTCGCGTCCGAGCACGACGCCGCGCGCGGCCAGTGCCTCGGGCGCGGCCAGCCAGGGGGCATGGATCTGCTTCGCGTCCAGCCGCGCCAGTTGCGGCAGGTAGCGCCGGATGAAATCGCCGTCCGGGTCGAACTTGCGCGATTGCGTGACCGGATTGAAGATCCTGAACCACGGCTGGGCGTCGCATCCGGTCGAGGCCGCCCACTGCCATCCACCCACGTTCGAGGCCATGTCGTAGTCGTTGAGCTGGCGCGCGAAATAGCGCTCGCCTCGGCGCCAGTCGATGCCCAGGTCCTTCACCAGGAAGCTGGCGGTGACCATGCGCAGCCGGTTGTGCATGAAGCCGGTCTGGTTCAGCTGCGCCATCGCCGCGTCCACCAGCGGATAGCCGGTGCGCCCGTCGCACCAGGCCGCGAAGTCCGCCTCCGCATCCGGTCCGCTTTCCCAGGCCAGCGCGTCGAACGCTGGCTTGAACGCGCGCTCCATCGTGTGCGGGTGGCAGGAAAGGATCATCGAATAGAAGTCGCGCCAGATCAGCTCGGACAACCAGACCGCCGCACCTGGGCCGCCGGCGCCGCTGGCGGCCAGCGCCCGGCTGCTGCGCACCAGGTGGCGGATCGAGGTGGTGCCAAAGCGCAGGTGGGTCGACAGCCGCGAGGTGCCGTCGTGCGCAGGGAAGTCGCGCTCGGTGCCGTATTCCGGCAGGCGCGCCACGAAGGACTCGAACAGCGCGGTGGCGCCGCTCATGCCGGGCGTGAGTGGCGAGGGGCCCGGTGCGAAACCGAGCGCCTCCAGCGGCGGCAAGCTCTCGTCTTCCAGCGCCGGCGCCAGCGCGCCCGCGTACGATTCCACCTCCCACGGCGCCACGACCTCCGGTTGCGCCGCCAACAGCCGCAGCCAGGCGTTCTTGTAGGGGGTGAACACCGAGAACGGCTGCCCGCCCTGGGTCAGCACCTCGCCGCGGTCGAACACCACCTGGTCCTTGTAGTCGAACAGGGACCGCCCCTCGCGCCGCAGCCGCTGCGCCACTTCCGCGTCGCGCGCGCGTGCCCCCGGCTCGTAGTCGCGGTTCACATGCACCGCCTCCACCTGAAGTTCGCGCGCCAGCCGCACGATCTCGTCGGCCGCCCGGCCGTGCCGCACCAGCAGTTGCCCGCCCAGGGCGCGCAGCGCGGCGTCCAGCTCGGCCAGGCTGGCATGGATGAAGCGCAACCGCCGGTCCTCGGGCGGGAGTTCCGCCAGGATGTCGGTGTCGAACACGAACACGCAGTAAACGCGGCTCGAGCCGGCCAGCGCGTGGTGCAGGGCGGCATGGTCGAAACTGCGCAGATCGCGCCGGAACCAGACCAGGGAATTGCATAGTGGCATGATTGTGTGCAGGCTCAATACGTGGAAAAGTTACTTGGGTAACATCGGACGGGCGCGCGGCACGCTGCTTTCGTGGGCGCCGCCCCAAATCAGTGTAAACTATCGAAAAGCCCAATGTTGTTGTAAGGATAGGTCTTGTCCTTGAGAGTGAGCCAAAAGAGAGTACGCGCATGAAGAAAAGACAAGTCGGCAAAACTCTTCCCATGCCCGGCATGCCGCAGGAGCATATCAACGAGCTCGGCGGCACCGGTCCGGCACCGTCCGGCATGAACCTGGCTAATCATTTCCTGATCGCCATGCCTTCGGTGGACGATCCGATCTTCGGGGGCGCGGTGGTCTACGTCTGCGAGCACAACGAGAAGGGCGTGCTGGGAGTGGTCATCAACAAGCCGACCGACATGACGATGGACGTCCTGTTCGACCGGATCGACCTGCAACTGGCCGACGGGCTGCGCACGACAATGGGCAGCGAGCCGATCATGTTCGGCGGTCCGGTGCAGGACGACCGCGGCTTCGTGCTGCACTCGCCGGGCGGACGCTATTCGTCCTCGCTCAACGTCACCGAGGATGTCGCGTTCACCACCTCGATCGACGTGCTCGAGGCGGTCGCCGGCGGCGGCGGTCCCCAGCGCATGCTGGTGTCGATCGGCTACGCCGGCTGGACCCCGGGCCAGCTCGAGGAAGAGATCTCGCGCAATGGCTGGCTCACCGTCGGTGCCGACGCGCACGTGCTGTTCGACCTGCCGATCGAGGAGCGCTACACGGCCGCGATCAAACTGCTGGGGATCGATCCCCTGATGCTCGCTTCCGAGGCCGGCCATGCGTGACAATGGTTGACATCGTTTTCGGCTTCGATTTCGGCGTCAAGCGCATCGGCATCGCAATGGGAAACACCCTCACCGGGCAGGCGCAGCCGCTCGCCGTGATCCGTGCCATCGACAACGCGACCCGCTTCAGGCAAATCGGCGAACTGATCGAACACTGGCGCCCTGCGCGCCTGGTCGTGGGCGAGCCGCGCCACCCCGACGGCGCCGAGCACGAGATGACCCTGCGCGCGCGCCGCTTCGCCAACCAGCTGCACGGCCGTTTCAATCTCCCCGTCGAACTGGTCGACGAGCGCTACTCGTCGGCCGTGATCGGCGCGCGGCGCGGCGAGGTCATCGACGACAAGGCCGCCTCCATCATTTTGCAACAGTACTTTGACGACCATGCCAACATCTAATCAATCCTTCGACGCGGAGGCCTTGTATGGCGAGCTGCTGGGACAGGTGCGCGCCGGCCTGGCAGGCACGCGCGACGCCGCCATCGTCGGCATCCACTCCGGCGGCGCCTGGCTGGCCGAGCGCCTGGCGCAGGACCTGGACCTGCGCGGCCGGCTCGGCTTCATCGACGTGTCGTTCTACCGCGACGATTACGCCAAAAAGGGGCTGCATCCGGACGTGAAACCGACCCAGATCGGCTTTTCCGTGGACGGCGCGACCATCGTGCTGGTCGACGACGTGCTCTACACGGGCCGCACCGTGCGCGCGGCCATCAACGTGCTGTTCGATTACGGACGCCCGGAGTGCATCAAGCTGGCGGCGCTGGCCGACCGCGGCGGACGTCAGCTGCCCGTGGCGGCCGACTTCACCGGCCAGCGCGTCCAGCTCGACGGGCACCAGTCGCTTTCGCTGAACCGCGACGCGGCCGGCCACCTTTCGCTCACCATTGAAGAAGACAATGCTTAACCCGCAACTGAACAAAAACGGCGAACTGCAGCACCTCCTGACCATCGAAGGCCTGCCCAAGTCGATCATCAACCACATCCTCGACACGGCATCGAGCTTCGTGGGCATCTCGGACCGCGAAGTGAAGAAGGTGCCGCTCATGCGCGGCAAGAGCGTCTTCAACCTGTTCTTCGAGAACTCCACCAGGACCCGCACCACCTTCGAGATCGCTTCCAAGCGCCTGTCGGCGGACGTGATCAACCTGAACATCCAGGCATCGTCCACCACCAAGGGCGAGTCCCTGCTCGACACGATCGACAACCTGGCGGCGATGCACGCCGACATGTTCGTGGTACGCCACGCGCAGTCGGGCGCGCCCTACCTGATCGCCAAGCACCTGCAGCAGACCGGCCAGAAGGACATCCACGTGGTCAACGCCGGCGACGGGCGCCATGCGCACCCGACCCAGGGCCTGCTGGACATGTACACGATCCGGCACTACAAGCAGGACTTCACCAAGCTGCGCGTGGCCATCGTGGGCGACATCCTGCACAGCCGCGTGGCGCGCTCGGACATCCACGCGCTGACCACGCTGGGCGTGCCGGAAGTGCGCGCGATCGGTCCGCACACGCTGCTGCCGGGCGGCCTGGAGCAGATGGGCGTGCGCCTGTTCACGAACATGGACGAAGGCCTGAAGGACGTGGACGTGATCATCATGCTGCGCCTGCAGAACGAGCGCATGTCCGGCGCCCTGCTGCCCTCGGCCGGTGAGTATTTCAAGAGCTACGGGCTGACGCCGGAGCGGCTGGCGCTGGCCAGGCCGGACGCGATCGTGATGCACCCCGGTCCGATGAACCGGGGCGTCGAGATCGACTCGGCCGTAGCGGACGGCAAGCAGGCGGTGATCCTGCCGCAGGTGACCTTCGGGATCGCGGTACGGATGGCGGTAATGAGCATTTTGGCGGGAACCCACGGATGAAACTACATATCAAGAACGGGCGCCTGGTCGACCCGGCAAACGGCATCGACGAAATCAAGGACCTGTTTATCGCGGACGGCAAGGTGGCCGCCGTCGGCACCGCACCGGCGGATTTCGCCGCCGAGCGCAGCATCGACGCCACCGGCCTGGTGGTCGCCCCCGGCCTGGTCGACCTGTCCGCGCGCCTGCGCGAGCCGGGCTACGAGCACAAGGCGACGCTGGAATCGGAAATGCAGGCCGCCATGCACGGCGGCGTGACCACCCTCGTGTGTCCGCCGGACACCGACCCCGTGCTCGACGAGCCGGGCCTGGTGGAGATGCTCAAGCACCGCGCGCGCCTGCTGAACCAGGCCAACGTGCACCCGCTCGGCGCGCTCACCGTGGGCCTGAAGGGCCAGTCGCTGACCGAGATGGCCGAGCTGACCGAAGCGGGCTGCATCGGCTTCTCGCAGGCCGAGGTGCCGGTGCAGGACACCACCGTCCTGCTGCGCGCGCTGCAGTACGCCAAGACCTTCGGCTACACGGTCTGGCTGCGTCCGCAGGACGCGCACATCGGACGCGGCGGCGTGGCCCATAGCGGGCCGCTGGCATCGCGCCTGGGCCTGTCGGGCGTGCCGGTGATGTCCGAGACCATCGCCCTGCACACCATCCTGGAACTGGTGCGTGCCACCGGCGCGCGCGTCCACCTGTGCCGCATGTCCTCGGCCGCCGGCCTGGACCTGGTGCGCGCGGCGAAGAAGGAAGGCCTGCCGGTCACCTGCGACGTCGGCGTGCACCACCTGCACATGACCGACGCCGACATCGGCTTCTTCGACGCGAACGCGCGGCTGACCCCGCCGCTGCGCAGCCAGCGCGACCGCGACGCGATCCGCGCCGGCCTGCTCGACGGCACCGTGGACGCGGTCTGCTCCGACCACACCCCGGTGGACGAGGACGAGAAGCTGCTGCCCTTCGGCGAGGCGACCCCGGGCGCCACCGGCCTGGAACTGCTGCTGGCGCTGATGCTCAAGTGGGCGGACGACACGGCCGCCCCCGCCGGCCGCTCGGCGCTGTCGGTCGCGATCGGTAAGGTGACCGCCGACGCCGCGCGCATCGCGGCGCTGCCGGCCGGCCACCTGGCGCCGGGAGCCTCCGCCGACGTGGTGCTGTTCGATCCGGAGCAGCGCTGGACCGTCGACAGCGGCGCGCTGGCCAGCCAGGGCAAGCACACGCCTTTCCTCGGCTATGAACTGGCCGGCAAGGTCAGGACCACGATCGTGCGCGGGCAGGTCGCCTTCGAGCGCTGACCGGGCATCCCCGCGCAGGTCCTGCGGGCCCTGCGCGGGCGGGCGCGCTACAATCGTCGCGCCCGGTTTCCTCTTTCTCATCTTGAAAATCCAGCTTGCCTGGCGCCTTGCGCGCGTCATCTTCCACCTGCTCGCCGGTCTTGCCACCTGCGCGCTGGTGTTCCCATGGGCCGGGCGCCCTCTGCGCGAGCGCCTGGTGCGGCGCTGGTCGCGCCGGCTGCTGGCGATCTGCCGCGTGAGCGTGGAACAGGCGCAGGCCGGGGCACATGCGGACGGCGCACCGGCGCTCGCGCATGCGCTGATCGTCGCCAACCACGTCTCCTGGCTCGACATCTTCGTCATCAACGCCCTGCATCCCTGCCGCTTCGTGGCCAAGGCGGAGATCCGCTCGTGGCCGGTGCTGGGTTGGCTGGCGTCGGCCGCCGGCACGGTGTTCATCGCGCGCGGCAACCGGCGCGAACTGCGCCATATCTTCAAGGGCATCGTGAGCGTGCTGGAGCAGGGGGAGCGGGTCGCCTTCTTCCCGGAGGGGACGACCGCGCTCCAGGGCGAGGTGCTGCCCTTCCACGCCAACCTGTTCGAGGCGGCGATCGACGCCAGGGTGCCGGTCCAGCCTTACGCGCTGGCCTACCTGGACGCGCTTGGAAACCACCATCCCTCGGTCGAGTACGTGGGGGACACGGGCTTCGTGGACAGCCTGTTCGCGATCCTGCGCGGCGCCCCCGTGCGGGCGCGCCTGGCCTGCCTGGCGCCGATCACGGCCGAGGGCGCACACCGGCGCGAACTGGCGCAAGCCGCGCGCACGGCGGTCGCCACCGCCCTTGGTGCGCGCGAGGCGGATTAAGCCTTGCCGCCGTGCTGGCGGTATTCCGGGCACTCCACCTGTAGCAGCGAGCGGTCGTCCAGGCAGACGGCGCTGAGTTTGCCGCCCCAGACGCAGCCGCTGTCCAGGCCCACGAGATTGGGCCGCAGCACCAGGCCGAGCGCCGACCAGTGCCCGAACACCACCGTCACATTGGCCGTCCCGCGCCCCGGCAGGTCGAACCAGGGCAGCAGGTCCGAGCCTTCCGGTCCGCGCTCGCTCTCCTTGTGCGCGAAATCCATGCGCCCGTCGGGCGTGCACAGGCGCATGCGGGTGAGGGCGTTGACGATGCAGCGCAGGCGCGCGATGCCGGTCAGGCCATCGTCCCACCGGTCCGGTTCGTTGCCGTACATCTGTTCCAGGAAGCCGATCCAGCCGTCGCCGCGCAGCACGGCCTGCACTTCGGCCGCCAGCGCCATGGTCTTCTCGGCGGTCCATGCCGCGGGCACCCCGGCATGCACCAGCAGGTGGGCGTCCACGAACATGGCCAGCGGACGCTGGCGCAGCCACGCGACCAGTTCGTCCAGGTCAGGCGCCGCCAGGATCTCGTCCAGGGTGTCGGACTTGCTGGTCTCGCGTACGCCGGCCGCCACCGCCAGCAGGTGCAGGTCATGGTTGCCGAGCAGGGCCTCAACGCGGCCGCCGCCCGCCTCGGACAGGGCCTTCATGCGCCGCAGCGCCATCAGCGACTGCGGTCCTCGATTGATCAGGTCGCCAACGAAGAGGATGCGTGCCTCGCCTCTGGCGTCGGCGTGTATGCAGTCGAGCAACTGCTGGGCTTCATGGGCGCAACCTTGCAGGTCACCGATGACGTAGGTTCTCATGGTGCGGGTGTGGACGGCGCGAAGGCGCCGCGATCCTTGTTATGATTGGTATGCCAAGTTTCACATAGAATTGCGACCTGAGCTCAACTACCTTGGCGGATACTAAATGATTTTGGTTACTGGCGGTGCCGGTTTCATCGGTTCGAACTTCGTGCTGGACTGGCTGGCGCGCAGCGACGAGCCGGTGGTCAACCTCGACAAGCTCACCTACGCCGGCAACCTGGAGAACCTGGCCGGCCTGGCGGACGACCCGCGCCATGTCTTCGTGCACGGTGACATCGGCGACGGCGCACTGGTGCGCGCGCTGCTCGAGCGCCACCGCCCCCGCGCCATCGTGCACCTGGCCGCGGAAAGCCACGTGGACCGCTCGATCCACGCGCCGGGCGACTTCATCGCGACCAATGTCAATGGCAGCTTCGCGCTGCTGGAGGCCGCGCGCGCATGGTGGGGCGGCCTCGCGGGCGGGGAACGCGAGCGTTTCCGCTTCCTGCACGTCTCGACGGACGAGGTGTACGGCACGCTGGGCCCGGAGGACCCGCCATTCCGGGAGACCACGGCATACGCGCCCAACAGCCCCTACGCGGCGTCCAAGGCGGCCTCGGACCACCTGGTGCGCGCCTACCACCACACCTACGGCTTGCCGACCCTGGTCACCAATTGTTCGAACAACTACGGTCCGTTCCAGTTCCCCGAAAAGCTCATCCCCCTGACGATCGCCAACGCCCTCGCCGGCAAGCCCTTGCCCGTGTATGGCGACGGCCGGCAGGTGCGCGACTGGCTGTACGTGGGCGACCACTGCTCGGCACTGCGCCGTGTGCTCGAGGCCGGGGTGCCGGGGCAGGCCTACAACATCGGCGGCGGCGGCGAGCGGCGCAACATCGATCTCGTGCACGCCTTGTGCGACATCCTGGACCGCCTGCGGCCGGCGGCGGCGAGCTATCGCGGGCAGATCGCCTTCGTGGCCGACCGTCCCGGGCACGACCGCCGCTATGCCATCGACGGCGGCAAGATCGCCCGCGAGTTGGGCTGGACCCCGGCGCATGCGCTGGCGCAAGGGCTGGAGCAGACGGTGCGATGGTACCTGTCGCACCAGGACTGGGTGGCGCGCGTGCAGTCCGGCGCCTACCAGGAGTGGGTCGAGCGCAACTACGGCGGGCGGGGCGGGCAGGAGCGCGCATGAAGATATCCCCGACCGCGCTGGAAGGCGTGCTGCTGATCGAGCCCCGGGTGTTCGAGGACGAGCGCGGTTATTTCTACGAGAGCTACAACGCGGCCCGCTTCGCGGAACTGGCGGGCTTCGCGCCGTGCTTCGTGCAGGACAACCATTCCATGTCGGGCCGCAACGTCGTGCGCGGCCTGCATTACCAGCTCGGGCGGCCGCAGGGCAAGCTGGTACGGGTCATCGCCGGCGCCGTGTTCGACGTGGTGGTCGACCTGCGGCGCTCCTCGCCCGGCTTCGGACGCTGGATGGGGACCGAGCTGTCGGCCGAGAACCGGCGTCAGCTCTGGGTGCCGCCCGGCTTCGCCCACGGCTTCCTCACCCTGGGCGAAGGCGCGCAGTGCCTGTACAAGACCACCGGCCACTGGTCGCCGGCGGACGAGCGCACGCTGCTATGGAACGACCCGGCGCTGGGTATCGCCTGGCCGCTCGACGGTGAACCGGTGCTGTCGGCCAAGGATCGCGTCGGCACGCCGCTGGCCGGGATCGAGGTGTTTCCATGAAGATCCTGTTGACCGGGGCGCAGGGGCAGGTGGGCTACGAACTGGAGCGCAGCCTGCAGGGCCTGGGCGAGATCGTCGCCCCGCCGCGCGCCGTCCTCGACCTGGCCGACCTCGACCAGGTGCGCGATACGGTACGTGCGCTGCGGCCCGACCTGATCGTCAACGCCGCCGCCTACACCCGGGTCGACCAGGCCGAGAGCGAACCGGACCTGGCCCTGCGCATCAACGCCCAGGCGCCGGGGGTGATGGCCTTGCAGGCGCGCGAAATCGGTGCCGCCATGGTGCATTTCTCGACCGACTACGTGTTCAGCGGGGACAAGCGGGGGCCGTATGTGGAAGGCGACCTGCCGGGCCCCTTGAATGTCTATGGAGAGACGAAACTGCTGGGGGAGCAGGCGATTGCCTCCAGCGGCATCCCCCATCTCATCTTGCGCACCAGCTGGGTGTACGGGATGCGCGGGCACAACTTCCTGCGCACCATGCTACGCCTGGCCGCCGAACGCGACGAGGTGCGTGTGGTGGCCGACCAGCGGGGCGCGCCGACCTGGAGCCGGACCGTCGCGCAGACCACCGCCCACGTGCTCGCCCAGGCCCAGTTGGGAGGCCCGCGGTGGTGGCGCGAGCACCGCGGCGTCTATCACCTGAGCTGCCAGGGTGAAACGACATGGAGCGGCTTTGCACAGGCCATCCTCGAGGCCACCGGGAGCGATTGCAGGGTGGTCCCGATCGCCTCGTCCGAATATCCCACGCCGGCGCGGCGGCCCCCCAATTCGGTGCTTAGTTCGGCGAAACTGGCAAGCCGCTTTGGCCGCATTCCCGACTGGCGCGAGGCGTTGCGGCTTTGCCTGGAATAGGCGATTGAGGTTTTCTCCGGCGTGGTTCCGATCCGGGCCGCGCATGATATTTCCCGAATAGCAGGAGCGCCGCGCACGATAAACTGTCGTGCCGGGATCGCGCTGTGCAATCCGGTACAATGGGATGGATTTGCAATTTGATAAGTGCGGCCATCCCTGGCCGCGATAGCGCGCCGCCGCAGCGCACCTGAAGAATAATAAATGTTCTCTTTTCTCATAAGCTTCGTGGCTTCCGCGCTGTTGACACTGCTTGTGGTCAAGCACGCCAAATTGCATGGACCGGCGCTGGACCATTTTCAAGGCGTGCAGAAGGTCCATTCACACGCCGTGGCGCGAATCGGCGGCCTGCCGATTTTTCTCGCGGTGGCGGTCAGCGCCGCGATTTCCGTGCTGCGTGAGCCGGGACTCGCTTATCCCCTGCCGGCGCTGCTTTCATGCGCCCTGATCGCATTATCCGGCGGTATCGCCGAAGACTATACCGGCGCCGTGCCGCCATCGCGCCGGCTGGCCCTGACCATGGTTGCGGCCCTGCTCGGCTATTTCCTGCTCGGCGCCAGGCTGGTACGCCTGGATTATCCGTTTGGCTCGTTGCCGCTGACTATAGAATGGCTGGTGCTGGTCGCCACCGTGCTGGCGGTGGCGGGCATCGCCAATGCCATCAATATCATCGACGGCTTCAATGGCCTGGCCAGCGTGGTCACGATCTGCATGCTGATGTCGCTCGCCTACGTGGCGCTGCAGGTGGGCGATATGTTCGTGCTGGTGACCGCGCTGATGGTCGCGGGAGCCACCGCCGGCTTCCTGATCTGGAATTACCCGGTCGGCCTGATATTCCTCGGCGATGGGGGCGCCTATTTCATCGGTTTCATGCTGGGTGAACTGGCTTTGTTGCTGGTAATGCGGAACTCGGAAGTGTCCACCTGGTATGCGGCATTGCTGCTGATATATCCCGCGTTTGAAACCGTGTTTTCCGCCTATCGACGGATGTTCTTGCGGGGCAAATCTCCCGCGATGCCGGACGGAATACACCTGCACAGCCTGATATTCCGCCGCATCGTGCAATGGACGGTGGGCCCGAAGGAAGCGCGCGCACTGATGAAGCGCAATGCCCGCACTTCTCCCTACTTATGGCTTTTTTCATTGATGGCTGTGATACCGGCGACATTATTCTGGCAGAATACGACTGCGCTGATAATCTTCTGTTTGTTGTTCGTTGTCAGCTACGTCTGGTTGTATGCGCGTATTGTTCGATTCAAGTCCCCGCGCTGGCTGATATGGCGAAGGAAGGACTGGCAATAAATCGTGGATGTAGTATATTGCGACATTTGGTGAGTTTTCACTTAATCGGTTCCAACCTATACTTCAGAGGAAAGAAATGATGGATCTGTCGAAATTGTCTGTTGGTGACTTGCGTAACCTGCAGGAGCAAATCAAGCAGGAAATGAAAAAGCGCGAGCAGGAAGAAGTGCAGAAAGCGCGCGAGCAGATCCAGCAGATCGCCGCGCGCGTCGGCGTGCCGCTGAAGGACCTGATCGCCGCCGGCGGCCGCGGCGCCAAGACCGGTTCGGTGGCGGTGCGTTATCGCCACCCGGACGACGCCTCGCAGCAGTGGACCGGCCGCGGCCGCCAGCCGAAGTGGGTCAAGGAGTGGGTCGAAGGCGGCAAGTCGCTCGACAAGCTGCGCGTCTGAATTCCGCCCCGGCGCGACGCCGGGTGCCGTCGGGCCCGTGTGTCGCCACCGGGCCTCGCTTCCCGTTACAATACCGTCCAGTTTTATCATCCCACCAACATCTGGCGGTACGACCGCCCTTGCCGGCTGCGTCCGCGTGGCGCGCGCTCGCTTTTTCGAGGTAGAAATGGTCGCTCTCTCAAACACGATTTTCAAGGCATATGACATCCGCGGCGTGATCGGCAAGACGCTCGACGCCGGCATCGCGCGGCAGATCGGGCAGGCCTTCGGCACCGCCGCGCTGGCCAAGGGAGAGCGCCGCGTCGCGATCGGGCGCGACGGCCGCCTGTCGGGCCCCGAGCTCAGCGCCGCGCTGGCCGATGGCCTGCGCGCGGCGGGCGTGGACGTGATCGACCTGGGCCTGGTGGCGACGCCGATGGTCTACTACGCGGCCAACGTCCTCGACACCCGCTCGGGCATCATGGTCACCGGCAGCCACAACCCGCCCGACTACAACGGCTTCAAGATGGTGCTGGCGGGCGAGGCCATCCACGGCGAGACGATCCAGGCCCTTTACCGCAGCATCGCCGACGGTAGTTGCGCCAGCGCGGCGACGCCGGGCGGCTACAGCACCCACGACATCCGCGCCGCCTACATCGAGCGCATCGCCGGCGACGTCAAGATCGCGCGTCCGATGAAGATCGCGGTGGACTGCGGCAACGGCGTGGCGGGCGCCTTCGCCGGCGACCTGTACCGCGCGATGGGGTGCGAGGTCATCGAACTGTTCTGCGAGGTCGACGGCAACTTCCCCAATCACCACCCGGACCCGGCGCACCCGGAGAACCTGCAGGACCTGATCCGCTGCCTGGCCGAGACCGACGCCGAGATCGGCCTGGCCTTCGATGGCGACGGCGACCGCCTCGGCATCGTGACCAAGGACGGCCAGATCATCTATCCCGACCGGCAGATGATGCTGTTCGCCGCCGATGTGCTGTCGCGCAATCCGGGCGCGCAGATCCTGTACGACGTCAAGTGCACCCGCCACCTCGGCCCGTGGATCGAGAAGCACGGCGGCGTGGCGCTGATGTGGAAGACCGGCCATTCGCTGGTCAAGGCCAAGCTGCGCGAGACCGGTGCCCCGCTGGGCGGCGAGATGAGCGGCCATATCTTCTTCAAGGACCGCTGGTACGGCTTCGACGACGGCCTGTACGCCGGCGCCCGCATGCTGGAACTGCTCACCCGGGTGGCCGATCCGTCGGCGCTGCTCAACGCGCTGCCGATGGCCAGCAGCACGCCCGAACTGCACCTGCACCTGCAGGAGGGCGAGAACTTCGTGCTGATCGACCGGTTGCGCAGCGAGGCGCGCTTCCCAGGCGCCGAGCGCATCGTCGACATCGACGGCCTGCGGGTCGAGTATCCGGACGGCTTCGGCCTGGCCCGTTCCTCCAACACCACGCCGGTGGTCGTGCTGCGCTTCGAGGCGGAGACGCCCGAGGCGCTGGAACGCATCCAGGGCGAGTTCCGCCGCGTGATCCTGGCCACCAAGGCAGACGCCAGACTGCCGTTCTGAAGCGAGTACCGACTTGAAGATCCTGCTGGTGCGGGTGTCGTCCCTGGGCGACGTGCTGCACAACCTGCCGATGGTGGCCGACATCCTGCGCCACCACCCCGGCGCCGTCATCGACTGGGTGGTGGAGGAGGGTTATGTGAGCCTCGTGCGCCTGAACCCGCACGTGCGCAGGATCATACCGTTCGCGTTGCGGCGCTGGCGCAAGGGCCTGGGCCGGGCCGGCACGCGCGCCGAGGCCAGGGCCTTCTTCCGCGCGCTGCGCGAGGAGGAGTACGACTACGTGTTCGATACCCAGGGCCTGCTCAAGACCGGCATCATCATGGGCGCCGCCCGCATCCGGCGTGGCGGCCACAAGGTCGGGCTGGGCAATGGCAGCGAAGGCTCGGGTTACGAAGGCATCTCGCGCGTCTTCCATACCGACAGTATCCGCCTGGACCCGCGCACCCACGCGGTCGCGCGCGGGCGCCTGGTGGCCGCCGCCGCGCTCGGCTACAGCGTGGACACCCCACCGGATTTCGGACTGCCGGCACCGGACCCGGCGACACGGCCGGCCTTCCTGCCGCGCGAGGACTACGCGGTGTTCTTCCACGGGACCGCGCGCGACGCCAAGAAATGGGCCCCCGCGAACTGGATCGAGACCGGGCGCGCGCTGGCGCCCATGCCGGTGTTGCTGCCCTGGGGATCGGAGCAGGAGAAGCGCGAGGCCGAGGCCCTGGCCGCCTCGCTGCCCAACGCCCGGGTGCTGCCGCGGCTGCCGATGATGGACGCGGTGGCGCTGGCGCGGTACGCCGGCCTGGCGGTGGGCGTCGACACCGGCCTGACCCATATCGCCGCCGCCTTCGCGCGCCCGACCGTTGAAATCTACTGCGATTCGCCCAGGTGGAAGACCGAGGGCAACTGGTCCGAACGCATCGCCAACCTGGGCGACCTGGGCGCCCCGCCCGCGGCCGGCGAGGTGATCGCGGCGGCCCGGCGCCTGCTGGACGCGTGATGGCGCGCCGGCTGTATTCCGCCGCATGGTGGCTGGCCCTGCCGCTGGTGCTGGCCCGCCTGTGGTGGCGGGGCCGCAAGGAGCCCGGCTACCGCCGCCACCTGGGCGAGCGGCTCGGCCTGTATCGCGCGATCCCGGACGCGAGTCCGGACGCCGACCCGGGCAGGAGCGCTGGCGCGCGCCGGACCATCATGGTGCACGCGGTGTCGGTGGGCGAGACGCGCGCCGCCGAACCGCTGGTCGAGGCGCTGCTGGCCGCCTGGCCCGATTGCCGCATCCTCCTGACGCACATGACACCGACCGGCCGCGCCACCGGCCGCGAGTTGTTCGGCCGCCACGGGGAGCGTGTGGTCCAGGCCTACCTGCCCTACGACACCGGCATCATGGTCGGCCGCTTCCTGCGCCACTTCGCGCCATCGGTGTGCATCCTGATGGAGACCGAGGTCTGGCCCAATCTGATCGCCGGTTGCGCCGCGCACGGGGTGCCGGTGGCGCTGGTCAACGCCCGCCTGTCCGAGCGTTCGCTGGCGCGCGGCCAGCGCTTCGGCGGATTGATGGGTGAGGCGGCGCGCAAGATCGCGCTGGTGGCGGCGCAGACCGACGCGGACGCCGCGCGCATCCGCTCCCTGGGCGCGCCCGAGGTGGTCGTCACCGGCAGCATCAAGTTCGACGTGGTGCCGCCCGCCGCCGCACTGGAGAAGGGCGCCTGGCTGCGCGCGCGCATCGGCGAGCGGCCGGTGCTGCTGTGCGCCAGCACGCGCGACGGCGAGGAAGCGATGATCCTGGACGCGTGGCTGGGCCTGCGCGAGCGGCCGGCCGGCATGCTGCTGGCCCTGGTGCCGCGCCATCCTCAGCGTTTCGAGGACGTGGCGGCGCTGGCCGCCGCTCGCGGCCTGACGCTGCAGCGGCGTTCGGGACTGGGCGACGCGGACCGCGTCGATGCCGAGGTGCTGCTTGGCGATTCGATGGGCGAGATGTTCGCCTACTACCAGGCCTGCGACTGCGCCTTCATCGGCGGAAGCCTGCTGCCGCTGGGCGGCCAGAACCTGATCGAGGCATGTGCTCTGGGCCGGCCGGTGCTGGTCGGGCAGCATACCTTCAACTTCGCCCAGGCCACCGAGGAGGCGGTGGCGGCCGGCGCGGCGCTGCGGGTGCCCGATGCACAAGCGCTGCTGGGCGAGGCGGCGCGGCTGCTGGACAACCCGGCGCAGCGCACGGCGATGGGCGGGCATGCGCTCGCTTTCGCGGGGCGCCACCGTGGCGCGACCCTGCGCACGGTTGAACACCTGCGACGTTTTATCGACTAGGTTTTGCTACCATTCCCTTTTGGATTCGTAAAAAACAAAAGGGGACGCGCATGTTGTCGTTTAATCACCCGACGCAAGCGGGCGAAGGCCTGGACCTGCCGCTCGGCGGCCTGCCTGCCGAGACCGTCTCGTCCCGCCAGACGGTGCCCGCCACCATCCCCCTGGGCGAACTGCATTTCCAGGTTCGCTACACGCTCGGCGAGTACATCGGTTTCATGTGGCAGCATGGCGGCTTCCTGATCCGGCGCCGGCGCGTGCGCTGGCCGGCCGGCCTGTTCCTGCGGTTCCGGAGCACCGCCAGCGCCGCGCTCAATTTCCTGCTGCTCGGACGCGGCCGGCGTACTTACGAATTCACCATCGACCGCCACGGCATCGTGCGCACCAGCGGGGGCGTCACCCTGATCGGTTGGGAAGACGTGACGGCGGTGCGCACCTACAAGCGCGGCTTCATGATGGTGCTCAAGCGCGGCACCTTGCCGATTCCTTTCCGCTGCCTGTCGGACGGGCAGGTGGCCGCGATGCGCGGCCTGGCGGCGGCGCGCAGGGACCGTTCGCTGCACTGAACGGAACGCGCCCGGCATGGCGACGGGATTGGTGGGCACGAGTGCCCACCCTACGTCCTACATTAGGGTAGGGTGGGCACTCGTGCCCACTTGCGCGACGTGCAAGGTGCGGTGGCACTTGTGCCTCGGCGGCCCCACCCGGCGGCCCCACCTCGGCGGCCCCACCTCGGCGGCGCCACCTCGGCGGCCCCACCTCGGCGGCCCCACCCACCCTACTCGAACAGCACCGGCATCTCGTGCGAGCGCTTGCGCAGCGCCAGGCGCGCGCCGTCGTAATCCGGATACACCTCGCCCACTGCCGCCCAGAATCGCGGGCTGTGGTTCATCTCGCGCAGGTGCGCCAGTTCATGCGCCACCACGTAGTCCACCAGCGCCGGCGGGTAGTGGATCAGGCGCCAGTTCAGCCGGATGTTCCCCTCGATCGTGCACGAACCCCAGCGCGTGCCCGCCGACGACAGGGCGAAGGCCTTGTAGCTCACCCCCAGGCGCGGCGCGTAATGATCCAGCCGTTCACCGAACAGCCGCCTGGCCTCGTCCTGGAACCACAGCTTGACCCGCTCCTTGAGCTGCCATTCCTCCAGCCCCGGCACCACCCCCAGCGAGAGCTCGCGGGTGGCCTGATCGAACAGGCAGTGGCTGCGCGCCGCCTCTTGCAGGCGCAGCGTGATCTCGCCCCCAAGGTAAGGCAGCTTCGCCCCGTCCTCCCAGCGTAGCGGCGCCCGGGTGTCGCGCTGCGCGCGCCGTTCGCCCCGTTCGAGCAGCTTGGTCAGGATCCAGCGTTGCTTGGCCCGGATCGCGGTGTCCACCGCCTCCTGTGTGGCGCGGCGCGGCGCCGTGACGCGCAGGCCGTCGTCGTCGATCATGAAGCCGATCGAGCGGCGCGCCGAGCGGCGCAGCTCGTAGTCCACCGCGTGGTGGCCCAGCACGATGCGCCGCAGGGGCGGATCGTCGGGGCCGCGCGGCGGCGAGGGGAGGGTGATGCGGGGAGGCGCCGGAGGCGCCTTGAACAGCGGTTGGACAGGTGGCGTGGGCTTTTCAGACGGCTTGAGTGCCGCGAAAAATTCCTGTGCGAAGAGTTCTAGCTGGTGCCCGTCGATCTTTGAGGAGGTCATGTTCAACTGCGGTGCGGATTCTCTGATCTGGGCGCTGATGTCGCTTAGCCACCTCTGTAGACGTGGGGCGAAATGACGCGCATTTCCGATTCTATCCAATTTTCGACCTCTTGCATCAGGCTGTCAGGAGTGTGGTTTTGCGGCGATATCGGTTTGCCAATCGAGACAGTCACCAGGCCCGGTCGCTTGATGAACGAGTTCTTGGGCCAGCACTCCCCCGAATTGTGCGCGATCGGCACCACCACCGATCCGGTTTCGATCGCCAGGCGCGTGCCGCCGCTCTTGTACTTGCCCTTCTGTCCGACCGGGATTCGCGTCCCTTCGGGGAACATGATAATCCATTGGCCGTCCGCGAGGCGCCGCTTGCCGCGCTTGACCACGCTGGCGAATGCGTTCTTGCCCTGTTTGCGGTCGATCGGGATCATGCGCAGCAGCGCCATGCCCCAGCCGAAGAAGGGGATGTACAGGATTTCCTTCTTGAAGACGTACACCAGCGGGCGCGTGAGGTTCGGCAGCAGGAAGATCGTCTCCCACGCGGACTGGTGCTTCGACAGGATGATGGCCGGGCTGTCCGGCAGGTTCTCGTAACCCTTGAACTGGTAGCGGATCCCGCAGATCGCCCTGGCGCACCAGATGATGAAGACATTCCAGCGCGAGGTGATCCAGAAGCGCTTGTTGTACGGCAGGGGAGCGGCCAGCATGCAGACGAAGGCCCAGATTACGGTGGCCAGCACCATCACGATCTTGAACAGCAGGGAACGCAGGAACAGGTTCAGGGTATGCAAAACGACTCCAGGACGGTTGTTGTTGTTTTTAGTTCGATTGCGGCGCGGCCGCGGCCTTGAGGAAGGCATTGACCATCGCCGCGAGGTCGGGGAAGACCTGGGTGCCGGGCGGCAGTCCGCCGGTGGCGTAGGTCTTTTCGCCCTTGCCGGTCAGGACCAGGTAGGGCACGCAGCCGCTGATGAAGCCGGCCTGCAGGTCGCGCAGCGAGTCGCCGACGGTCGGCACGCCCTTCAAGCTGAGCTTGAAGCGCTTGCTGATCTCGTCGTACATGCCGGCCTTCGGCTTCCTGCAGTCGCAGTTGTCGATCGCGGCGTGCGGGCAGAAGAAGATCGCGTCGATGTCCGCTCCCACCATCTGCGCCGCCGTGTGCATCTTGTGATGGATGGCGTTCAGGGTGACGATGTCGAACAGTTCGCGCGCGATGCCGGACTGGTTCGAGGCGATCACCACGCGGTAGCCCGCCTGGTTCAGGCGGGCGATCGCTTCCAGCGACCCGGGAATCGGAATCCATTCATCGGGCGACTTGATGAAATCGGGCGAGTCATGGTTGATGACCCCGTCCCGGTCGAGGATGATCAGCTTCATCGTATGCCTTACGAAGCCAGCTTCGAGATGTCGGCGACGCGGTTCATCATCGAGTGCAGCTGCGACAGCAGGGCCAGGCGGTTGTTGCGCAGCGCGAGATCGTCCGCCATCACCATCACGTCGTTAAAGAAGGCATCGACGTCGTCGCGCAGTTGCGCCAGCGTACGCAGCGTGCCGGTGTAGTCGCCGGCCGCGTGCGCCGCGTCCACTTCCGGGCGTACCCGCGCGATGGCCGCATGCAGCCCGCGCTCGGCATCCTCCTGCAGCAAGGCTTCGGACACTTCGCCGATGGCCGCGTCGGTCTTCTTCAGGATGTTGGTGATGCGCTTGTTGGCCGCGGCCAGCGAGGCGCTCTCCGGCATCGCGGCGAAGGCCTGCACCGCTTCCAGGCGCTGCACCACGTCGTCCACGCGGTCCGGGTCCTGGGCCAGCACCGCCTCCACTTCGTTCGGCGAGAAGCCGCGCTCGCGCAGCATGCCGCGCAGGCGGTCGAGCATGAATTCCTTCACTTCGGCGCCCGGGTCCTTGAAGCCCGGCTGCCCGTCGAACACCGCGGCGGCGTCGGCCAGCAGGTCCGACAGGGCCAGCGGCAGGCGCTTTTCGACCAGCATGCGCACCACGCCCAGCGCGTGGCGGCGCAGCGCGAACGGGTCCTTCTCGCCGGTCGGCTGCAGGCCGATCGACCAGATGCCCACCAGGGTCTCGAGCTTGTCGGCCAGCGCGACCGCCGTGCCGGTGTCGGTGGCGGGCAGGGCGTCGCCGGCGAAGCGCGGCTGGTAGTGCTCGGACGCGGCCAGCGCCACTTCCTCGTGCTCGCCGTCGTGGCGCGCGTAGTAGGTGCCCATGATGCCCTGCAGTTCGGGGAACTCGCCCACCATGTCGGTCAGCAGGTCGGCCTTGGCCAGGCGCGCGCCGCGTTCGGCCAGGGCCACGTCGTAGCCCAGGCGGGCGGCGATGGTGCCGGCCAGACGCGCGATGCGCGCGGTGCGCGCCGCCTGCGTGCCCAGCTTGTTGTGGTAGACCACGTTCTCCAGCAGCGGCAGGCGCGACTCGAGCGTCTTCTTCTTGTCCTGCTCGAAGAAGAACTTGGCGTCCGACAGGCGCGGACGCACCACGCGCTCGTTGCCGCCGACGATGTGGGCCGGATCGTCGGTTTGCAGGTTCGAGACGATCAGGAAGCGCGAGCGCAGGCGGCCGTTGGCATCGGTCAGCGCGAAGTACTTCTGGTTGGTCTGCATGGTCAGGATCAGGCATTCCTGCGGCACCGCCAGGAACTCGTCCTCGAAGCGGCATTCGTAGACCACCGGATATTCGACCAGCGCGGCCACTTCGTCGAGCAGCGACTCGGGCATCAGCACCTTGTCTTCGCCTGCCTTGTCCAGCAACTGGCCGCGGATCGATTCCTTGCGCTCATCGGCGCTGGCGATCACCTTGCCTTCGCCGCGCAGTGCCTCGGCGTAGCCGTCGGCGTGGGCGATCGCGATCGGGCCGCCATGCGACAGGAAGCGGTGGCCCAGGGTGTGGCGGCCGGCCTGCAGGCCCAGCAGCGACAGCGGCAGCACCTGTTCGCCATGCAGCGCGAGCAGCGAATGCACGGGGCGCACGAACTGCACGGTGGCGCCGTCCGGACGCTGGTAGCTCATCACCTTGGGGATCGGCAGCTTGGCCACGGTGTCGGCCAGCACGTCCTGCAGGCCCTTGTCCAGCGCGCTGCCCGGGGCGGTGTAGGTGTGGAAGAAGCTCTCGGCCTTGCCGTCCTGGGCGCGTTCGAGATCGCTCACCCGCAGGTCGGGAAAGCCCAGCGCCGCCAGTTTCTTGGCCAGCGGGGCGCTCGGGTTGCCATCCTTGTCCAGCGCCACCGCCACCGGCAGCACCTTTTCCCGGATGGTCTTGTCGGGAGAGGTGGCGCGCACGCCGGTGATCGACACCGCCAGGCGGCGCGGGGTGGCGTAGCTGGTGACGGCGCTGTCCGGCTCCAGGAAATCGCGCGCCTTCAGGCCGTTGGCGATGCCGGCGGCGAAGGCCGCCCCCAGTTTGACGAGCGCCTTCGGCGGCAGTTCTTCGGTCTGCAGTTCGACGAGTAGTGTCTGGTTCATGGTTCTGTTCTTGTCTGTTCCTGGGGACTTAGGCGGCCTTGGCCTGGGCGGCGCCCAGCATCGGGAAGCCCAGCTTTTCGCGCGAGTCGTAGTAGGCCTGGGCCACCAGGCGCGAGAGCGTACGCACGCGGCCGATGTAGGCGGCGCGCTCGGTCACCGAGATCGCGCCGCGCGCGTCGAGCATGTTGAAACTGTGCGAGGCCTTCATGATCTGCTCGTAGGCTGGCAGGGTCAGTTCCAGTTCGATCAGGCGCTTGGCCTCGCTCTCATGGTTGGCGAAGGCCTGGAACAGCAGTTCGGTGTTGGCGTGCTCGAAGTTGTAGGTCGATTGTTCCACCTCGTTCTGGTGGAACACGTCGCCGTAGCTGAGCGTCTTCCTGGTGCCGTTTTCCTCCCACTCGGTCCAGACCAGGTCGTAGACATTCTCCACGCCCTGCAGGTACATCGCCAGGCGCTCGATGCCGTAGGTGATCTCGCCCAGCACCGGCTTGCAGTCCAGGCCGCCCACCTGCTGGAAGTAGGTGAACTGCGTCACCTCCATGCCGTTCAGCCAGACTTCCCAGCCCAGGCCCCAGGCGCCCAGGGTCGGGCTTTCCCAGTCGTCCTCGACGAAGCGCACATCGTTCTTCTTCAGGTCCAGGCCCAGCGCCTCGAGCGAGCCGAGGTACAGGTCCAGGATGTTCTCCGGCGCCGGCTTGAGCACCACCTGGTACTGGTAGTAATGCTGCAGGCGGTTCGGGTTCTCGCCATAGCGGCCATCCTTGGGACGGCGCGACGGCTGCACGTAGGCGGCCCGCCACGGTTCGGGGCCGATCGCCCGCAGGAAGGTGCCAGTGTGGAAGGTGCCCGCGCCGACTTCCATGTCGTAGGGCTGGAGCAGGGCGCAACCCTGCTTGTCCCAGTAGGATTGCAGGGTCAGGATGATTTGTTGGAATGTCAGCATGTCGATAGGCTCCGCGCGGCCGGCGCGCGGAAACGGTAGGTTTGCTAAATGACCAATTCTAGCGGGTTTTCCCGCCAGTCTGGGACAGGATTCGTGGCAATTATTGCACTTTGGCCTTTTTGGTCCGGTAATTGCGACCGCCGAGCCACGCCGCCCCCAGCGCCAGCGCGCCCAGGGTCATGAACAGCGCGTTGCCGAAGCGGATGTACGGGGTCATGCCGGTGCTGCCGCGCACCGTCGCCTCCAGCGTACCCCGGCCGTGGAAGGGCAGCAGGTGGGTGATGTTGCCGCGCGCGTCGATGACGGCGGTGGCGCCGTTGTTGGTGGCGCGCAGCATCGGGCGTCCCGTTTCCAGCGAGCGCATGCGCGAGATCTGCAGGTGCTGAGGGATCGCGACCGACTCGCCGTACCAGGCCAGGTTGGACACGTTCAGCAGCATGGTGGCGGGACGCGGCGCTTCGCGCAGCTGCTCGGCGATCTCCTCGCCGAACACGTCCTCGTAGCAGATGTTGGGCAGGATCAGCTGGTCCTTCACCGGGAACGGGGCCTGCACCGGGCCGCCGCGGGTGAAGTCGCCCAGGGGGATCTGCATCATGTCGACGAACCAGCGGAACCCGGCCGGCACGAACTCGCCGAACGGCACCAGGTGGTGCTTGTCGTAGCGGTAGGCGCCGGCGCGCGGATCGATGCCGATCACGCTGTTGGCGTAGCGGGTCGCGCTGTCGGCCAGCGGGATGCCCAGCAGCAGGTGGCTGCCGGTGCGCGCCGAGAACGCCTCCAGGTCGTCGATGTAGCCGGGTGGCAGGTGGTGCGGAAACACCGGGATCGCGGTCTCCGGCGCCGCCACCAGGTCGGCCGGCGCGGCCGTGATCATCTCGCGGTAGCGGTCCAGGATCGATTGCAGGTGGCCGGCGCTGAATTTCTGGTCCTGGGGAATATCGCCCTGCAGCAGGCGCACCGTGATCGGCTGGCCGACCGGGCGCGTCCATTCGATGTGGTTCAGGCCGAAACCGGCCGCCATCAGGGCCGCGAACAGGCCCAGCGCCGGCAGGCGCGCGCGCTGGGTCAGCAGCACCAGGCAGCCGGCGCCGAGCGCGACCAGCATGCCGATGCCGTACACGCCGACCAGGGGCGCGTACCCGGCCAGGGGGGAAACATTGTGCGCGTAGCCGGAGGCGGCCCACGGGAAGCCGGTGAAGACCCAACCGCGCATCCATTCGGACAGGCCCCAGGTGAAGGGCAGCACCAGCAGCACGAAGGCGGTCACCGGCAGCGACCAGCGGCGCCGCAGCCAGGCCGCGCTGCCGGTGGCGAAGGCGCCGAACAGACCCATGTACAGGCCCAGCAAAGCGATCGCCAGCGCCGACGGGACCGCCGGCAGGCCGCCGTAGCGGTTGATCGCGATGTACAGCCAGTGCATGCCGGCCACCGACCAGCCAAAGCCGAAGGCCCAGCCGAGCAGGGTGGCGCGCTTGACCGAGCTGCCGAGGCCGACCTGGTAGAACAGCCAGGCGAGCAGGGGGAACTGGATCGGCCACCAGCCGAAGGGTTCGAACGAGAACAGGGAGGCGCCGCCGGCCAGCGCGGCCAGCAGCATCGTCCAGGGCGAGGGGCGGGTGCCGCGCGCGGCCGGGTCGGCCACGGTGGCGGTAGAACGGCGACGCAGCATCAGTCGTGATCGTCGTCGGGCGGCGGCAGCTTCTCGACCAGCAGCACGTGGATCTGGCGCGCGTCGGCGCGCAGCACCTCGAAGCGCAGGTTGCCAAGGTCGAACACTTCACCCTTGTGCGGCATGCGGCCCAGGTGGCTGGCGACCAGGCCGCCGATGGTGTCGGCATCGTCCTCGGGAAGGTCGGCGCCGATCTCCTCGTTGAACTGGTCGATCTCGGTCAGCGCCTTCACGCGCCAGCGCGGGCCGAGCTGGCCCTCCTTGATCGACAGGACGTTGTCCTCTTCCTCGTCGAAGTCGTATTCGTCCTCGATGTCGCCGACGATCTGCTCGAGCACGTCCTCGATCGTGATCAGGCCGGCCACGCCCGAGTACTCGTCCACCACGATCGCCATGTGGTTGTGGTTGGCGCGGAAATCGCGCAGCAGCACGTTCAGGCGCTTCGATTCGGGAATGAAGATGGCCGGGCGCAGCATGTCGCGCACGTCGAAGCTCTCTTCGGCGTAATAGCGCAGCAGGTCCTTGGCCAGCAGGATGCCGACCACCTTGTCGCGCTCGCCCTCGATGGCGGGAAAACGCGAGTGCGCGGTTTCCAGCACGATGGGCATCCAGTCTTCGATGGGCTTGCTGATGTCGATCACGTCCATCTGCGAACGCGGCACCATGATGTCGCGCGCGGACAGGTCGGAGACCTGGAACACGCCCTCGATCATCGAGAGGGCGTCGGCGTCGATCAGGTTGCGTTCGTGGGCCTCGTGCAGGACTTCGAGCAGCTCGGCGCGATTTTCGGGCTCGGGGGAGATGAGTGCGGTCAACCGTTCGAACAGCGACCGATGGGTCTTGGCGTCCGATCGGACGTCACTGGGATACTCGGGCATAGTTGGCGTGAAGCCGTTGTTGCGATGGGTATAGGATACACGAAAAGTGGACATGCCTGATTTTTCATCAGGCCGTGCCGGGCCTCTTGCAGTGGCGGCAAGAGGCCCGGGTCCGTCGTCAGGCCTCGTCGTAGGGGTCCGGATAACCGAGCGATTCGAGGATGTCGCGCTCGAGCTGCTCCATCTCGTCGGCTTCCTCGTCGTCGTCATGGTCGAAGCCCTGGGCGTGCAGAACGCCATGCACCACCAGGTGCGCCGCGTGCTCCTCGACCGTCTTGCCCTGCTCCTGCGCCTCGCGCTGCAGCACGTCGGTGCACAGGACGATGTCGGCCTGGGTCGGCTCGTCGTCGGCGATCTCGGCGCCTTCGTTGTAGGCGAAGGTCAGCACGTTGGTCGCATAGTCCTTGTCGCGGTATTCGCGGTTCAGGGTCTGGCCTTCCTCGGCGTCGACGAAGCGGATCGCCAGTTCGGCCGGGCCGAGCAGGGCCGCGCGCACCCAGCGCTCGATCAGCGCGGGCGTGAGCTGCTGTTCCAGCCGCGGGTCGGCGTACTGGACGTCCAGCTCGAGTTCATGATTTTTTTCTTGCATTTTTTACAGGTGTGGGTTTGGGGAGCGCGGCCAGTTCCTGGGCCGGGTTCGATTTTTCGTAGGCGTCGATGATGCGCGCCACCAGCGGATGGCGCACCACGTCGGCGCTGGAGAAATGGGTGAAGGCGATCCCGCGCACGTCCTTGAGCACGTGCATGGCGTCCACCAGGCCGCTGCGCATGGTCTTGTGCAGGTCGACCTGGGTCACGTCGCCGGTGACCACGGCCTTGCTGCCGAAGCCGATCCGGGTCAGGAACATCTTCATCTGCTCGACCGTCGTGTTCTGCGCCTCGTCCAGGATCACGAACGCGTGGTTGAGCGTGCGCCCGCGCATGTAGGCCAGCGGGGCGATCTCGATCACCTGCTTCTCGAACAGCTTCTGGGTGCGGTCGAAGCCGAGCAGGTCGTACAGCGCGTCGTACAGCGGGCGCAGGTAAGGGTCGACCTTCTGGTTCAGGTCGCCCGGCAGGAAGCCCAGGCGCTCGCCGGCCTCGACCGCCGGACGCGTGAGCACGATGCGCTTGACCGCGTCGCGTTCGAGGGCGTCGACCGCGCAGGCCACGGCCAGGTAGGTCTTGCCGGTGCCGGCCGGGCCGACGCCGAAACTGATGTCGTGTTCGAGCACCGCCCGCAGGTACTGGATCTGGTGCGGCGTGCGTCCGCGCAGGTCCGAACGGCGCGTCTTGAGCGCCGGGCTGACGTTCTCCAGCGCGTCCTCGGTGGCCTCCCCGGGCTCCGGTTCGGCGGCGGCAGGCGCTTCGACGCCGGGTTTCAGCCCCGCCCGCTGTTCCACCAGCGCCAGTTGCACTTCCTCGATGGGGACCACCTTGTTCGCGACCGCGTAGAAGCGCTCGAGCAGTTGCACGGCGCGTTCGGCGTTGCTGCCGCTGACGATGAACTTCTCGCCGCGCCGGAAGATGGTCACGTCCAGCGCGGCCGAGATCTGGCGCAGGTTCTCGTCAAGCGGGCCGCACAGGTGGGCGAGCCGCGTGTTGTCGAGCGGCTCGGGGATGAAGTACGAAGGCTGGGATGGGGTCTGTGTTTTCAACTGGCTTTGGCTATCGTGTCTAGATTGGCGACCAACTCGCCGAGCAGCGAGTAGTCGAGGCTGCGGGTGATGCGCACATCGACCAGCTGGCCGATCAGCGCGGCGCCCGCCTGGCCCGGCGCGAAGACGACCACCCGGTTGTTTTCGGTACGGCCCTGCAGTTCGTTCGGGTCCTTCTTGGACGGACCCTCGACCAGGACGCGCTGCACCGTGCCCACCATGGCCGCGCTGTACTTGCGGGTGTTGGCGTCGATCAGGGCCTGGAAGCGCTGCAGGCGTGCGAGCTTGACCTCGTGCGGGGTGTCGTCCTCGAGGTTGGCGGCCGGCGTGCCCGGGCGCTTGCTGAAGATGAAGCTGAAACTGTTGTCGAAGCCCACGTCCTCGGCCAGTTTCATCATGGCCTCGAAATCGGCCTCGGTCTCGCCGGGGAAGCCGACGATGAAGTCGGAGGAGATGGCGATGTCCGGACGCACCGCGCGGATGCGGCGGATGATCGACTTGTATTCGAGCGAGGTGTAGCCGCGCTTCATCGCGTTCAGGATGCGGTCCGAACCGTGCTGCACCGGCAGGTACAGGTGGTTGACCAGTTGCGGGATCTTCGCGTAGGCGTCGATCAGGCGCTGGGTGAATTCCTTCGGGTGGCTGGTGACGAAACGCAAACGTTCGATGCCGGGGATGTCGGCGATGTATTCGAGCAGCAGGGCGAAATCGGCCGTCGCTTCGCCCTCGGCCGCCCCGTCGGACTTCATCGCGCCGCGATAGGCATTCACGTTCTGCCCGAGCAGCATGACTTCCTTCACGCCCTGGGCCGCCAGTCCCGCCACCTCGGTCAGCACGTCCTCGAACGGGCGCGAGACTTCCTCGCCCCGGGTGTAGGGCACCACGCAGTAGCTGCAGTACTTGCTGCAGCCTTCCATGATCGACACATAGGCGACCGGGCCCTCGACCTTGGCCGGGGGCAGGTGGTCGAATTTCTCCACTTCCGGGAAGCTGATGTCGACCTGTGCCGTGCCGCTGGCGCGCCGCTCGCGGATCATCTGCGGCAGGCGGTGCAGCGTCTGCGGGCCGAACACCATGTCCACGTGCGGCGCGCGCTTGACGATCGCCTCCCCCTCCTGCGAGGCCACGCAGCCGCCCACCCCGATCAGCAGGTCGGGGCGCTCGCGCTTGAGTTCGCGCAGGCGGCCAAGGTCGGAGAACACCTTTTCCTGGGCTTTTTCACGCACCGAGCAGGTATTGAGCAGGATCACGTCCGCGTCTTCCGGGGTGTCGGTGCGGACCAGGCCATCGGACGAGCCGAGCACGTCCGCCATCTTGTCCGAGTCGTACTCGTTCATTTGGCAACCAAAGGTCTTGATGAAAACTTTTTTCTGCATGGTGCTGTATCGAAAGGGGGAATTGCTGTGACAGGATGGAAATCCAGTTTACCGTAAATCGGTCAGGGCGGCCAAAAACGGACGTGTGCGCAGCCCGGTGTGATGCCCTTGGGAATTAAAAGTTTACTCACTGAAAGTTATTATCAATACGACTAGATTGTTAAATTCAATTCCTTGCGTTATGCTGGTGGACATGGAGCAAACGATTGCGCTGTTTCGATCACTTTCCTGTTGTAAATCAATGGTTTCCGCAATAATTTTCCCGTGCAAACTTCATGGAAGAAAATTCTTGCGTGCGCCACAAATTATCCCCATGTGTTGAAATGCTTATGTGACAAGCTTTCCACACGATAGCTTGATTTCAAACAATGAGTCACATGCTCTGGTCGGATGTACTGTCACCGTCGAAGCAAGATAATTTGTTTGAAAGACAAGTGCGCATGGGGAAAGCAGGAACGGGAGCGCATGCGGTCCGGGGCGGTTTCTTAAGCTGGTTTTCAGATTCGTTCTGTTTAATCATCCGAAACGTTTCCGGGAACTTAAGTACGACGACGAAAGTCATTAGCGAGTTCGTAACGGAACCAATCAACCACACTCACGAGGTAGAAATCATGGCACATCATGCTCTGTCTTCACAGGAAAGCTACAACCCGAACCATCTGCTGGACATCCTGCTCGGAAAGATGCAGCTGAAGAACGATGCGGCACTGTCGCGCATGCTCGAGGTCGCGCCACCTGTCATCAGCAAGATCCGCCACCACCGCCTGCCGGTTGGCGCCTCGCTGCTGATCCGCATGCACGAGGTGACCGGCATGAGCATCCGTGACCTGCGCGACCTGATGGGCGACCGGCGCACCAAGTACCGCCTGTCCGATGCGCAGGGTCGTCCGAAACCGGAAGAAAAGGCGGCTCAGCAGGCCGCGGCGCAGCAGCAGCAGCAGCAACAGCAGCAGGCGCAGTCCCAGCAGTCCCAGCAGTCCCAGCAGTCCCAGCAGGACGAACAGAAGTCGGCGCAGCAAGGCCAGGGCAAGAACGACGAAGGATCTTCGAAGTCCGGCAATTATGCGCACTGATGCCGCGGGCATGGCAGCCACGACTGTCATGCCTGGCGCCGGTGGTGGCAGCGGCGCCGCCTGCTGAGCGGGTAGCGCGCGCTGTCACGACGGCCACCCTGGCCGCTAGGCCTCAGGCCATCAGGATGGCGGCCATTTCCTCGAACTGCAGTTCCGTCTCCCGGAACACGTGCAGCCACGCCTCTTCGTTCAATCCCAGCGCATTCCAAGCCACCGCAGACAGCGGCGGCACCAGTTCATCGTGCTCGCCAGCCAGGTCCAGCGCGTGTACCACCGCATTGGCCACGTGGACGATCGCGGCGAGAAAGCCCGCGCCTGCCGTCTCCGGTTCGTGATGGAAGGCGATCGCCTGGCGCATCGTGTCCGAGAACTGCCAGTGATTCGCCAGCGCTACGCCGGCCGCCACATGATCAAGTCCGAACACTTCCCGTTCGGCCTCGGGCAGGTCGCAGTCGCGCGCGGCGCGAAGCGCCAGCGCCTGCGCGTAGCGGCCCGGATGGCGTGCCACCAGCACCAGGCGTCCGATGTCGTGCAGCAGGCCGGCCGTGAAGGCGTAGTCCTGGTTGAAGCGCACGCGCCGGGCCAGGACCCGGGCGCACGCGGCCGTGGCGATCGAATGGCGCCAGAACGCCCGGTCGTCGAAACCGGGGCACTGTCCGCTCGGGAAACATCCGGTCACGGCCGCGGCGGTGATCAGATTGCGGGTGGCCTGGAAGCCGAGGAAAGTGATCGCCTGCTGGATCGTCGTCACCTTGACCTGCAGCCCATAGGCCGACGAGTTGGCCAGGCGCAGGGTCTTGGCGGTGAGTGCCTGGTCATACGAGACCTTGCGCGCCAGCACCGAGATGTCCACGTCTTCCTGCTCTATGCTGCCCAGCAACTCCATCACGACCGCGGGCAGCGAGGGCAGGTCCTGCACGTCCTGGGCCAGTTCGTCGGCGCTGAGCAGGTTCATGGCGCCACCTCGCGTCCAAGGCGGTAATCCTCGACGTAGCGGCGCAGGATGCCGGTTGCCCAATCATTGTGATCGTCCCGGTCGTTGTGCCGGAAAAGGTGGTCGAGCCTGGCCTGGACCTGGGCCGCGTCGGGCGCTGCCTCGGCCTCGGCGCTGGCGATGGGCAGGGCGGCGACACCGTGGCGCGCCAGCGACGCCAGCACGTATTCCGTCAGCACGGCGCCCCGGGCCAGCAAGACCTGTCCTTGCCCATCGAGCAGGACGTCCGACAACACCATGCCGGGCTGGGCCTGGTCCAGTGGAACGAGCCGGTATGCTCCGCTCATCGCTTTCTCCTATCAAACGCTGATGCGATCTTACCACTGCGCTGATGCAGTTGGGAAAGGGCTTTTCCTGGGGGCGATCCGCCGCAAGCATGTCCTCGCGCCTTGTTGTATTCTCACCATTCTTCTGGGCAACTATGTCCCCGAAAGTCCCCAAAAGCACCATTCCCGCGCCCTGGCGCGGCACGATACAAAGGATCCAAGATGAAACTGTATTTCACCCCCGGCGCCTGCTCCATGGTGGTCCACGCCGCATTGCTCGAGACCGGCCTGCCGTTTTCGATCGAACGTGTGGACCTGGCGACCCGGCGAACGGCCGGGGGCGCCGATTTTTGCTCCATCAACCCGAAAGGCTACGTACCGGCACTCGCCCTGGACGACGGCGCGATCCTGACCGAGCTGCCGGCCATCGTGCAGTACCTGGACGACCTGGCGCCGCAGGCGGGGCTGCTGCCGCCCTCCGGGGCGTTGGCGCGCTACCGCGCCCTGGAGTGGCTTGGTTTCATCTCGTCCGAACTGCACAAGAACTTCAGTCCGCTGTTCAATCCCGTAGCGGGAGACGAGATGCGCGCGGTGGCCCGGGCGGCGCTTGCGGCGCGTCTGGGCTATGTGGCCGGGCAGCTAGAAAAAAGGGAATTCCTCGGCGCCGAGGGCTTTTCCATCGCCGACGTCTACCTGTTCACCGTTCTCGGATGGGCGGACTACCTCCAGTTCAGCCTCGCGGACTGGCCGGTGTTCCAGGCCTACCGCGCGCGCGTGGCGACCCGCCCGTCGCTCCAGCAAGCCATGCGCGCCGAGGGCTTGATCAAGTAAGGCCGGTCGCCGCCGGTGCACGCTGCGCCGGTCCCGGCGTGCGCCGGCGACCCGGATCTAGGGGTAGGATGGAAAGATGTATTGCAAGCGTTACATCGTATTGCTGCGTGGAGTGAACGTTGGCCGCGCCAAGCGTGTCGCCATGGGCGACCTGTGCAAGCTCATCGCCGGACTTGGCTATGCCGACGTGCGCAGCGTGCAAAACAGCGGCAATGTCGTGTTTTCGTCAGCGCCGCTGTCGCCCGCCGAGGCCGCGCGCACCATCGAGGAAGAGCTGGTACTCAAGCTCGGTGTGGCGGCGCGTGTCTTCGTGCTGGACAGGGAGGAACTGGATGCCATCGTGAACGACAATCCCCTGTTGCCGTTGGCCAGGGACCACTCGCGCCTGCTGGTGTTCCTGCTGCCCGACAGCGGCGTACGCGACCAGGTGGCGCCGCTGTGCGAGCGTGAGTGGGGCGGGGATGCCGTTGCGCTGGGAAGGCGGGTGGTCTACCTGTGGTGCGCGGAGGGTATTCTGCAGAGCGCGGCCGCCGCGGCCCTGGGGAAGGAACTCGGCGACGCGACCACCTCCCGCAACTGGAACACGATCCTCAAGCTGCATAGTCTGTGCGGCGATCCGCGGGCCTAGCCGCCGGCCCCGGCCTGCCTCCCCTGCGCGGGGCCTGCCTGAGGAGCATTCCTGAGTGGAGCTCCCTGAGCGGGGTGCCCGGGCGGACTGCCCGGGCGGGCCTCCCCGGGCGGGACTGCCCGGGCGGGCCTCCCGTCTACTTGAATTTTTCGCTGCTACCGCGGCCGGCCTTGTAGCCGATCAGGATGAGCCCGAGCAGCATCATTGCGAAGACTTCCGGCTCCGGCAGTTCGGACATGTTGGTCGGCGGGGCGACGATTTCCACGCGCTGCGTGGGCAGCAGGTTGGGAACGCTGCGCGCCGGCAGGTGGGCTGATGACGCGGCGGACGACGCCGCCGCCGACGGGGAGCCGCCCGCCGCCTGTTCGGGTTGAAGATCGATAATGGCGGCCTGCGCGACGCCCCCCAGGCCCAGCGCGAGCGCTGCTGCGAATGCGTATTTTTTCACGGTCAGTCCTTCCTTGCTCGTCTTGCAATGCGAATCGCCGTTCGCGGCGCGGTGATGACCGGTTCCGCTCCCGATTCGTAATCAAATCATATCAAGATCCGGCGCCGGGCTGCGCGCCATTGGTTTTGGGTGAAATGCCGCAAGATCGAGGGTGGATGCTAACTGATGAGCTCATGTTGAGGTAACTCAAGCGTATCGCGGCCGCCTCGGTCGCGTCAATTTCCGGTGGTATTACCAGCGCAACTTCTTTTAACATTAATAATGTCAGTAATGAAATAGTTATCTATTTTTATAGTCATGATTATCTTTTGTGTATACATGTGCACTGAAATTCGATAATCATTTGATTAGAAACCGGCTCCCTTTGGATTTTTTTCCGCGCACGGTATACGCGTCTCTTTTTTTGCGGGTATAGTCTCCCTATCCCCTTGCCACGGGGCATCAAAACGATACCAAACGAGCACGTTTGGACCATCAGGTGGTCGCCAGAAAACCACCGCCTCCCGCGCAGCCGCGCGCAGGAAGGCCTCCAGTATCTTGCACTGACGCATTGCGCACCCATACTCTTAAAGTAAAGACATGCCCAATTTTGCCCGTCTCCAGATCGCCTTCAAGAACGTTTATGTCCGTGTGACCGCCGCCGTCCTGCTGGGAATCGCAGTGGCGCTGGCCATCTACAAGGCCGACGTGCCGCAGGATCCGAGCCCGGTGGTGCACTCGCAGAACATTGCCGAGATCACCCAGCTCGCCTCGCAAAAGCAGCGCCTGGAGTACCTGCTGGTGGCGCACCCACTGTCGGACGCGCCCCGTTACGTCTACAAGTTCAAGGACGCGCCGCAGCTGCACGTGGTCAAGGTGCCGAGCACCTCGCACCTGTCGCTGGAGCGCGAGGTCCTGCTCAAGAACGCGATTCCCTATTCGATCGCGCAGGAAGAATTCCTCGCGTCGCACAAGGCCGTGATGGACGAAGGCCAGAGCCTCATGTCGAAGACCGGCGACGTCCTCAAGCGCCACGCCTTCACGATCGTCCTGATCCTGCTGGTCCTGTACGTGCTCAAGTTCGGTATCCCCGGCATGGGCGTGAGCGCGGCCATCATCACGCCTGACAAGCTCAAGGGCAGCATGGACGACCTGATCGGGATGGAGGACATCAAGCAGGAAGTGCTGCACCTGGAAGACATGATCCGCAACCGCGACCTGTACCAGGAACACAACATCGACAAGCCCTTCAACGTCATGCTCACCGGCCCTGCCGGCACCGGCAAGACCAAGCTGGTCGGCTACCTGGCCAAGCGCCTGGACATCCCCCTGATCCAGGCCTCCGGTTCGGCCCTGGAGTCCGGCTATGTCGGCGGCGGATCGAAGGCGCTCAACGCCCTGTACCGCAAGGCCGCGGCCAAGGGCAAGTGCATCATCTTCCTGGACGAGGCGCAAAGCCTGTTCATGCCGCGCGGACGCAGCGAGAAGAAGTGGGAGGACGACACCGCCAACACCCTGCTGGGCCTGCTCGACGGCGTGAAAAGCGACAAGGGCCAGGGCGTGATCTGGGTCGTCGCCTCGAACTTCGACGACGCATCGACCGACATGGACGAGGCGATGCTGCGCCGCTTCTCGGTGAAGATCAACTTCCGCCTGCCGAACAAGGCCGAGCGGCGCGAGCTGTTGCGCAGCTTCCTGTCGCGCAAGAAAGAGGGCCTGGTCGACTGGAACAACCTCGACCTGGACCAGGTGGCCGACATCACCACCAACCTGTCGCCGGCGCTGCTGGAGACGGTGGTCGAGCGCGCCAGCATGATCTCGATCCAGGAAAAGGCGATCATCGATACCGACCTGATGTTCCGCGCCTACGAGCGTGCCACGATCGGCCTGACCGACCGCGCCACGACGGCGGAAAAGCACAAGCAGCGCGAGCGTGTGGCGCTGCACGAGCTGGGCCACTTCTTCATGCAGATCGACCCGTATCTGCGTGCCGGCCTGAGCATCGCGGAGGTCAAGGAGAAGTCGCACCTGCTCAAGATCAGCACCGAGGCGGTGTCGAAGATCGGCGCCCTGGGCTATGTCCTGCAGTCGGGTGACGACATGTCGCTGCGCACGCTGGAAGAGCTCGAGCAGGACGTCATCGGCCTGTACGGCGGCGTCGCGGCCGAGGAATTGTTCTACGGCGCGCGCGGGATCTCGGTGGGCAGCCAGAACGATATCGAGAAGGCGACCAAGATGCTGAACCTGATGGTGAGCCGCCTGTCGATGTACTCGCGCGCCAAGATCGACTACAGCCAGTTGCAGAACGACGCCAGCGCGGAGCACACCCTGCGCCAGGTGGAGGAGAAGTCCGATGAGCTCTACAGCTATACGCTGGGCGCGATCCGCGACTACCAGGCCGTGATCGAGTCGATCAAGGACACGCTGCTGGAGCAGTACGTGCTGTCGAAGGACGCGGTGTTCGAGCTGCTCGAAGAGCGCCGCGAGCTGCTGATGGCCCAGCTGTCCGCGCCGCGTTGCCCCACCCTCAAGCTCTGCGCGGAAGAAGCCGCGTAAGGGCGTCTGGTGGGCACCCGTGCCCACCGCAACGGCATATAGGGTGGGCACTCGTGCCCACCGCAACGGCGCATGTACGTGGTCACTCGCGCCCCCCGCGACGTCGCCCATTCCCGCAGCGATCCCCGCTACGCTCACGAGCCCTGCTCGGTCCACACTACCGCTTCGCGAGGGTCTCCATCACGAAGCGCGCCATGCTCCCCGCCAGCTCCTGCTCGCCGAGGAACACCGCCCCTCCGGTATCCTCGCGCAGCAGTTCCGCCTCCTGCTCGTTATGCGTTCGCACCACGCAGCGGATCGTCGGATTGAGCGCCCGGGCCGTCTCGATCATCCTGCGGACATGGAAGGTGTCCGGTGTCGCGATCACCAGCACCGCCGCGCGCGCGATATGGGCCTGCACCAGCACCACGGGTTCGGCGGCGTTCCCGGCGACCGCCGGCGTGCCGTGGCGGCGCAGCTCTTCCACCAGCTCGCGGTTCTGCTCCGCCACCACGAAATGCACGCCGTGCTCGGCGAGCTGGTCCGCGATGCGCCGTCCCACCCGGCCGTAACCGACCAGGACCACCTGTCCGGCGAGCTTCTCCTGGGCGGTACTCATCGGCAGTTCCGCCAGCGGATCGGCGCGGTGTTCCAGCTTGCGCACCAGCTTCGAGTTCTGTGGCAGCCAGCGCTGCAGGGGGCCGACCGCCGAGAACAGCAGGGGATTGAGTGCGATCGAGATCAGCGCGCCCGCCAGGATCAGGTTCTGCCCCAGCACCGGCAACAAGCCGAGCGACATGCCCAGTCCCGCCAGGATGAACGAGAACTCGCCGATCTGTGCCAGGCTTGCCGACACCGTCAGTGCCGTGTTGAGCGGGTAGCGCAGGGCCATCACCAGCACGAACGCCGCCAGCGACTTGCCGACCAGGATGATCGCGACGACCGCCAGCACCTGTAGCGGGTTCCGCACCAGGACCATGGGGTCGAACAGCATGCCGACCGAGACGAAGAACAGCACGGCGAACGCGTCGCGCAGCGGAAGCGACTCCTCGGCCGCGCGGTGGCTCAGCTCCGACTCGCGCAGCACGGTGCCGGCGAAGAAAGCGCCGAGCGCGAACGAGACCCCGAACAGGGCGGAGGACGCGTAGGCGATGCCCACCGCGGCGGCCACGACGGCCAGGGTGAACAGTTCGCGCGAGGCGGTACTCGCCACACGCCAGAGGAACCAGGGAAAGAGCTTACGCCCCACCAGCAGCATGAAGGCCACGAAGGCGCCCACTTGCAGGAAGGTCTTGATCAGGGTGGCACCGAGCGTGGCCTCGCCGTTGCTATTGCCTCCCAGCGCGCCGGACATCGCAGGCAGCAGCACCAGCACCAGCACGGTGACCAGATCCTCGACCACCAGCCAGCCGACGGCGATGCGTCCGTTGATCGAGTCGAGCAGGCCGCGCGCCTCCAATGCGCGCAGCAGCACGACGGTACTGGCCACCGACAGCGACAGGCCGAACACCAGACCCGCGCCCAGGCTCCAGCCCCAGAGCTGGGTCAGGCCGATGCCCATCAGGGTGGCGACGGCGATCTGCAGCAGGGCGCCGGGCACGGCGATGCCGCGCACCTCGAGCAGGTCGCGCGGCGAGAAGTGCAGGCCGACGCCGAACATCAGCAGCATCACCCCGATTTCGGCCAGCTGCGAGGCGAGCGCCATGTCGGCCACGAAGCCGGGCGTGGCCGGGCCGATGGCGATGCCGGCGGCGAGATAGCCGACCAGTGCTGGCAGCTTCAGGCGCACCGCGATCATCCCGAACAGCAAGCCAAAGCCAAGCGCGGCCGCGATGGTGGTGATCAGGCTCAGGTCGTGATGCATCCGTACGGGCTCCCGTTAGCAAATGTGAATTGCCCCAGTATAAGCGAGCCCGCCCCCCACCCCGCGCCCCACTGCCAAATGGGGTCAGAGTCAAATTAATGGGAAATTTAACAATTTTTCCCAATAATTCCACTCTGACCCCACTTTCAGGGCAACACGCGGCGTGGACGAAAAATGGGGTCAGAGTCAAATTAATGGGAAATTTAACAGTCTTTCCGAATAATTTGACTCTGACCCCAGGTTAGGGGGTGGTGGCGAGGGTGAGCAGGACCTTGCGCACGGACGCGCGTACCGCCTCGAATTGGGCGGGACGCGCCCGCCGGTCGAGGCGAAACAGCATCAGCCCCTCGATCTGCGCAACCATCAGGATGGCGCGCTGCATGTACTCGTCGTCGGAAATGTCCGGGTTCAGGCCCCGGATCAGGAGGTAGATCGCCTTGCGCTCGCGCCCGAGCATCTTGTCCATCAGGCTCGATGCGAAGGCGTTGCGCGAGGCCAGCGCCCAAATCTCGAAGAAGATCGCGTGCGTCACCGGGTCGGTGATCTCTTCGAGGAACATGTCCACCGTGGACAGGAATTGCTCCAGTCGCGGCCGCCCGGCCATGGCGCTCGAAATGCCGTCCATCTTCGACTGGAACATGTCCATCGTGTAGAGCAGCGATGCCTCGAGCAGCAGGTCCTTGCTGCCGTAGTAGTGCTGCACGTTGGACAGGCTCATGCCCGCCATCTGGGCCACCCGGCGCATGCTCAGCCCGCCATAGCCTTCGGACGCGAGCAGCGTGCGCGCCGCCTGCAGGATGTCCTGCGCCCTGCCGAGACCCTTCTCGGTGGTGTTCGATGGTTTGTTCTTCAGGGCGCTGTCGAGGGCAATCATGCGCGGATTATCGCATGCGCATCATCGCCCCGGCCGCCTCCCCCCGCTCACACGCCAACCATCGACACCGCCTTGGTGTTCAGGTAGGACTCCAGCGCTTCCGGTCCGCCCTCGGATCCGTAGCCCGAATCCTTGATGCCGCCGAAGGGCAGCTCGGCGCTCGGCGTCGCCGGCTGGTTGATCCACAACATGCCGACTTCGACGCTGTGCATCAGCAGTTGCGCGTTCTTGATCGAGCGCGTGAACGCATAGCCGGCCAGGCCGTAGGGCAGGCGGTTCGCTTCGGCGATCGCGTCTTCCAGCCGGTCGAAACCGCGGATGCCGGCGACCGGGCCGAAGGGCTCTTCGTTGAACAGGCTGGCCTCCAGCGGGACGTCGGCCAGGATGGTCGGCGCGAAGAAGTTGCCCGCCTCGCCGACCCGGTGGCCGCCGGCAGCGAGCGTCGCGCCCCTGGCCTTCGCATCCTCGACGAACTTCGCCATGGCGCTCACGCGGCGCGCGTTGGCCAGCGGCCCGAGCGTCGTGCCGTCCTGCAGGCCGTCGCCCAGCTTCAGCCCTTCGGCGTGCGCGACCAGGGCGCGGGTGAACTCATCCTTGACGGCGTTGTGCACGAGGAAGCGCGTGGGCGAGATGCAGACCTGGCCGGCATTGCGGAACTTGGCCGAGGCGCAGGCCTTCACCGCGCGTGCGACGTCGGCGTCCTCTGCCACGATGACCGGTGCATGGCCGCCCAGTTCCATCGTCACGCGCTTCATGTGCGCGCCCGCCAGCGCCGCCAGCTGCTTGCCGACCGGGGTCGAGCCGGTGAAGGTGACCTTGCGGATCACCGGGTGCGGAATCAGGTAGCCGGAGATTTCGGCCGGGTCGCCGAACACCAGGCCGACCACACCCGGCGGCAGGCCGGCATCGACGAAGCATTGCAGCAGCGCGGCGGGAGATGCCGGCGTTTCCTCCGGCGCCTTGCACAGGAACGAGCAACCGGTGGCCAGGGCGGCGGAGAGCTTGCGCACGATCTGGTTGATCGGGAAATTCCACGGCGTGAAGGCCGCGACGGGGCCGACCGGTTCCTTCAGCACCAGTTGCTGGGCGGCCGGATTGCGCGACGGGACGATCCGCCCGTACACGCGCATGCCTTCCGCGGCGAACCAGTCGATGATCTCGGCGCCGGCCAGCGCTTCGCCCTTCGCTTCGGCCAGCGGCTTGCCCTGTTCCTGGGTCAGCAGCCGCGCGATGTCGTCGGCGCGCTCGCGCAAGAGATTGGCGGCGCGCCGCATGACGGCCGCGCGTTCGGCCGCCGGCACCTTGCGCCATACCTCGAAGCCCTGCTGCGCGGCGGTGAGCGCACGGTCCAGGTCGCCGATGCTGGCGTGCGCCACCGTGCCGATCGGCTGCCCGGTGGCCGGGTTGATCACGGGAATGGTCCTGCCGCCGCTGGCATCGATCCACTCGTTCGCGATCAGGAGGCGGGTGTCGGGATAGCTGGACGTCGTCATCGGTAGTGTTCCTGTATTTGGGAAACGACCATATTACAACGTGCGTCGCCCGGTTGCAGGGGATGTGCCCTTGTCCGGCGACGCGGCGGCCCGGCATTGCGCGGGGCCGCCTCCGGCGGTGCCGGTCCACCCGCCGGCGGCCCCAGCCCGTGCGCTATTCGCGCAGGGCGTTCGCGGGACGGATGCGCATCGCGGCCAGCGCGTGGCGGAAGGTCGACGCCGCCGCGACCAGGCCTGCCACCAGCAGGGCGCCGGCCAGGGTCCAGGCACCGATCGGGGCCTGCTCCGTGAATCCGGCCAGGTAGCGCTGGATCGCCACGAAGGCGAGCGGCAGGGCGAGTAGCGCGCCGATCCCGATCAGCGCGACGAACTCGCGCGCGACCAGCCGGCCGATGGCGCCGCTGCCGGCGCCATACAGCTTGCGCAGGACGATCTCGCGCGCCTTGCGCTGCACACTGTAGGCCGCCAGCACGTAGATGCCGAAGGCCGCGATCGCGGTGGCGATCAGGCTGGACGCGGCCAGCAGCTTGGCCAGTCGCAGGTCGTCCTCGTAGCTTACCGAGAACATAGCGCCCACGCGCTGCACCTCGAGCACATCGTTCGGGAAGAAGCGCGGCCACATCTCCTCGATCGCATGCTGGACCGCTTCCCGGTTCCGCTCGCTGCGGATGGTGAAGACACCGGTGCGGTCCGAGAGGTAGTAGACCGTCGGCTGCATCGTCTCGCGCGCCGAGCGGTGCCGGATGTCCGGCGCCACCCCGACGACCTGCATCGGGTCGCCGCCGTCCGGCCGGCGGATGAACTTGCCGACGGCATCCTGTGCGCTGGTGAAGCCGAACGCGCGCGCGCCCGCCTCGTTGATGACGATCTTGTCCTCGTCCCCTGTGCGGTCGCGCGCCGGGTCGTACATCCGCCCGGCGACCGGCTTCATGCCATACACCTGGAAGAACTCGGGGCTGACGAAGAACATGTTGATTTCGATGGCGTTGCCGCCATCACGCTTGAGCGCCGTGCTGTTGAAATTGACCGTGACCGGCGCATCGCTCGCCGCCACGCCGCTCACTCCCGGCAGGCGCGCCAGGGCATCGCGGAAGGCGCGCACGTTCGCGTTGCGCATGTCGTCCGAGCTCTGCACCAGGAGCAGCGGGGCCGCGTCGAAGCCGGGATACAGGCTGCTCGCGTGGCGCGTCTGCCAGGCCACGGCCAGCGTCAGGCTGGTGAGGCCGATCGCGGTGGCGAACTGCAGGACGGTGAGCACGCGCCGCAGCCGCATGCCGCCAACGGTCTCGCTGTTGCCGCGCCCGGCGAGCGCGGCGGTCGGGCGCACCTTGAGGGCCGAGAAGGCCGGATACGCTCCCGCAAGCAGGCCCACCCCAACGCCCAGCACCAGGCTGAGCGCGAGCGACAGCGGCGTGAACATGCGGTCCAGCTTGCGCTGCACCAGGTCGGAGAATGCCGGCAGCAGCAGCCACGCCAGCAGCAGCCCGATCGCGGTCGCGATCAGGCACACCAGCACCGACTCGGCGAGGAAGTGCCGGCTCACCGCGCCGGTACTCGCGCCGAGCACCTTGCGCACGGCGATCTCGCGCTGCCGGCGCAGGGTGCGCACGGTGGCCAGGTTGACGTAATTGGTCGCGGCCAGCACCAGGATCAGCACACCGACCGCCGCCAGGCCGAGGATGGTCTGGCGGTCGCCGTGGATCGGCGACTGCTCCTTGATGAGCGGGTCGAGGTAGGCTTCGCTCAGCGGGCCGAGGCGGAAATCGATCATGTCCCGTCCGTTCAGCGCGGCGATCTGGTCGGGGCTCTGGCGCTGGTAGAAGCTGGAGGCCAGCATCGCGCGCCGTACCGAATCGAGCACGGTATCGGGATTCGCGCCCGGGAGCAGCTTGACGTACACCGGACCGTGAGAGGAACCCCAGTTGGTGGTGACCAGTTCTCGGTATTCCTGCTTCCAGATGCTGGTGCCGGTGCCGGCCAGCGACCCGTAGGGCAGGGTGGTGGCGGCGGGTTGGTCTTCGAGCAGCGCCGCCACGAGGTAGGGCTGGTTCCCGACCTGCACGGTCTTGCCGACCACGTCGAGGCCGCCGAACAGTTTGGTGGCCGTCTCGCGCGTGAGCGCCAGCGCGTCCGGCCGGGCCAGCGCCAGCGCCAGGTCGCCCTTGAGCACGACGGGATTGAAGATCTGGCGGAACTCGGGATCGACCACGGTCAGGTTGATGGTCTGGACCCGATCCCCCACGCGCACGTCGATGTCGCGGTCGATGAAGGTGCTGGCCAGGAGCGGCGCCCCGCTCGCACGGGCGGCGTCGCGCGCGGGAAGGCTGGTCGTGCCGCTCCAGTCGCCGCCGGCGCCGGGCGTGTTCCAGTGCTGCATGAGCCGGTAGATCTGCTCCCGGCCCTGCACATGGCGGTCGTAGGAGAACGAGTGGGCGACGTAGCCGAGCAGCAGGAAGCAGGCCGCGAACCCGACGGCCAGGCCGAGCACCACCACCGCCGAATAGGCGGGTTCCTTGACCAGCAGGCGCCAGCCGATGCGAAAATCGCGCAGGATCATCGATCGCTCCTCATGCCGCCTGCAGCGCGTCGACGACCACGCGGCCGTCGAGCAGGTGCAGGGTACGCGAGGCCTGGGCCGCGTGGGACGGCGAGTGGGTGACCATCACCACGGTCGTGCCCTCGGCGTTGATGTTGCGCAGCAGCCGCATCACCTCGTCGCCGTGGGCGGTGTCGAGGTTGCCGGTCGGCTCGTCGGCCAGCAGCATGGCCGGTTCGGCCACCAGCGCGCGCGCGATGGCGACCCGCTGCTGCTGGCCGCCCGAGAGCTGGGACGGACGGTGCCGGGCCCGGTGCGACACGCCCAGGCGCTCGAGCATCGCCTCCACGCGGCGGCGGCGCTCGGCGGCACCGGTGCCAGTGTATTCGAGCGCAAGCTCGACGTTCTCGTACACCGACAGGTCCTCGATCAGGTTGAAGCTCTGGAAGATGAAGCCGACCCGGCCGCGGCGCAGCGCGTTCAGGCGCGCCTCGCTCCAGCCGGCCACGTTCTGTCCTTCGAAGATGTATTCGCCTTCGGTCGGCACGTCCAGCAGGCCCAGTACGCTGAGCAGCGTGGATTTGCCGCAGCCGGACGGACCGGTGATGGCCACATACTCGCCGGCCGCGATGTCGAGGTCGATCCTGTCGAGCGCCCTGGTTTGGACCTCGCCCGCTAGGTGGATCTTGGAAACGCCCCTGAGTTTCAGCATGTCTGTTCCTTTCTTGTCGGTTCGTTACTTGTTCACTTGCAGCTGCTCGGCCTTGCCGAACGCCGCATAACTGGAGACGATCACCCGCTCGCCGGCCGACAGGCCGGACAGCACCTCGACCTGGCTGTTGTTGCGCCGGCCCACGCGCAATACACGCTTGTGCGCGCGGCCGTCGTTGGGGTCCACCACGAAGGCCCAGGCGCCGCCGGTATCGTTGAGGTAGGGGCCGATGGGCAGGACCAGCGCCTTGGCCGGCTCGCCCAGCGTCAGCCGCACGTCCATGCTCTGGCCCGGGCTGATGACCTCCGGCTGGCCTTCCGTGAACGCCAGTTCCACGCTGAAGCGGCCTTCGCGGATCTGGGGGAATACCGTGCTCACCTTGAGCGGATAACGCTTGCCGTCCTGCTCCACGCTGCCGTGCAGCCCGCGCGTCACGCGGCTCAGGTAGAACTCGTCGACCTGCATCGCCAGCTTGAACTGGCTTGGGTCGTCGATCCGCCCGATGTTCTGGTCCGGACGGACGGTCTGGCCCACCTGCAGCCGGAAGTCGGTCAGCACGCCGTCGGCCGGCGCGCGTACCGCGAGCGCATCGACGGTGGCGCTGACCAGCTGCAGGCCGGACTGCAGCCCGTCGATGGCGGCCTCCATCTGCTGCAGGCCGCGCTGGCGCACGCGCTCCTCGGTGTCGAGGCTGCGGCGTTCGTCTTCGAGCGCGCGCCGCTGTTGCGCCAGCCTGTCGGCGGACTCCTCCAGCGCGACCGCCGAGATGAATCCCTGCTGGGCCAGGCGGCTGTTGCGCGCGTGCTGCTTCTCGGCCTGCTGCACGTTGAACTGCAGCTCGGACAGGCGGCGCCGGTGTTCGCTGCGGCCCGCTTCCTGGGCGACCCGCAGGGTGGCGAGGTTGGAAATCTGCTGCGCGTGTTCGGCCTGGCGCTCGAGCAGCGCCAGGTTGCGCTGCGGATTGGACAGGCGGAACAGCAGCTGGCCCTTCTTCACCGGCTGGCCGTCCACGACCAGCACCTCCTCGACCCTTCCGGACTCGACCGAGTCGAGCATGATCGAGTTGAGCGGCTGCGCGGTCGCGCGCACGATGATGTCGTCCCTGAATACGCCGGATTCGGCGCGTGCGATGCGCAGGTCGCTGGCAGCGACCTGCAGGCCGCGCGGCATCCAGTGCCATACGGCGGCGCCGGCCACCGCCAGCAGGGCGAGCAGTGCGCCGAGCCGAAGCAGCAGCGGGCGGCGGGGTTTCGTCACCACCGCGTCCATCGCGGCGCCGGTGACGGCATGTGGGGGATTCTGGTCCATGGTCTGGCTCGAAGCGAAAATGCAGCTTCTCTTGCAAGCATCGTGCCACCCCCGTCCAGGCAACGCGCGCCGCGATAGCCGCGCAGGGTGGGCTCTCGAGTCCGCCGAATCGTGGCGCCCCAAGACGGGCTCAAGAACCTCGCGCGGCGGGGTCCACCGTACTTGCCTGTTCAAGGCAGCGGTGTCCGGTTCCGGACAGGTATGCATGTGCGCTTTCGGACAGCTGTCCGCCGCCGCCCGGTCCGGCTATCGCGGCCCGGGTTGGCCGCTGCTAGAATGGTCTTTTGACATCCCATCCACCCCAGACCGTCGCATGCCCGACCCGACCGCCCACATCCTGATCCTCGACGACGACGACGACGTTGCCTGCGCCGCGCAGATGCTGCTGCGGCGCCATCACGGGAACGTGGCCACGCTGGGCGACCCGCTGCAGCTCGAGGCGCGGCTTCGCTCCGGGGCGCCCGATGTCGTGCTGCTCGACCTGAACTTCACGCCGGGCCGCATCGACGGCGCGGAGGGCCTGGCGGTGCTGGACCGCCTGCGGGCGCTGGCGCGGCCACCGGCGGTGATCGCGCTGACCGCCTACGCCGACGTTCCGCTGGCCGTCGAAGCGCTCAAGCGCGGTGCCGCCGACTTCATCACCAAGCCCTGGGACAACGCGCGCCTGCTGGCGGCGGTGGACGGTGCGCTGGCGCGGCGCAGCGCGGTGGTGACGGGAGCGTCGCCCCTGATGGGCGATTCGGCGCCGATGCGCGAGCTGAAGGCGATGATCGCCGGGGTCGCCCCGACCGAGGCCAACGTGATGGTGCTGGGCGAGAACGGCGTCGGCAAGGAACTGGTTGCGCAGGCGATCCATGCCGCGTCCAGGCGCGCGGCCGGCAGCTTCCTGGCGGTGGACATGGGCGCGTTGCCGGAAGCGACCTTCGAGAGCGAACTGTTCGGGCACCGCAAGGGCTCGTTCACGGACGCGCGGGCCGACCGGGCGGGCCGTTTCCAGGCCGCGCGCGGCGGTACGCTGTTCCTGGACGAGATCGGGAACATGCCCCTTGGCGCCCAGGCCAAGCTGCTCACCGCGCTCGAGCGGCGCGAGGTGACGCCGCTTGGCGCGGACCGCGCCGAGCCGATCGACGTGCGCATCGTCAGCGCCACCAACCTCGAGGAAGCGCGCCTGTTCGATCCTGCCGTGTTCCGGCCCGACCTGCTGTTCCGGCTGAACACCATCGTCCTGCGCGTGCCGCCGCTGCGCGAGCGGCGCGACGACATTCCCCAGTTGCTGCACCACTACCTGTCGCTGTACGAAGGCCAGTACGGGCGCTCGGTGCGCGAGTTGGCGCCGAACACGCAGGACCGGCTGTGCGCCTGGGACTGGCCCGGCAATGTGCGCGAGCTGCGCCACGCCTGCGAGCGCGCGGCCATCCTGGCGGCGCAGGCGGAATACCGGTTCGAGGATTTCGGCCTGACGGCGCCGCTGCGCGCGCCGGCGATGGAAGCGCCGCCGACGGCGCCTGCGGACGGGGAGGAATTCAAGCTCGGTGCGCTGGAGCGCGAGACCATCTCCGCCGCGCTGGACAAGGCCAAGGGCAACATCAGCCTGGCCGCGCGCATGCTGGGGCTGAGCCGGGCGGCGCTGTACCGCAAGCTGGGCAAGCATGGCATCTGAGGCAGGGCTCAAGGCCGTTGCCGTCCTGTGCGCGGCCGGCATCGCCCTGCTGGGCTACGGCGCGGGCCTCGCGGGCGATTCCCCGCGCCTGGTCGTGCTGTGCGTCCTGGCCGGGCTGGCCGCACTGTTCGTAATGTGGCGCTGCCTCGATGCGCTGGCCATGCTGCGTCACCCCGAGCCGCCCGAACCCAGGCAGGTTCTCAACCTGGAGCAGCGGCACCTGGTGGACAATGCGCTGGCATTGGAGACGCGCCTCGAGCACGCGCCGATCGCGCTGTTTCGCATCGACGGCGCCAGCGGCGAGGGCGAGGTGGCTCCCCTCAACGGCAACGCCCGCAAGCTGGTCGCGCCCGGCCGCGCCAGCGCGCCCGCCGACCTGTACCGCCAACTGCGCGCCGAGCCGGGGGAGCGCCGCACCATGATCGACTTCGATACCGAGCGCGGGGTCGAACGGGCCTTGCTGGCGGTTTCCTCGCTGTCGCTGCAGGGCAGGCCGCAGCGCCTCGCCGCCTTGATGCCGGTCGAGAGCGAACTGGAGGCCGAAGCCCTGAACGCGTGGCGCCAACTGGTGCACGTGCTGACCCACGAGATCATGAACTCGCTCACGCCGGTGGCTTCGCTGTCGCGCACGGCGCGCGAGATGGTGGAGGAGTGCCGCGCCACGCTGCCGCCCGAGCTCGGCCAGGACCTTGCGACGGCGCTCGACGCGATCAGCCGGCGTTCGGACAGCCTGGCCGCTTTCGTGTCCAGCTACCGCAGCCTGTCGAACGTGCCGCCCGCGCATCCCGAGCGCTTCCAGGTCGGCGCCCTGTTCGACCGGGTGCGCGCACTGGTCGCGCCCGCGTGGCGGGCACGGGGCGGCGATGTGCAGTTCTCCGTGGAGCCGGCCTCGCTGGAGCTGGTCGCCGATCCGGGCCAGCTGGAGCAGGCGCTGATCAACCTGCTCAAGAATGCCTTCGAGGCGACCGCCGGCATCGACGGGGCCCAGGCGCGGGTCAACGCGCGGCTGGTGCGCGGCGCGCGCCTGCGCATCGAGGTGGCCGACGACGGTCCCGGCGTCCCGCCGGAACTGGCGGCCCACATCTTCACGCCTTTCTTCACGACCAAGAAGCAGGGCGGCGGCATCGGACTGGCGATGGTGCGCCACCTCATCCACGAAAACGGCGGCCTGGTGCGCTACGCGCGCCCCGTGGGCGGTGGCGCGCGCTTCATCATCAGTTTCTAGCGCGGGTAGGTGAAGCCGGTGCGGATGTCCATCGGCGCCAGGCGTTGACCGACGCGCACCATCAGCCGCTGGGGCGGCTCGTCGCCGGCGAGCGGACCCGGTGTCATCGGCAGCCCTTCGCCCTTGCGCAGCAGCGGGTCGCAACGTTCGTAGGCGTTGGCACAGCCGGTGGCCTTGAGCAGCGCCTGCACCGCGGCCACCTTCCACAGCTCGACGCCGGCGCCGTTGAACTGGCAGACCAGGTATCCGGCCGGCCCGCCATAGCTGTGCACGAGCAGGCCGGGCAAGCCGTCCTTTCCCCCGTCCACCAGTTGGATCAATGCCTGCGGATCGGCGCCGCGCAGCGCGGCTTCGCGGCGCTCCACCGCGGCCTGCACGCGCCGCTTGATCAGGGCGTGGTCGACCGGTTCGTCCTCGCGCAGCGTCCAGACGCGCGCGGCGATCTGCGACTTCGCGTTGTAGGCCGCGCGGGCCAGGAACTGGCGCGCCGAGGACTGCACGATCGCGGTGGCGCCGGGTTTGTTGCGCTCCTGCGGCTTGCCCTCGACCTTGTCGATGGCGGAAAGATAAATCCAGGGGTCGCCGGAAAGGATGGCCTTTTCCTTGCCCTGCTTGATGGTGATGATGAGCATGTCCGCTTTCGTATCCGGGAACGGGATGATACAGCAGTCCGCCCAGCCGTTTGCCGGCCGGCCGGAAGCGCACTATAATCGTCCGGAATAGGTCGCTCGACCTAGTCCGACCCGGGTCGCAGGACCCCAGCCTGAGGAGACATCGATGAGCCGCAACGTATTCGTCACCGGCGTGGGCATGATCCCCTTCGCCAAGCCGGGCGCCAGCGCCCCGTACCACGAGATGGGCGCGCAGGCCGCCCGCGCCGCGCTGGTCGACGCCGGCCTGTCCTATGAAGACGTCGAGCAGGCCTATGCCGGCTACGTGTACGGCGACTCCACCAGCGGCCAGAAGGCCTTGTACGGGGTCGGGATGAGCGGCATTCCCATCGTCAACGTCAACAACAACTGTTCCACGGGTTCGACCGCGCTGTTCCTGGCGCGCCAGGCGGTGGCCAGCGGCGCCGCCGAATGCGTGCTGGTGCTCGGCTTCGAGCAGATGAGCCCGGGCGCGCTGGGCTCGGTCTTCACCGACCGGCCGACCCCTTTCGACGACTTCGACGCCGTCACCGACCGCTTGGTCGGCAAGCCCGAGATCCCGCTGGCGCTGCGCTACTTCGGCGGTGCGGGGCTGGCGCACATGGAGAAGTACGGCACGCCGCTGGAAGCCTTCGCGCGCATCCGCGCCAAGGCCAGCCGGCACGCCGTCAACAACCCGCTGGCGCTGTTCCGCAAGGAGGTGAGCACCCAGGACGTGCTGGACGCACCGATGATCTGGCCAGGCGTGATGACGCGCCTGATGGCCTGCCCGCCGACCTGCGGCGCGGCCGCGGCCGTGCTGGTGTCCGAGGCGTTCGCACGCAAGCATGGCTTGCGCGCCGACGTGTACATCGCCGCGCAGGCGATGACGACGGACCGCGCCGGCACCTTCGATTCCGGCGACATGATGCGCCTGGTCGGCTACGACATGAGCCGCGAGGCGGCCGCCAGGGTGTACGAACAGGCCGGGATCGGCCCGGAGGAACTGGACGTGGTCGAGCTGCACGACTGCTTCGCCCACAACGAGTTGATCACCTACGAGGCGCTCGGCCTGTGCCCGGAAGGCGGCGCCGACCGCTTCATCCGCGAGGGCGGCAACACCTATGGCGGGCAGGTGGTCACCAACCCGTCGGGCGGGCTGCTGTCCAAGGGCCATCCGCTGGGCGCGACCGGGTTGGCCCAGTGCTTCGAGCTGACGCACCAGCTGCGCGGCAGCGCGGGCGCGCGCCAGGTCGAGGATGCGCGCGTGGCGCTGCAGCACAACCTGGGACTGGGCGGCGCCTGCGTCGTCACCATGTACCGCCGCGCGTGAGGAGGAAGCCATGCACCCGACTTCCCCCTGGATGAACGCCGAGCTGGAGACCTTCCGCGACGCCGTGCGCCGCTTCGTGGCCGGCGAGGTCGCGCCGCACCAGGAACGCTGGCGCGCACAGCAGCACGTGGACCGCGAGCTGTGGCGCCGCGCCGGCGAGATGGGCCTGCTGCTGGCCGACATCCCCGAGGAGTACGGCGGCTCCGGCGGCAGCTTCGCCCACATGGCGGTGGTGTTCGAGGAGCTTGGCTATGCCGGCGACACGGCGTTCGGCCTGCACGTGCACGCCATCGTCGCCCACTACCTGCTCAACCAGGGCACCGAGGACCAGAAGCGCAAGTACCTGCCGAAGCTGGCCAGCGGCGAGATGATCGCCGCGATCGCGATGTCCGAACCGGGCGCCGGGTCCGACCTCAAGGGCATCCGTACCAGCGCCACGCGCTCGGTCGATGGCTACCGTATCGACGGCTCCAAGACCTTCATCTCGAACGGCTACCTGGCCGACCTGGTGCTGGTGGTGGCCAAGACCGACCCGGCCGCCGGCGCGAAGGGCGTGTCGCTGATGCTGGTCGAGACGAAGGAGAATCCGGGCTTCCGGGTCGGCCGCATCCTGGAGAAGGTCGGGCAGAAGGGGCAGGACACCTGCGAGCTGTTCTTCGACGGCGCGCGCGCCGCGCCAGACGCCGTGCTCGGCGGCGTGGAAGGGCAGGGCTTCGCCCAGCTGATGACCGAACTGCCCTACGAGCGCACCATCGTCGCGGTGGCCGGCGTGGCGGCGATCGAGCGCGCGCTGCGCCTCACGGTCGAGCATGCGCGCGAGCGCCGCGCCTTCGGCCAGGCCCTCATCGACATGCAGAACACGCGCTTCGTGCTGGCCGAGGTCAAGACCGAGGCGACGGTGGCGCGGGTATTCGTGGACCGCTGCATCGAGGACCTGATGGCCGGCCGGATGGACAGCGTGCAGGCGTCGATGGCCAAGTACTGGATATCGGACCTGCAGTGCAAGGTGGTGGACCAGTGCGTGCAGCTGTTCGGCGGCTACGGCTACATGCTGGAGTACCCGATCGCCCAGATGTACGTGGACGCGCGCGTGCAGCGCATCTATGGCGGCGCCAACGAAATCATGAAAGAGATCATCGCCCGCTCGCTGTAGCGCGGCGCGGTGCGCAGACCGGGGAGGAAGCATGGCAGGACCGCTTGCAGGCATGCGCGTCGTCGAGATGGTCGGCATCGGCCCCTGTCCCTTCGCCGCGATGATGCTGGCCGACATGGGTGCGGAAGTGATCCGCATCGACCGCAAGGGCGGGGCGGACGATGCGTTCCCCATGCTCGGCACCCGTTTCGACGTCCTGGCGCGCGGGCGCCGCTCGCTCGCGCTGGACCTGAAGAAGCCGGCGGCGCTGGAGACCATGCTGCGCCTGGTCGAGCGCGCGGACGTGCTGCTCGAAGGCTTCCGTCCCGGGGTCATGGAGCGCCTCGGTCTCGGCCCGCAGCCTTGCCTGGCGCGCAACCCCCGGCTCGTCTATGGCCGCGTGACCGGTTGGGGACAGGACGGTCCGCTGGCGCAGGCGGCCGGGCACGACATCAACTACCTTGCGCTGTCCGGAATGCTGCACGCGATGGGCAGGGCCGATGCGCCGCCCGCCCCGCCGCTGAATCTGGTGGGAGACTTCGGCGGGGGCGCCATGCTGCTGGCCTTCGGCGTCGTGTGCGCCGCCTTCGAGGCGCGCACTTCGGGCAAGGGACAGGTGGTCGACGCCGCGATGACCGACGGCTCGGCACTCCTGGGGGCGATGATGTACGGCCTGCGTGCGCACGGCAGCTGGAGCGACGCGCGCGAGGCGAACATGCTGGACGGCGGCGCGCCGTTCTACGACACCTACGCCTGCGCCGATGGCGGTTTCGTCGCCGTCGGCGCGCTCGAGCCGCGCTTCTACGCGCGCCTGCTGGCGCTGGCGGGAGCCGATGCCGCGGATTTTCCGCCACAGTGGGACCGGGCGCGCTGGCCCGAGCTCAGGCGCCGCCTCGCCGCGCTGTTCGCCACGCGCGGGCGCGACGAGTGGTGCGCCCTGCTCGAGGGCAGCGACGCCTGCTTCGCACCGGTGCTGGACATGCGCGAAGCGCCCGGCCACGCGCACAACCGGGCGCGCGAGGCCTTCGTCGAGATCGACGGGGTGGTGCAGCCCGCGCCTGCCCCGCGCTTCAGCCGCACCAGCCCGGAGGTGGCGGCGGGACCGGCGGCGCCGGGCGAGCACGGCGCGGCGATCCTGGCCGACTGGGGCTTCTCGCCGGGGGCAATCGAAGCGCTGAGATCGGACGAAGTCATATAGGATAATCGGCAAGCACAATCCGATCCTGTGGACGCATGACCAAAGAAGCCGAACTGCGCAAATCCAAGCAGCTGGCGCTGGCCTTCCTCGTCGGCGCCGCCGCGCTGTTCGTGTCCACCCTGTTCCTGCCGCCCACCTGGTTGACCGGCCTGCTGCGCGCGTTCTCGGAAGCGGCGATGATCGGCGCCCTGGCCGACTGGTTCGCCGTCGTGGCGCTGTTCCGGCGCGTGCCGATCCCGATCGTGTCGCGCCATACCGAGATCATCCCCGCCAACAAGGTCAAGATCTCCGACAACCTGGCGCTCTTCGTGCACGAGAAATTCCTCGATACCGAATCGATCGTCGGCCTGATACGGCGGCACGACCCGGCGCGGAAGGTGGCGGACTGGCTGGTGCAGCCCGACAACACCGAGCGCATGGGCAACTACCTGCTGAAGGTGGCGGCCTGGATTCTCGACTTCACCGAAGACACGGCGGTGCAGGGTTTTTTCCGGCGCGCGGTGCATGCGATGATCCGCAGCGTGGACTTGTCGGCCTCCGCCGGCACCGTGCTGGAGAGCCTGACGCGCGGGGGACGGCACCAGGAGCTGCTCAACGAAGGCATCTCCCAGCTCGCCCAGTTGCTGGGGCGGGCCGACGCCCAGGACTACATCGCCCAGGGCATCGTGGACTGGCTGCGCGAAGACTACGCCTTCATCGAGAAGATGCTGCCGTCCGAACTCATCGGCCGCAAGGGCGCGGACATCGCGGTGCGGCTGGCCTCGGGCATCCTGAACAAGGTCAGCGAGGACCCGGAGCACCCCTTGCGCCGCCGCTTCGACGTGTTCACCGCCGAATTCATCGAGCGCCTCAAGGCCGACCCGTCCTTCGCGGAAAAAGGCGAGGAAATCAAGGACTACCTGCTCAACGACGACACGCTCAACACCTACCTGAAGTCGCTCTGGGGCGACCTGAAGGCCTGGCTCAAGGACGACCTGGGGCGCGCGGATTCGGTGTTGCGCCAGCGCGTCGTCGCCACCGGCGCCTGGGTCGGCAAGATGCTGGCCGAAGACCCGCAGTTGCGCCGTTCCCTCAACGAGAACCTGGAGGCGGCGGCGCGCGGCGTCGCCCCCGAATTCGCCGGTTTCCTGACCGGCCATATCGCCGAGACCGTCAAGAACTGGGACAGCAGGGAGATGTCCGAGCAGATTGAGTTGAACATCGGCAAGGATCTGCAGTTCATCCGGATCAACGGCACGGTGGTGGGCGGGTTGATCGGGGTGACGCTGTACCTGCTGGTCAGCCTGGCGTCGATGGCCAGGTAGCGGACGGGCGTTGGCCTGCGTCATTTCAGGCTACACTGGGGGTGCCGCACAATCCTATCGAGGAGCATTCCATGCAACAACTAGCCCTGGACGCATGGCTGGCAGCGAACCCGGACGTGGAAAAGGTGCCCGGGCGCGACCTGTACGTGATCGCGCGCTACCTGGAGCCGATCCACGCGAGCGTGGTGCAGGGCTGCCTGGTCGCGGCCGGGGTGCCGGCGGTGCTGGCGGACGCGCACCTGGTGCAGACCGACATGCTGTTGGCACCGGCGCTGGGCGGGGTGCGCATCCTGGCCCCGGGCGACCACCTGCAGCAGGCCCGCGCGGTGCTCGAAGCCTTCGAGCGCGGCGACTACGCGCTCGACGAGGACGCGCCGGTCGGCCAGCCCGAGTAAGCGCGGGGGGGCCTGTTCCTTCCCCCGCTATTTGTCTTCCAGTTCGGCGATCAGGTCCTGCATCTCGGCGATCTCGCGCCGTTGCGTCTCGACGATCGTTTCCGCCAGTTTGCGCACGCGCGGATCGTCCAGGTCGGCGCGCTCGCTGGTGAGGATGGCGATCGAGTGGTGCGGGATCATCGCGCGCATCCACGAGACCTGGTCCACCGTCGCCTGGCTGCGCACCAGCCACAGGAACAGGGCGAAGGCGGCGATGCTGGCGCCGACGATGGCCAGGTTGGCGGACTTCTTCGGGTACATCTTCCACATGAAGCCCATCATCACCACGCCCATCGTCGCGCCCATCAGCAGGGCCATGTAGACGCGCGTCTCGCTGAAGTAGACGTGGTCGAGGGCGTAGGTGTTCAGGTACATCAGCACGTACATCACCACGCTGGAGGTGGCGATCATGGCCAGGAAGGTGGAGTATTTCATGCCGCGGTGCTCGCCGTGGCCCGAATCGTGTTCGTGCGATTGCATGTTGGCTCCCGTTTGCTGGTGATCTCGGCCTTAAGCCTAGCACTGACGGGAAAAACGCCACGCGCAAAACAAAACGGCCCGGTTCGTGGGAACCGGGCCGTCTCGTCGCAGCTTGGTGGTGATAGGTGGACTTGAACCACCGACCCTAGCATTATGAATGCTATGCTCTAACCAACTGAGCTATATCACCAGAAAGTGTGGAAAGCAAAATGGCTTGACTCTCGGGAGCCAAGCCATTCGCTTGGAATCTTGTGGTGGTGATAGGTGGACTTGAACCACCGACCCTAGCATTATGAATGCTATGCTCTAACCAACTGAGCTATATCACCGCAACGGAGTGAGATTATCCAAGGTGGCGGAATTTATGTCAAGGCTCGTTCCGGAGGGCGTGGCAAATATTTCGTCCGTTCGTCCGGCACCGGCACGCTTGCGGCAGCGCACCCGCCGCAGGGCACAGCTCGGTAGTGGGTAGGGTGGGCTCTTGAGCCCACCGCGATACGCGGCGGACGCGTCGCATCGGTGGTTCCGGCGGAACGCGCCCGCTCGCGGCGTGGGCACGAGTGCCCACCCTACCCGGCTACGTAGGGTAGGCTCTTGAGTCCATAGGTCACGCACCGCGCCCACGCGAGGTTCACACCCCGCGGCCTTCCAGCCTCTCCATGATCTCGCCGGCCGGGTCCGCGCCCAGGCAATCGACCACGATCCGCTCCGGCATCGCACGCAGCCAGGTGATCTGGCGCTTGGCCAGCTGCCGCGTCGCGATGATCCCCGTCTCGCGCAGGCCCGCGCGGTCGATCTTGCCATCGAGGTAATCCCAGGCCTGGCGGTATCCAACGCAGCGCATCGACGGCAGCGTGGGCGACAGGTCGCCGCGCGCGCGCAGCCGCGCCACTTCCGCCACCAGGCCCTCGTCGTCGCGCTCGCCCAGCATCTGGTCGAAGCGCAGCGCGATGCGTCGGTGCAGCACGCTGCGGTCGAGCGGCTCCAGCGCGAACGAGAGCAGCTCGAACGGCAGCTCCGGCTTGGCCCGCCGTGCCAGCAGGGCCGACATCGGCTGCCCGCTCAGTTCGATGATCTCGAGCGCGCGGTTGATGCGCTGCGCGTCGTTCGGCGCCAGCCGCGCCGCCGTCACCGGGTCGAGCGCCGCCAGCTTGGCGTGCATGCCGGGCCAGCCGATGCGCGCCGCCTCGGCATCGAGCTCCGCCCGCACCGCCGCGTCCGCCGTGGGCAGGTCGTCCAGCCCGTCGGTCAGCCCCTTGAAGTACATCATCGTCCCGCCCACCAGCAGGGGCAGGTTGCCGCGCGCGCCGATCTCGCCCACCAGCCGGATCGCGTCTTCCCTGAACTGCATCACCGAATACGCTTCGGTCGGATCGATGATGTCGATCAGGTGGTGCGGCGCGCTCGCCAGTTCCTCCGCGTTGGGCTTGGCCGTGCCGATGTCCATGCCGCGATACACCAGCGCCGAATCGACCGAGATGATCTCGACTGGGCGCTCGCGCGCGATCGCCAGCGCCGCCGCCGTCTTGCCCGACGCGGTCGGGCCCATGATCGCCACCGCCAGCGGCTTGCCTGGCGTCGTCATCATTGACCCCGCAGGAACAGCTTGTCGAGCGCCGCGATCTCCAGCTGCACCCAGGTCGGGCGTCCGTGGTTGCACTGGTCGGCGCGCTCGGTGCTTTCCATCTGGCGCAGCAGCGCGTTCATCTCCTGCACCGAGAGGATGCGGTTGGCGCGCACGGCCGTGTGGCAGGCCAGGGTGCCCAGCAGCTCGTTGCGGCGCTCGATCAGCACGCGCGAGCCGCCGTATTCGCGCACGTCGCGCAGCACGTCGCGCGCCAGCGTCTGGGCGTCCGCGTTCTTGAGCAGGGTGGGCACCGCGCGCACCGCCAGCGTGGTCGGCGAGAGCACCGCGATGTCGAAGCCCAGCGCCTTGAGCGTCTCCTCGTGTTCCTCGGCGGTCGCAACCTCCACCGCGTCGGCGAAGAAGGTGACCGGGATCAGCATCGCCTGCACCTGCATGTCCTGGCCCTCGGCGCGCGCGTCCAGCGCGTTCTTGATCTGCTCGTACAGGATGCGCTCGTGCGCCGCGTGCATGTCCACCAGCACCAGGCCGCGCGTGTTCTGGGCCAGGATGTAGATCCCGTGCAGCTGGGCCAGCGCGAAGCCGAGCGGGAAATCCTCGTTCGACAGCGGCCGTTCGGTCGGGGCGGGAGGCGGCACCGCGACGGGTGTGCTGGCGCTGGCGGCGTCCGGCGCCGAAAACAGCGCGCCATACGCCTCGGTGCGCTGGGCCACGCCGGGCAGCGGGCGAGGATCGTCCCAGCGGCTGCCCGGCGCGAACGGCGAGGGCGAGAAGCTGGGCGCGAGCTGGGAGCCGAACGAGGTCTGCTCGTGCGGGCGCGGCTGCCAGGACGAAGTGTCCGATGGCGCGATCTCGGCGGCCGTCAGCGGCGCCGGCACGCTGCCGTGCGCGGTGGCCGAGGTTTGCGCCAGCGCGCGCTGCACCGCGTGGAACACGAACTGGTGCACGGCGCGGCTGTCGCGAAAGCGCACTTCGATCTTCGACGGGTGCACGTTCACGTCCACCAGCGCCGGGTCGAGGTCGAGCGCCAGCACGTAGGAAGGGAAGCGGTCGCCGTGCAGCACGTCCTGGTAGGCCGCGCGCACCGCGTGCACCAGCAGCTTGTCGCGCACGAAGCGCCCGTTTACGTAGAAGAACTGGCCGTCCGCGCGCGCCTTGGAGGCGGTCGGCAGGCCGACGTAGCCGTGCAGGCGCAGCGGGCCGGCCGATTCGTCCAGCGCGAGGCGCGCCTCGGCGAATTCGCTGCCCAGGATTTGCGCGCTGCGCCTTGCCATCTCGGCCACGTTCCAGTGGTCGATCGTGCGGCCGTTGTGAAACAGGCTGAAGGCCACGTCCGGACGCGCCAGCGCGATGCGCCGCACCACTTCGGCGCAGTGGCCGTACTCGGTCTGCTCGGACTTGAGGAACTTGCGGCGCGCGGGGGTGTTGAAATACAGGTCCTGCACGTCGATCGTCGTGCCGACCGGGCCGGAGGAGGGCGCCACCGTGCCCAGGTGCGAACCGACGATCTCCCAGGCGTGGGCCGCCCCGGGCGTACGCGAGGTCACCGACACGGCGGCGACCGCCGCGATCGAGGCCAGGGCCTCGCCCCGGAAGCCGAGGGTGGCGACGTTCTCCAGTTCGGTCAGCGAGGCGATCTTCGAGGTGGCGTGGCGCGACAGCGCGAGCGGCAGTTCCTCGGGCGGAATGCCGCGGCCATTGTCGGTGATCGCGATGCGCTTGACGCCGCCTTCCTCGAGGCGGACGGTGATCTGGGTCGCGCCGGCGTCGAGCGCGTTTTCGAGCAGCTCCTTGACGACGGCGGAGGGCCGTTCGACCACCTCGCCGGCGGCGATCTGCGAGATGAGCTGGTCGGGAAGCTGCTGGATGGGGCGGCGGGGGGATACGGGCGCATTCATCCTTGGAATTATAGCCCGCCCCCCATCAGGCCAAGCTAATCAAGAGGCAATTTCTCCGATTCGTGTCACTTTTGCTCGCGCACGGGGATCGGCGCGTTGCACAGGTCCACATGGTTGGCCGCCACGCGCGTCCACGGGCCGCCCCGGTTGCGCTGCGCCTCGACCACGCGGCGGTAGACCGGGGTCTCGGTGCGCATCACCTCGAACTTGCTGCGTTCCGCTTCCGGCACCTCGGAGGCGAGCCGGACCGAGATGATCGGGCTCATCAGCTCGGGCTTGTCATAAAAGCCCATGGCGCCAGCGCCGCGTGGCATGGTCGAGAGCATCGGCATGCCCGAGATCACGCGACCCACCACGGTGATGTTGCGGTCCAGGTGGCGCGGCGCGTGGCCGATCACGGCGTACAACTGGGAGCCGTTGCCACTGTCCGGCTCATTGCCGCGGGCGACGCCGATCATGCCGTAGCAATGGGCCAGCCAGGTCTCGTTGTTCTTTGGATCGCGCCCGACCGGGAAGCCCTTGGAGTGTCCGACCTGCGGCGCGTAGCCGTCGTAGTCCGCCAGCCGCGCGAAGGACTTGTCGTTCTCCATCGGCACCGTGAACTCGGGTGGGACCGTCGCCTTGGCGCTCTTGAGCGGCTTGGGATTCTTCTCGTCCGGGTCGCCCCACTGCACGACCCAGTTGTCCTGGGAGCGGATGATGGACAGGCCGTCGTAGTAGCGTTCGCGCGCCAGCGTCTTGATGTTCTTGATTGTTTCCGGTGCGAACTCCGGCGCCAGCTCGATCACGACGCGCCCGGCCGGGATTTCCATGTAGAGCGTGTTCTCCGGATCCAGGGCCCGCCAGTCGGAGGGCTTGGATTCCTTGACGATGTCGGCCACGGTCGGCTTGGGTGGCAGCTCCTTGGTCTCCTTCGCCACCGCGGCACCGGCGGCCAGGGCCAGCGCGGCTGCGCCGGCGAAGCCGCCGCGTTTGATCATCTCTGGAATGCGCATTCTTGTCTCCTGATGTCGCGGAATGGTATCCGCTTGTTGCGTTTTGTTCATGAATTGTAATCCGGAACGTCATTCCCGCGCACGCGCACTGCTGTCCGGAATATTTATGCTATCAAAATAGTTTTCATAGGTAAAACAAGTCGTTCCCGCGAAGGCGGGAACCCATAACCCACTTCCGAAGCCACTTCCTTTGACGTCGCCACTACGCTAGGAAGTACATGAATTCTCCACTCAGCATGGATTCCCGCTTTCGCGGGAATGACTGTTCTAACTTTGTTGAAAATATAGTATAAAATCCCGGACGCTAGTGCGCGCACGCGGGAATCCATGCATAGGCAACGAAGTCCGGCCTTATCGCCTACCGGGCAGAACCAAGCGGGTTGAGTGGCTCATCATGGATTCCCGCATTCGCGGGAATGACGATGCTTACTCTGCTGTAAAAAATATGGCAAGTCCGGGATACTGGTGCGCTTTCGCGGGAAGTCGTCACCTCCAGTGGAGGCAACGACGTCAAGCTATCAGATTTATACGCTAAAAGCTTGCCTTGTCGCCAATTTCAAACAGTTAAGTGGTGGTATGATTCCGCGCTCGCTTTTAGGAAAATTATGGATCTCATGCAACTTTTCGACATGATCCTCCATGTCGACAAAACCCTCGGGACGCTGCTGGCGCAATACGGCACCTACGTGTACATGGTGCTGTTCTTCATCGTGTTCGTCGAGACCGGCCTGGTCGTTTTCTTCTTCTTCCCGGGCGACACGCTGCTGTTCATCGCCGGCGCCTTCTGCGCCACGGGCCAGATGAGCTACCCGCTCCTGATGGCGCTGCTCATCATCGCCGCGGTCACGGGCAATACACTGAACTACTGGATCGGCGAGGCGGTCGGCCATCGCGTCTTCACGCACAATTACCGCTGGGTGAACAAGGACGCGCTGGCCCGCACGCACGATTTCTTTGAAAAACACGGCGGCAAGACCATCATCCTGGCCCGCTTCGTGCCGGTGGTGCGCACCTTCGCGCCCTTCGTGGCCGGCATCTCGGACATGACGCACTGGCGCTTCCAGCTCTACAACGTGACCGGCGCGGTGCTGTGGGTCGTCGGCCTCGTCACCGCTGGCTACTTCTTCGGCAACATCCCGATCATCCGCAACCATCTGACCGAGATCGTGATGGTTGGCGTGTGCGCGGCGGTGGTGCCAGTGGCGCTCGGCAGCCTGTACAAATTCGGGCGACGCGCGTTCGCGCGCTGATTGCCATCCTGTCCAGCGCGCCCGTTCGTGGCGCGCTTTTCGGCGGCAAGGCTCAAGTTTCACGCCGCCGGAGCCGATAAGCATGAGGTAAGCCTACTACCTGGAACCTCATGCGCAACCTGATCGCACTGTTCGCTTGCAGCCTTGTCATGGCGTCGGCAAGCGCAAACGATCCCGCCAGCAAGACCAGCAAGCCCACGCCGGAAATGGCCAAGCCCTCGTCGCGTGCGCCCGTGACGGCCCCGAAGCCGGCCCCTGCCAAGACCGAGGAGCAGGCGGAAATCGAACTGTCCGAGCGCATCGCCCAGCGCCTGGCCGAACTGCGCGCCAAGCAGGCGGCGCGCGCCGCTGCGGCGGCGAAGGCCAAGCGCGAGGCCGAGGCGAAGCGCCGCCGCGAAGAGGCCGCCGCCGCCGCCGCGGCCGCCGCCGCAGCCGCGCCGAAGAACGGCACGCACTGGAGCTACGAAGGGGAATTCGGCCCCGCCAACTGGGCCAACATCAATTCCGGCTGGGCCAAGTGCGCCACCGGCCGCCGCCAGTCGCCGATCGACATCCGCGACGGCATCAAGGTGGACCTGGAGCAGATCGTCTTCGACTACCACCCGTCCTCGTTCCGCGAGGTCGACAACGGGCACACGATCGAAGTGACGGTGGGCGGGGGCAACTACCTGACGGTGGGCGGGAATACCTACGAACTGCAGCAGTTCCACTTCCACCGCCCGTCAGAGGAGCGCATCAACGGCAAGGGCACCGAGATGGTAATCCACCTGGTGCACAGGAGCCCGGAGGGCAAGCTGGCGGTGCTGGCGGTACTGCTCGAGCGCGGCAAGCCGAATGGCCTGATCCAGACCATCTGGAACAACCTGCCGCTGGAAAAGCACGAGGTGGTCTCGCCGTCGATCGTGATCGACCTGAAGGACGTGCTGCCGGAGCGGCGCGAGTACTACACCTACATGGGCTCGCTCACCGAGCCGCCGTGCACCGAGGGCGTGCTGTGGCTGGTGATGAAGCAGCCGATGCAGGCTTCGCCGGCGCAGATGGCACTGTTCTCGCGCCTGTATCCGCTCAACGCGCGGCCGGTGCAGTCCACCCAGGGCAGGATGATCAAGGAATCGCTCTGACGACGGCACACAGGGGGCGCATATTGGCCTCCTTGCGTGCTCAGACGACCAGTTCTCGTGGCACTTTCCGCTGTACGTCTTGGGAAGCTGAACCAGCCGCAACCCCTTCCTAATTTCCATCGCCAGCCACCCGCTCCTGCTGCGACTCACGAATGCAATTTAGCAGTCGGAATCATCTTCGATTGCAGCGAAGTGATCAGGCGCCTACGTGTCAGCGTCCTGTTCCCTGAGAGCGATCCCTATTGCGGACGCTGTGCGTACGCCCCTTCTCGCACCCGGCCTGACATTTTCCTGGTCTACCTCTCACCGCGGATTGCCAATTGTTGCGCTATCAAGAGCGAGACGCAGCCGGGTTTGGCGAGCAATTCATCCTGTGCGGACGCCATTTCGCGGTAAAGGAATAACTATGCAACCAGGGTGACAACAAGTCGGAGTTGCGACAGGAAAATATAAAAAACACAATTTATTTTCAAAAAGTTACATTCAGTTAGTTTTTCAGCTCGCACACTTGGGTAGTCTTGAGCGGCTTACTGTTGAGTTTTGAGTTAGCCGGTGGCGACCGCCAGGCAGTCCAACGAATTCTCGCGCGGTCACCTGCTCCTGAGATGTCCAGACAAGGGAAAGGGTCTCTGAATGCTACGTCCGCTTTCACAATCGAACCGCGCCAGGGCGCGATACCGATTCATTCGGAAAGTCTCGCTCGCCACTTCGCTCCTCGCGGCCTGTGCTTTCACAGCCGCGCAAGACACGAATCCTTTCAAGGAGCAGTACAAGCTGATCAAAGCGCCGAACGCGGTCGTGTCGCTCGGGGTCGACATATTTGAATCGCCCCGGGTTTTGTAGAGGCTCCATTCTTTGAGAAAATGGAGCTATGAAGAAGCAACCCAAGTATTCCCCTGAAGTCATCAAGCGCGCTGTGCGCATGGTTAGCGAAGCGGGCAGCGAGTACGAGTCGCAGTGGGCAGCCATCACATCGATCGCGGCCAAGATAGGCTGCACGCCAGAGACTCTGCGCCGCTGGGTACGCCAGCAAGAGCGCGATACCGGCCAGCGTCCAGGCCCGACTACTGCTGAAGAAGAGC
>FWWL01000578.1_pt1 | contig 98477 bp, 99 predicted proteins | sample 2228331 | NCBI WGS metagenome assembly FWWL01 (sample SAMEA103939775, study PRJEB20133) | metagenome | reverse complement strand
CTCATCATCCTGGCCCACAACCTCATCCGGAGCCGGGTGCTTCTCAAAATGGCGGGGGTGGAGCTGTAGACTTCAGGTAGCACACGAAGGGATGTTAGATTGGCTGCAAAGCTTATCCCCCATCCAGCAGGCCCTGGCTGCTGCCCTTTTTACCTGGGGGCTCACCGCTTTGGGGGCCGGGGCAATCCTTGCTACGCGGGAAGTCAACCCCCGCCTGCTGGACGGCTTGCTGGGGTTTGCTGCCGGAGTGATGCTGGCGGCTAGTTACTGGTCGCTGCTAGCCCCAGCGCTGGAAATCACCCAAGGCGCGTGGCTTCCCATCGCGGTTGGGTTTTTGCTGGGCGGGACCTTCGTCTGGGGAGCCGACAAAATCCTACCACATCTGCACCGCAAGGAACCGCTCGAGGCCGCCGAAGGGCTCAGAACCCCCTGGAGGCGCAGCGTTTTGCTGGTTCTAGCCATCACTTTGCACAACATCCCGGAAGGGCTGGCAGTAGGGGTAGCGTTTGGTGCGGTGGCCTATGGCATTCCCGAGGCCACCCTGGGTGGAGCGGTGGCCCTGGCTATAGGCATTGGGTTGCAAAACTTACCGGAGGGCCTGGCGGTGGCAGCCCCGCTGCGGCGCGAGGGCCTATCCCCTTTCAAGAGTTTCTGGTTCGGCCAGCTTTCGGCCACGGTAGAAATACCTGCTGCTCTGCTGGGTGCCGCTTTTGTGGGCATCGCCCTGCCAGTACTGCCCTATGCTCTGAGCTTTGCCGCTGGGGCCATGGTTTTTGTGGTGGTGGAGGAAGTGATCCCGGAAATCTCTCGAAGCGGCAATACCGACCTGGCCACCCTGAGCCTTATGCTGGGCTTTGTAACGATGATGGCTCTGGATGTGGCCTTGGGCTAGTTCCACGTGGTTCAGTAATGCCTTGGTAATAGGGTCATCCTAGCCTTTATGCAAAAGGGGTAGTATGGCCGTTCAGCCCGCTTACTGGGAGCATTTCTACCACCAGGCCGATGTGGGGGTGCGGGGGGTGGGGGCTACCCTGACCCAGGCCTTCGAGCAGGCCGCCCTAGCCCTAACCGCGGTGATTACCGATCCGGCCAAGGTTCGCCCCCTGCAGCGGGTGGAACTGGAGTGCGAGGCTTCCCGGGCCTCCTGGCTGCTGGTGGACTGGCTCAACCGACTGGTCTTCGAGATGTCGACCCGCAAGATGCTTTTTAGCCGCTTCGAGGTGCATCTGGCACCCCCCGACCTAGGCGGGCCGCTACAACTGCACGCGCTGGCCTGGGGAGAACCAGTGGACGTAAGGCGGCACCAGCCGGCGGTGGAGGTTAAAGGGGCTACGTACAGTGAGCTAAAGGTCTACCAAACCCCCCAGGGTCTCTGGGTAGCTCAGTGCGTGGTAGATGTGTGAAGGAGGGCTTATGGACCTTGGCCGCCTGGAGCAAAAAACGCCTTATGAGTGGTGGCTGATGCCCACGCCCCCCATGCGGGTACCTGGCATCCTATACGCCAGCGAGGCCCTGCTGAAGGAGATGGACGATAAGGTACTGGAGCAGGTGGCCAACGTGGCCAGCTTGCCGGGCATCGTGCAGGCTTCCTACGCCATGCCCGACGCCCACTGGGGCTATGGCTTTCCCATCGGGGGAGTGGCAGCTTTCAGCGAGGAAGAAGGGGTGGTTTCGGCAGGTGGGGTGGGTTTTGACATCTCCTGCGGGGTGCGCACCCTACGCACCGGGCTGACCGTGAAGGATGTGGAACCGGTTAAAGAAAACCTAGCCCAAGGCCTTTTCCGCCATATACCCGCAGGGGTGGGCAGCACGGGCCGGATTCACCTCGAGCCTGAGGCGCTTGAGGCCATGCTGCAAGGTGGGGCCGAGTGGGCCGTGAAGCAGGGCTATGGTCTGCCCGAAGACCTGGACTACATCGAGGAGCGCGGGCGCATGGCCGGGGCCCAGCCCGAGCTGGTCTCTCCAGAGGCCAAACGGCGGCAGCAAGACGAGATGGGCACCCTAGGCTCGGGCAACCACTACCTCGAAGTACAGCGGGTGGCCGAGGTCTACGACCCCGTGGTGGCCGAGGTTTTTGGCATTGCAATAGGCGATGTGGTAGTGAGCATCCACTCCGGTTCGCGCGGCCTAGGGCACCAGGTGGCCAGCGATTACGGCCGGCGCATGGTACAGGCCGCCAGCCAGTACGGCCTCTACCTGCCGGACCTCGAGCTAGCCTGCGCCCCCATCCGTTCCGAGGAGGGCCAGGCCTACCTGGGGGCCATGCGAGCGGCCATCAACTGTGCCCTGGCCAACCGGCAAATCCTGACCCACCTGGCCCGCGAGACCTTCGCCTATCTGCTGCCCAAGGCCGAGCTACGCCTGATTTACGACGTTTCCCACAACACCGCTAAGCTCGAGGAGCACTGGATCGAAGGCCGACTCCAGCGGCTTTACGTGCACCGCAAGGGGGCCACCCGCGCCTTGGGCCCTGGTCATTCAGCCCTTCCCCCAGCCTACCGGGCGGTAGGCCAGCCGGTGCTCATCGGCGGCACCATGGGCACCGCTTCCTACATCCTGGTGGGCACCCCTGAGAGCGAAGCCCGCGCCTTAAGCTCGTCCTGCCATGGGGCCGGGCGGGCCCTGTCACGCCACCAGGCCCTCAAGCGCTGGCAGGGGCGGGCAGTAGTGAAGGAGCTGGCCCAACGCGGCATCATTGTGCGCAGCCCCTCGCTGCGAGGGGTGGCCGAGGAAGCTCCCGGCGCCTACAAGGACGTTTCGGCAGTAGTGGAGGCTGCTCACCAGGCCGGGCTTTCACGCAAGGTGGCCCGGCTCGAGCCACTGATCTGCATCAAAGGCTAGGCGTACAGCGATCCACGCGGCGTAAACCCTAAAGAGCACCTCTACCAGCCCTAGCGCTCGAGCGCCCGCAGGAGTTGCTCGAGCTGGGCCTGGTTCACTGGCCCCAGGTGGCGGGCCCGCACCGTACCATCGGCCCCTATGAGCAAGGTGGTGGGCAGCCCGCTGACCTGAAAGCGCCGTTGCAGTCCGTTGTCAAGGAAGACCCGGGCCGAAAGACCGGTCTGGCGCAAAAAAGACTGGATGGTGCCGGGATCTTCGCCAGCATTGAGCAGCACAATGGGGTAGCCCTTCTGCTGATACGCCACCAGCAAGGGCATCTCGGCCCGGCAGGGAGGACACCAGGTGGCCCAGAAGTTGAGCAGCAAGGGCTTGGGCAATTCGCTGAAGCGGGCCTCCCCCAGATGAACCTGGCCGGGCTCGAGGTAAGCCAGCACCGCCTCAGCCTGGGTGGGCGCCGGGGTATGGCGCAGGCTTTGTTGCACCCCCAAGGGCAACGCCGCCAGAACCAAAGAGGCCAGAACAGGCCCCAGCAGGGGGCGGGCCTGGTCTTTAAGCCATAGTCCGGCTACCAGTACCCCCACCGCCAGCCCCCAGGGCCAGTTCCAACCCCCACTGCGGATATCCACCACGCCCCATAGGGCCGCTCCCAGGCTAGGCCAAGTGGAAAAGTGTTCGAGGGCATACCCCACCCGCGCGGCCAGCAGGGTAACCAGTACCAACCACCCAGCCCGGTGCTCCAAGCCCTGCCGGGCGGCTAGAACGGTAAAAACCAGCACCCCCAGCAGCAAGGCCAGGTTGGGCCAGCTTAGGGCCAGCGGCCCCAACAAAAGTGCATCCGGGCTCAGCCCCATAGCGGCCTCCAAATCAGCCAGGCCAAGAGCCCCAAAGCCACCCAGGGCACCACCCGGCACCAGGAAAAAGCGCGCAGGCGGCAGGCCAGGCCAGAAAAGCGTTCACGCTTCAGCTTCAGCACAGGCCACAGTATATCCCCAGGGGGTATATTAGGCAAGGGTGAGCCTCAGCGCATCTGGACAGGAAGGGTAAAGGTCAGGGTAGCCCCCCCCTCCAGCCGCAGGGTGAGGGGCACCCGCTGGCCCTCCTGCAAGGGCTGGGGGTTTTTCTCCCGCAGACCGTAAAGCATCAGATGGTACTTGCCCGGTAACACCTCGAGCCGCCCACGGGCCGGCACCTCCAAGAAGCCCACCCGCTTCATGGCCGAAACATCGCTATGGTCGTGGCTATGGCCTCGGCTAGAGGTGGCCTGGTGAAACTCCACCCGGGTAGCGATAGGGGTACTGGCCCCCACGATGCGCACCGGCCTGGGGCCGGGGTTGTAGAGCACCAGGTAGGCCGCGGTGATGTTTCCGGGCACCCGGCGAATCCAGCCTTCTTTAAGCTCGAGGACCGGCTGGGCCCAGACCAGCCCCCCCAACAACAAGAGACCTAACCAACGCATACCCACCTCCTAGCGGTCGCGCCAAGCAAAGCGCCAGGCCGCACCCAGCAACGCCAAGCCTAAGGCCACAAGCCCCACCCCGAGTGTGAGCCCCCCGCCGGTGTGGCCCAGCCACTCCTTGAGCAGGTAGCCGGTAGGCCCTACCAGCACCGGGGCCTTTAGAGCCCGCAAAAGCTCCACCCGGATGAGTTCGAGGGGGTTGAGCAAAAGCGCCGGCAGCAACAGTCCCTCCAAGGGGTACTGGTGCAAAGCGACTGCCAGCGCCAGCAGCAAAGGGTCGTAGGCCAGCACCAAAAGCCCCCACAACAAAAGTCCCAGGCCCAGCGCCCGGGCGGGCTCGAGGCCCGCCCCCACCCACCCGGCTAACCCTACCCAAAGCCACAGAAGCCCTAACCCAGCCAGCCCCAGTAGCCCAGCGGCTTGGCCACCCAAGCCCAGCAGGGCCGCTCCCAGACCCAAGCCCACCCACAGGGGCAAGGAAAGCCCTACCCCCACCCCCAGCACCCCGGCCAGGTAAAGCCCCGCTGGGGGCTGGGGCATCCCCGCCCAGAAGGCCCAGTCCTCTCGGGCAGCCAAAAGGGGGGTCGAAAGGGCTAGTACCAGGGGAGGCAACAACAGGGAAAGGCTGGCATACAGCGAAACCACCGCCACCGCCTCCCCCCGTCCAGCAAAGGCCAGGGCCAGCAGGGGCAGCAGCAGGGCCGGGGACAAGGCCCAGGGGTTGCGCAACACCGCCCGGGCGTAGAGCAACCACAAAGCCCCCATGCCTACCGTCCAAACCCCGGCACCCAGGCCTGGCGCCGGCCTCGCTCCAAAAGGTCGTTCCAACGCAACACCGCCCCATGGTGCTGGGGGCGCTCGCGCAAGTAAGCCTCGAGGTCGCTTGTGCGGGCAAAGGCCAGAAGCCCCACCCCCATGGGAGTACGGATACGCTCGCTGTAGAGGAACACCGCCTGATTCACCGGTAGAAAGCGGGCTTCGCGCCGGCTCGAGGCGGCAAAGTCGGCTACGTACAGCTCCTTGGGCCTAACCCTAGGCCCACCATAGCCCAGCAGGTGGTCGAGCAGGCAGCCCACGTCGTCGTAGGCATAGACCTTGCCGGTCTGGCTCACCATCTGGGCCGCATAGCGGGCATCCAGAATGGTCATATTGCAGTAAGGACAGGCCTCCACCCCCACCCGCAAAGGACGAGGCGCAGCCTGGGCCACCCCGAGCAGGGAAAAGCCCAGCAGGCCCTTGAGCAACCTTCTTCTGTTCACAAAATCCCCGATTGGCCACCCCGCAGGGGCAGGCAACCCACCCCTGCGGGGCAAAGGGCTAGTGGCCATGGCCACCCGAGCCCATCAGGCCGGCGTGCTTGGCCAGCAGGTTGATCAGGTTCATCTCCGGCAGGGGGGCCAGGTCCAAAAGGGTCTGCCAGTCCAGCACCCGGGTACGCCCTAAGTCAGGGTTGGCCCGGGCAAAGGCCATGGCCGCCTCGGCGTTGCGGAAGGCCGCTATCTTGGCATCCATCACCACCCAGCCGCGCTTCTCGCCCCACAGGTAGACCGCCTGGCGGGCGGGGATCAGGCTCACCGCAACGGGGCCTTGGGCCGGATCGTAGGCCCCCCGGTCGGTTACGTAGAAGGTGGTGCCCTCGCCATCCTTCAGGCCGTAGACATAGGCATAGTTGACCATGCAGGCAATGGACTCAAAATGGATGGCCTCCATGCCTTTCTGCGGCTCCTTGAGCGCAATCTGGCTGTAGGTCTGCTCGAAGAAACCAGGGGTAAAGGTACGGCCCATCCAGGTCCCGGGGGCCGGGGTCTTGAGGGGCATCTCGCAGAAGGCACAAAGGCCCCGCTCCCAGGGGATGGCCTTGGCCGCTACCCTATCCGGGCCCACGCCGGAAGAACCCGGCATCTGCATAGACTGGGCCAGGGCCGAACCCAGAGCGCTCGAGAGACCGAAAGCCGAGAGCAGCTTGATCGCCTCACGACGGTTCTTCAGCATAGGGATTCTCCAGAATTCCTTCTTCCACCACCTGGCCGTTTTCCAGACGCACATAACGCTCGGCCAGGCGCAAGACTTCCTCTTTCCGATGGGCCGACACAATCACCAAGCCGCCGGTGGCGGTGTGGGCCAGCAACCAGTCCTGCAAGCGCCCTAGGCCCTCGGCATCCAGGGCCGAAGCCGGCTCGTCCAGCAGCCACAAGGGGGCGTAGCCCATCAATCCAGCGGCCAAGGCCAGCCGCTGCCGCCACCCTCCCGAAAGCTGGCCCACCGGTCGCCTAAGGTAAGGTTCCAAGCCCATGCGCTCGAGGGCTTCCTGTTCTTCCTCTTGGCTAGCCCCTTTGAGCCGACGGGCGGCCTCGAGCACCTCGCCTACCCGCAAAGCGGGGGGGAAGGCCACCTGCTGGGGGATGTAGGCCCGCCGGCGGGCGGCCTCCAGGCTGCGCGGCGCGAAACCGAAAAGGGCTATCCGGCCTGCATCGGCCCTGAGCCGCCCGGCCAAAAGGCCCAGCAGGGTGCTCTTGCCCGCACCGTTGGGGCCTAGAAGGGCCAGGCTACCGGCCTCCAGAAAGAGGCTTACCCCCTTCAGGCGGCCTTTTTTGTGCAGGTCTACCACCGTAACCACAGGCTTCCTCCTAAAGCCAGCAGGGCCAGGCCCACGCCCCAAAGGTTGACCCCAGAGGCCGCCCTGGGGGCTGGCCGGGCCTGAAGGTCGGCCAGCTCGAGCAACCGCAGCCCTGGCACCCGGGCCTCGGCCGCCTCCCACAGCAGTACCCCTGGGGAAAGGGCCAGGAGGCTCAGATCGGGCTGGCGGGCGGCCAGAAGGGCAAAGCTCGAGGAAGGCAAATAGGGGATGGGCAGCGGGCTGGCCCGGTCGAAGGCGTTGCCCTCCAGGCGTAGCCGGGCCTGAGGGTCGTCCACCGCCAGGTCGTAGAGGTTGCCCACAAAGGTGTTGCCCTGGGCCCAGAGGGTGTTGCGGTCGCTGTCGCGGGCAAAGAGAAGGCCGGTGCCGTTGTGCTGGAAGGTGTTGTTCAAGAGGCGGGTCTCGCGGCTATCCAGGGAAAGCAGGCCGATGGTGTTGCGCCAGAAGCGGTTGCCCCAAAGCTCGCTTTGCCACTCCTCTTGCAACATCAGGCCATAGCGCAAAGGCCCCACCTCCTGGGTAAAGGTGTTGCCCACCAGCCGGTTTTTGGCTCCGTGCATCAGGGCTGAGCCAACCTGGTTGCCCTCGAGGTGGTTGCCCTGTAGGTGGGCCTGGTAGGTAAACATCAGGTGCAGCCCGTAGCGCCCGGCCCGGCTCAGGCGGTTGCCCTCCAGGTGAACCCGCTCGCCGTACTCCACGTAGAGGTTGTCCAAAAAACCTTCCAGGGTATTGTGGGCGATTTCCAGGTCGTCGCTGCGAAAGGCGGTGATGCCGGGGGCCTGGCCCGTGCCGGAAAAATGGCTGTGGCGAATCTGCGCCCCACTGGATTGCTCCAGACGCACCGCGCTGGGTACCCCGTGGGCCCTTAGACCCTCGAGGCGGCAGTGTGGGCACCTCCACAACCAGACCGCGGCGTCGGGCTCGTAAAAGTCGTCCTCAGGGCCGGTGTTCCGAATGGTCAGCCCTTCCACCACAATACCCTCTGCGGCTAGCTGCAAGGCGCTGCCCCGCCCGCCACCATCCAGCACCGCGCCGGGGCGGGCTACGAGCCGCACCCCCGGGGTGGTAATGACCCAGGGGCCTTGGTGTACACCCGCCTCGAGCACCACCGTCTGCCCGGGGGCCAGCGGGGGCAAGGGTGCAGGGGGAAGCACAAACAACACGGCAACTCCAGCTTGGTTGAGGCTCTATACGCCTTTGTGGGCCTGGGGGAACCTAAGCCCAGCAGGCCAACCAAGCCCTGGCAAGGGCGGCTTGCCTGGTGGGCGCGACTTAGGCCCAGTGGGGCGGTGCTCGGCTAAAGAGGCGGTACAGCGGGGCTAGATGGGGCGGGGCAGGAAGGGCCGGGGCCAGCCGGCCCAGAAGGTACCCCTCTGGGGCCTCAGGCTCGGCCAATGCCCCCACCCCATCACTAAAGCCGCCGATTATGCAAAGCGGACAGTGGGGCTGCGGCGTGGGGTTTTGGGCAGGGGCCGATGAGGTGTCGTGCACCCGGCACAACTCAGAAGCAGCCCAAAACCCCAGCGGCAGGGCCTGGCTGCGGGGGTCGCGCAGGGCGTACTGGCTCGAGGCCAACCCCACCAGCAGGGCTAGAACCCCCCGGAGCCAAAGCAGAGCCCACCGATCCCCTCTCACCTCAGGTCATTCTGGAGAATAATACCGGGACGGATGTCCCATACAGTATATCCCCTGGGGGTATAGTATACTGTGGACAGCCCCCGGCGTAGGCCGGGAAAGGAGCCAAGGATGAGCGAAGTCTACGATGTGGTCATCATCGGAGGGGGGCCAGCCGGCCTGACCGCAGGCATTTACACTGGGCGGGCCAACCTCAAAACCCTGATTGTGGAAAAGGGCCTGCCCGGAGGACAGATCGCCCAGACCGAGGAGGTGGAAAACTACCCCGGCTTTCCCGAGCCCATCAGCGGGCCGGAGCTTTCCCAGCGCATGGTCCAGCAGGCCCAGCGCTTCGGAGCCCAGATTGTGATGGACGAGGTACAAAAGCTAGAGAAAACCCCCGAGGGCTTCCTGGTCAAAGGCTACGAGCGCAGCTACCCCGCCCGCGCGGTGATCCTGGCCACCGGAGCCAACCCCAAAAAACTGGGGGTTCCAGGGGAGGAGAAGTTTTATGGCCGGGGGGTCTCGACCTGCGCCACCTGCGATGGTTTCTTCTACCGGGGTAAGGAGGTCGTGGTGGTGGGCGGCGGCGACGCTGCGGTGGAAGAGGGGCTTTTCCTCACCAAGTTTGCTTCCAAAGTAACCCTGGTGCACCGGCGCGACACCCTGCGGGCCAACAAGACCGCCCAGGCCCGGGCCTTTGCTAACCCCAAGATGCAGTTCATCTGGGACACCGTGGTGGAGGAAATCCTGGGCCAGGAGACCGTAACCGGGGTACGGCTTAGGAACCTCAAGACTGGGGCGGTGCAGGACTACCCTACCGATGGGGTCTTTATCTTCATCGGGCACGAACCCAACACCGCCTTCCTTCAGGGTTTCGTAGCCCTTCGCCCGGACGGCTATGTGGAGGTGCGGGATGAAATCTTCACCTCGGTGCCGGGGGTCTTCGCCGCCGGCGATGTGGCCGACCCTATCTACCGCCAGCTTTCGACCAGCGTGGGCGCGGGCACCCGCGCAGCCATGATGGCCGAGCGCTACCTGGCCGAACGGGAAAGCGTAGCGGTGCCCTAAGGAGGGCCGAGGTGGAAGCTGCGCTGACCCCTTCGCCCAGCCTGCGCTACCTGAACCCCGCCTGGTTTGCCGCGGTGATGGGCACCGGCGCGGTGGCTTTGGCCCTGGCCCAGTCCGGTTTGCGCTGGCTGGCCCTGCCCCTTTACCTCTTAGCCCTTTTGGGGCTGGCCCTCCTCCTGGGCCTCTACCTGGCCAAGCTACTCCGCTACCCCCAGGCGGTGCTGGCCGATCTACAGCACCCCCTGATCGGGCAGATGCTGCCCACCCTGCCCATTGCCCTGCTGGTGGTCAGCCTGGCCACCCGGGCTTTGCCCTTGGGGCCCTGGTCAGAGCCCCTGGGCCAGGGGCTTTTCCTTCTGGGGACGCCCCTCATCTTCCTGGTGGGTCTACTGGTGGTCTACACAGTGAGCACCCGGCTCAAGCTACCCCTCGAGGCCGCCAGCGGGGCCTGGTTCATTCCCCCCGTCTCGGCTCTGCTGGTACCCATGGCGGGAGGGGTGTGGCTTTCCACCTTTCCCGAAGCCTGGCAGAAGGAAATCTGGGTGATGAGCGGGCTCTTTTTAGGCATCGGCTTTTTCCTCTTTCTCTTCGTGCTGCCTAGCTTCCTGCAACGCCAGTACGCTTTGGGCCGCTTAGAGCCGCATCTCTTGCCCTCAGTCTTCATCGGCCTGGCCCCGGTGGGGCTTTTGGTGCTGGCCCCTTGGCGCTGGCTCGAGGGGGGCGCCAGGGTGGGTCTACTCCCCGAGGGCTGGCTAGCGGTGTGGCCGGTGGTGGGGCTGGCCCTGTGGGGTCTGGGGCTGTGGTGGCTTGTGTATAGCCTGGCCTTACTGCTGGACACCCTTTTGCTGAAGGAGCGTCGTACTCAGTTCCATTTTGCTCCCGGCTGGTGGGGGTTTGTGTTTCCCCTGGGGGCCTTCACCTTAGCCACCCTGGCCCTGTCCGAAGCCCTGGAATCAGCCCTGCTGGGCATCCTGGCCTGGGGACTGCTTGGGCTGCTGGGCGGGTTTTTCGCCTGGGTGATGTTCCACTCCATCCGGGCCTGGGCCAGCCTAGGGCCTTTGCGCCCACCCAAGGCCTGACCAGGCCTTGCCCCAACCAGCCCTCTTCCGCCCAGCAGGGTGGGCTTGTTCATAAGCAAACTTTATTGCTTTGCCTTTTGTTTACCGTTGAGTTTTGAAGCAAGGCTGGCCTAGACTCGTAACCACAAGGGCCTCTTGTGAAAGGAGTCGCATGGAGACCACCACCCTGCTGCACACCCAGACCCAGGCCATCAACGCCATCCGCATGCTGGCCGCGGATGCGGTTGAACAGGCCAAAAGCGGCCACCCAGGCATGCCTTTGGGTATGGCCCCGGCAGCCTATGTGCTCTGGACCCAGTTCCTGCGGCACAGCCCCACCAACCCCCACTGGCCCGACCGCGACCGCTTCGTACTCTCGGCAGGGCACGGCTCCATGCTGCTGTACGCCTTGCTGCATCTGACCGGCTACGACCTGCCGCTGGATGAGTTAAAGCGCTTCCGCCAGTGGGGCTCGGCCACTCCGGGCCACCCTGAGCATGGCCACACCCCGGGGGTGGAGGTCACCACCGGGCCACTGGGCCAGGGTATCAGCACGGCGGTGGGACTAGCCCTGGCTGAGTACAAGCTGGCTGCGGAGTTCAACCGGCCCGGCCACACCGTGGTGGATCACTACACCTACGTACTGGCCTCGGACGGCGACTTGATGGAGGGGGTTTCAGGGGAGGCCAGCAGCCTGGCCGGGCACTGGCGGCTGGGCAAGCTTATCGTGCTGTGGGACGACAACCATATCTCCATTGATGGCCCCACCCACCTGGCCTTTACCGAGGATGTGCTGCGGCGCTACGAGGCCTACGGCTGGCACTGTAGCCGGGTGGATGGAGCGGACACCGCAGCCATCGCCCAGGCCCTGCGGGCCGCCCAGGCCGACCCCCGACCCTCGATTATTGCCGTGTGCACGGTGATTGGGGCTGGCTCGCCCAAGGCCGGCAGCCACAAAGTACACGGCGAGCCCATGGGCCCCGAGGCCCTCGAGGCCACCCGGCAGAACCTGGGCTGGGCCCATCCTCCTTTTGAGATACCCACGGAAATCTACGCCCACTTCCGCGAGGCCATCGCCCGAGGACAGCGCCTCGAGGCCGACTGGAAGGCCCGTATGGCGCGCTACGCCGAGGCCTACCCCCAGGAGGCGAGGGAGCTAAAGCGCCGCTTGCAAGGGGAACTGCCGCCCCTCGAGTGGGAAAAGCTCATCCCTGGCTTTAGCGGCAAAATCGCCACCCGTGCCGCCAGCGGCAAGGTGCTCGATGCCCTGGCCCCAGCCCTGCCCGAGCTTCTGGGGGGCAGCGCCGACCTGACCCCTTCCAACAACACCCAGGCCCAGGGGATGCACTCATTTTCGCCAGAGAACCCTACAGGCCGCTACCTCCACTACGGGGTGCGGGAGCACGGTATGGGGGCTATCCTGAACGGGCTTAACCTGCACGGGGGCTACCGGGCCTACGGGGGCACTTTTTTCGCCTTTTCCGACTATATGCGCCCGGCCATCCGGCTGGCCGCACTGATGGGCACCCCCAGTATCTTCGTATTCACCCACGACTCCATCGCCATCGGCGAGGACGGCCCCACCCACCAGCCCATCGAGCACCTGGCCAGCCTGCGGGCCATGCCCAACCTCTGGGTGGTCCGTCCAGCAGATGCTCTCGAGACCGCCTACGCCTGGCGGCTGGCCCTGGAACGCCAGGAAGGCCCCACCGCCTTGGTGCTGACCCGGCAGGCGGTGCCGGTGTTCGAGCGAGGCCGTCTGGCCGGAGCGGAGGGGACTCTGAAGGGCGGCTACGTGCTCTCCGAGCGGGCCAATGCCAAAGCGGCCATCGTGGCGACCGGCAGTGAGGTGGCCTTGGCGCTGGAGGCCCAGAGGCTTCTGGATGAGGAGGGCATCCCAGTGCGGGTGGTGAGCCTGCCCTGCTGGGAGGCGTTCGAGGCCCAGCCCCCCGCCTACCGTGAGGCAGTTTTGCCCCGGCACCTGCCCACCCTGGCGGTGGAGGCCGGGGCTGGCCTGGGCTGGGAGCGCTACGCCGATGGGGTGCTGGGTCTCGACCATTTCGGGGCCAGTGCCCCTTATCCGGCAGTCTACGAGAACCTCGGCTTCCGGGCCAGCAGTGTGGCCCAGGCCTTGTTGCAGCTGCTGGCCGAGCGAATGGAGGGCTGATGCGTCTACGGGTGGAGCCTTTACCCCAACCCAGCCTGCGCTTCGAAGATGTGGTGCTGGTGGTGGATGTGATCCGGGCTACCAGCACGGCTACCATGCTCCTCGAGGCCGGGGCCCGGGCCTTGTGGCTTACCGATCATCTGGACAAAGCCCGCCGTCTGCGGCAAAACGGCGAGGTGCTGGTGGGCGAGGTAGGGGGCCTCAGGCCTGAGGGCTTCGACCTGGGCAACAGCCCCCTCGAGGCCCGGCAGGCCCCAGTGGCGGGCCGGGTGGTCGTCCAGTCCACTACCAACGGAACCAAGGCCGCCCACCTGGCTGCCCAGAGCGCACGGGAGGTCTTGCTGGCCGCCCTGCTCAACGCCAAGGCGGTGGTTCAGGAGGCCCTACGGCGGGCCCGGGAGGAGGTGGCCATCCTTTGCGCGGGCAAGGAAGGGGCTTTAGGCCTGGACGACCTCTACACCGCCGGGGTGCTGGCCGACCTGTTGCAGCAGGAAGGCCTGACCCCGGTGGGCGACGCGACCCGGCTGGCTTTGGAGTTCTGCTGGCACAACCTCGACCCTAAGCGGGTGCTATCCCTCTCCGAGGCCGCCCAGGCCCTAGAGCGGGTGGGGCTGGGGAGGGATGTGGCCTTTTGCGCCCAGGTCGATCTCTCCTCCCGGGTAGCCCGCCTGAAGGAGCGCCGGGGTGAGGCCCTAGTCTTTGAGGGGTGAGAGATGAAAGCGCTTATTTTCGATGTGGACGGGGTCATCGCTGAAACTGAGGAAGCCCACCGCGAGGCTTTCAACCTGGCCTTTGCCGAGGCCGGCCTGGACATTGAGTGGAGCCAGACCCTCTACCGGCGGCTATTGTGGGTGACCGGGGGCAAGGAGCGCATCGCCCACTACCTCTACCACTGCCCCGAGTGCCCCAAACTGCTCGAGGCCAGTATCGCCCAGCTTCACCGACGCAAAACCGAGATTTACAACCAACTCCTGGCCCAGGGCCGGGTGCCCTTCCGCCCGGGGGTGTTGCGGCTTTGGCGGGAGGCGCGGGAGGCCGGGCTGCGCCTGGGTATCGCCACCACTACCTCGCTGCCTAACGTACTGGCGCTTTTGGCCCAGGCCGGGCCAGGGGCCGAGGGCTGGTTCGAGGTCATCGTGGCCGGGGATATGGTGGCGGCCAAGAAACCAGCCCCCGATGTCTACCAGCAGGCCCTACATCGCCTGGGGCTTTCCCCCCAGGAGGCCATAGCCTTCGAGGACTCACACAACGGCTTGGTGGCGGCCCAGCGGGCCGGGCTGCCGGTGCTCATCACCCCCAGTTTCTACACCGACGACCAGCGTTTCGAGGGGGCTTTGGCAGTGGTGGAACACCTGGGCGAGCCGGACAAACCAGCCCAGGTGCTCTCGGGCCCCCAAAAAGGCCCTGTGGTAGTGACCCCGGCCCTGTTGCAAAGCTGGCTACAGGTGGGGGTGGGCTAATGCCACCGGTGCTGCACACCATCGTCTTCAACGCTGAGGCCACAGAGCACCAGGTGCGCCAGATGGCCCGCCAGGCCCGGGAGGTGCTCACCCAGATTCCCGGCGTACAGAGCCTCACCTTTGGCCAGGCGGTGGTGCGGCAGGCCCGCTACCGTTACCTGCTGGTGGTGACCTTCGAAAACGAAGCGGTTATTCCCCTTTACCGCGATCATCCGCTGCACCAGACCTTTGCCGATCAGGTTTTCCGCCCCCTGGCCCCCGATCGCATCACCACCGACTACGCCCTGGAGGAGGTATGAGAGCGGAAGTCTTTCGCCAGATGCCCTATGCCGAGGCCGAGCCTCAGGCCCAGCGGGTCATGGCCGATGGGTATGGGGAGGGCCTGGTGCTGGCTGGGGTGGGCGGCTACTACGGGCTGTACTACCTGTTTGGGGTACGCCCCGACCCAGAAGCCCGGCCCGACTGGGTCGAGGGACCTAAGGAGGGCCTCGAGGACTTCCCACCACCCCATACCCTAGCGAGCTGGCTCGAGCAGAACGGCTACCAGCTTTACATCAACGAGTCTAAATAGGAGCGCCTATGCCCATTCGCGAGTACGACGAGATGCCCTTCACCGAGGCCAAAGCCCGCTCGGTACAACACCTACAAGACGGCTATGGCGACGCCCTGATCTTCCGCGATGAGCGGGGATACTGGGCGCTGTACTACTTCTACTGGAGTCAGACCCCCCCAGCCCAGGCCCGGCCCCACTGGATGGAAGGCCCCCAGCCCACCCCAGCCTTCCGCACCCCCTACGAGATGAAAATCTGGCTGGAAGAAAACGGCTACGAAAGCTTTTCCAACGACCTGGACTGATGCAGGCCAAACCCCGTCTACAACGGCTCTTCGGCCCCAGTGGGCGCTGCTTGAACGTGGCTCTGGATCACGGAATTTTTGGCGAGGGGAGTTTCCTGCCGGGGCTGGTTCAGTTCGAAACCGCCCTACATGCGGTGGCCCAGGCTGGCCCCAACGCCCTGCAGCTCTCGCCGGGCCAGGCCCCTCTGCTCTACCGCCAGGCCATCCATCCCAAGCCCGCCTTAGTGCTGCGGCTGGATAGCACCAACGCCTACGGCAGTACCCCGGGGGCGCTCTTTGCCGAACTGGTTGAGGAGGGCCTCGAGGCGGCTTTGCGCCTGGACGCGGCCGCCGTGGTGCTGAACCTCTTGTGGATCGAAGGGGAGGCCCGCCTTCTGCGCGACTGCCTGCGCAACATCGCCCGGGTCAAGCCCCTCGCCGAGCGCTACGGTCTACCCCTGATGTTGGAACCTTTGGTGCTGCGGCCCGGCGGCTACGAGGTGGAGGGCGCCCCTGAACGCATCGTCCCTCTGGTGCGCCAGGCCGTGGAGCTGGGGGCTGACCTAATCAAGGCCGATTTCACCCAGCCCCTCGAGGCCTTTCACCAGGTGGTGGAGGCCGCCGCTGGGCGGCCCGTGCTAGCCCGGGGTGGCGGGCGGGTACCGGAAGAGCTGCTCCTGGAGCGCACCCAGGCCGTCTTGGCCCAAGGGGCGCGAGGCGTGGTCTACGGGCGAAACATCTTGCAACACCCCAACCCCAAAGGGCTGATCCAGACCCTAATGCAAATGCTGCACCCCGCCTAGTCGCCCATCGCGGCCTGCGGCTTCCGCTCAGCCAAGTAAAGCCAGGTCTCCAGCACGCTGTCGGGATTGAGCGAGATGCTCTCGATACCCTGCTCGACCAACCAGAGGGCAAACTCGGGGTGGTCGGAAGGCCCCTGGCCGCAGATGCCGATGTACTTGCCCATCTGACGGGCGGTCTGGATGGCCCGGGAGAGCAGGAATTTCACCGCCTCGTCCTGTTCGTTGAAAAGGTCGGCCACCAGACCTGAGTCGCGGTCGAGGGCCAAGGTAAGTTGGGTTAGGTCGTTGGAACCGATGGAGAAGCCATCGAAAAGCTCGAGGAAGGCCTCGGCCAAAATGGCGTTGGAGGGCACCTCGCACATCATGATCAGCTTGAGGCCGTTCTCCCCCCGCCGAAGGCCATGGCGGGCCAGAATCTCGATGACCTCCTTGGCCTCCCCCACCGTGCGGACGAAGGGCACCATGATCCAGACGTTGGTCAGGCCCTTCTCCTCACGCACCTGCTTGAGGGCCTGGCACTCCAGGGCAAAGGCCTCGGCGAACTCCGGCGAGCGGTAGCGAGAGGCCCCACGGAAGCCAATCATGGGGTTTTCCTCCTTGGGCTCGAAGAGCTGACCTCCCAGCAGGTGGGCGTACTCGTTGGACTTGAAGTCCGACAGCCGCACAATTACCGGGTTAGGCGCGAAGGCCGCAGCAATCATGGATACCCCCTCGGCCAGCTTCTCGCGGAAGAAGTCGACGGGGCTGGCATACCCTGCGCTACGGCGAGCAATCTCGGCCTGCAGGCTGGGCTCGAGCCGCTCGGGGTGAAGGAGGGCCTTGGGATGAATGCCAATCACGTTGTTGATGATGAACTCCAGGCGGGCCAGCCCTACCCCCGCATTCGGCAGGCTGGCAAAGCTGAAGGCCCGTTCAGGGCTGGCCACGTTCATCATGATTTTGACCGGAATCTCCGGCATCTTATCCAGTTCGATGCGCCGCAGCTCGAAGCGAGGGGTACCCGCATAAACCCGCCCCGTATCCCCCTCAGCACAGGAAACCGTGACCACCTGCCCTTCCTGAAGCACCTCGGTTGCTCCGGCTGCCCCCACCACCGCAGGGATGTTCAGCTCGCGGGCCACGATGGCCGCATGGCAGGTGCGCCCCCCTCGGTTGGTCACGATGGCCGCCGCTTTTTTCATCACCGGCTCCCAGTCGGGGTCGGTCATATCGGCCACCAGCACATCCCCCGGCTGCACCCGGTTCATCTCGCGGGGGTGGCGGATGACCCGCACCGGCCCCACCCCAATGCGCTGCCCCACCGCCCGGCCAGTGAGCAACACCTGACCCCGCTCCTTCATCTCGAAGCGCTCAATGACCCGCCCGCTCCGGCTCTGCACCGTCTCGGGCCGGGCCTGCAGGATATAAATCTGGCCGTCTAAGCCATCCTTAGCCCACTCAATGTCCATGGGCCGCCCGTAGTGCTGCTCGATGAGCAAAGCCTGCCGGGCTAGTTCCAGCACCTCGGCATCGGAAAGGGAGAAGCGGCTTCGCTCCTCGGGGCTCGTCTCCACGGCCTGTACCCCCTGGCCCACCCCGGCGTAGACCATCTTCTGCAGCTTGGCCCCCAGGGTGCGCTGCAAAATGGTGTTGCGCCCCTCGGCCAGGCCCTTCTTGTAGACGTAAAACTCATCCGGGTTGACCGCTCCTTGCACCAGCATCTCGCCCAGGCCATAGCTCGAGGTAATGAACACCACATCCCGAAAACCGGACTCGGTGTCTAGGGTAAAGGCCACCCCACTGGCTCCTAGGTCGCTGCGCACCATGCGCTGCACCCCTGCCGAGAGGGCCACCTGGTGGTGGGCGAAGCCGTGGTGCACCCGGTAGGCAATGGCCCGGTCGTTGTAGAGCGAGGCGAAGACCTTCTTGATGTGCAAGAGCACGTTTTCAACGCCCTGCACGTTTAGGAAGGTCTCCTGCTGACCGGCAAAGCTAGCCTCGGGCAGATCCTCGGCGGTAGCAGAAGAGCGCACCGCCACGGAAAGCCCGCCCCCAGGGGTGGCGGACTCGAGGCGAATATAGGCATCTACGATGGCTACCTCGAGGGCTTTGGGTAGCTCAGCCTGTTCGACCCAGCCCCGGATCTCTGCCCCCACCCGGGCCAGTTCGTCCACATCGTCGGTGTTTAGCTGGGCCAGCGCAGCCTGGATACGCTCGGTTAGGCGGTTATGCTCGAGGAAGTCGTGGAAAGCCTGGGCGGTGGTGGCGAAACCTCCAGGCACCCGCACGCCCGCTTGGGCCAGGTTGGCGATCATCTCGCCGAGGGAAGCGTTCTTGCCCCCCACTACCTCCAGGTCCTTCATACCCAGGGTCTCAAACCAACGGATATAGGTCATAGCCCACCTCGATGCTTCCGATGGTAGGGGGCCGCTGGGACCGGATGGAGGGGTCTTTTTCGGTGTAGGTATGCCCCTCATTTCTGTGTAGATGGCGCTACACTCGTAAACTACACTGTTATCCGGGAGCACACCATGGAGCGCACCGTATTTATTGTCTCCGACCACACCGGCCTCACCGCCGAGTCGGTGGCCCGCAGCCTGCTGGCCCAGTTTGAGGGGGTGCCGTTTCGCTACGTAACGCGCCCCTTCACCAATACCGAAGAGGAGGTTTACCAGGTTCTGTACGAAATCAATGCCATCTTCCAGCGCGACGGGGTACGCCCCATCGTCTTCTCCACCCTGGCCAACCCTGCGCTCAACGACCAGCTCAAAAGGGCCCCGGCTTTGCACTTCGACCTGTTCCGCACCTATCTGGGAGAGCTCGAGCGCGAGCTAGGCCGGCCCCCCACGGGCCGGGTAGGGCGGCTGCACAGCATCACCGACAACAACTATTTCACCCGCATCGATGCGGTAGATTTTGCCCTCGCCACCGACGACGGCCTGGGCCACCGGCATTATCAGATGGCCGACGTAATCCTCATTGGGGTTAGCCGGGCCGGCAAGACGCCTACCTGTCTGTTCCTGGGCTTGCAGTACGGTCTGCGCGCCGCCAACTACCCCTTAGCCGAGGAGGATTTCGAACGCGAAACACTACCCGAGCCGGTACGGCCCTACAAGGACAAAATCTTTGGCCTCACCATCCACCCCCAGCGGCTGCACCAGATCCGCACCCAGCGCAAACCGGGCAGCCGCTACGCCTCCTTTGAGCAGTGCGAGTACGAGGTACGGCGGGCCGAGCTGCTCTTCCGCCGGGTGGGCATCCCCTACTTCGACACCACCAGCGCCTCCATCGAGGAGATTGCCACCAGCATCGTGCAAAGTGCCGGTTTGGAACGAAGGGTAAGATGAAGCTGCCCGCCCCAGTCCGCTAAGCTAAGGCCATGCGGCTGTACTGGGAGCAACCCTACGCAAGTACCTTTGAAGCCCAGGTCATAGAGGCCTGGAGCGAGAGCGGTGCCCACTACGCAGTGCTGGATCAGACTCTCTTCTACCCCACCTCCGGCGGCCAGGCCTGTGACACCGGCACCCTGGGTGGCGTAGCGGTAGAGGAGGTGCTCGAGGAGGACAAGGCCACAGGCCGGGTAATCCACCGACTAGCAGGCCCTCTTTCCCCAGGAGAGCGGGTAGTGGGCGAGGTGAACTGGCCCCGCCGCTACCGCCACATGCAGCGCCACACCGCCGAGCACATCCTGGGGCAGGCCTTTTTGCGGGCGGGGGGGTGGCAGGTGGTGGCGGTCAACATGGGCAGCGCACTGTGCACCATGGACTTTGACCATCCCCCTCACGAGCCTACCCTGCGGCAGGCCGAAGCCTTGGCCAACTGGGCGGTCTATGCCAATACCCCAGTACACAGCTACTTCATCACCGAGGAGGAAGTGCCCACCCATGGCCTGCGCCGCGCCCCTAAGGTAAGGGGCTCTATCCGGGTGGTGGCGATCGAAAATTGGGATAAGGTAGCCTGTGGCGGCCTACACGTATCCCGTAGCGCAGAGGCAGGCCCCATCAAGATCACCAAGTACGAGCGCTACAAGGGCGGAACCCGCATCTACTTCGTGGCGGGCTGGGAAGCCCTCGAGCTTTTCGACCAGGAGCACCGACTGCTGGCTCGGCTGAGCGAGAAGTTTAGCACCAGCCCCTTAGAACTGGAAAAGCCCATAGCCAACCTGCGCGAGGCGTGGTACACGGTACGCGCTGAAAATGCAAGCCTCAAAGACGAGTTAGCCGAGCGCATCATGCGCGAGCTTCTGCTCGAGTTCCCGCAAAAAACCATCCAGGCCCAAGTACCCGACCTGGTGCTGGATAGTGTGGGCAAGCGCCTGGCCGAATGGCCCGGGGTGCTGGCTTTGCTGGTAGCCCAGGCCGAAGATAAGGTCCGCTACGTGCTGCTCAAGCACCCTAGCCGCCCCGAGGACCTAGAGGCCCTCTGGGCCCAGGTGCTGAAACCCCTGGGGGCCAAGGGCGGGGGAGCTTTGGTCAAGCTGGGGGTGTTGCCCCTGGCCGCCCTGCACCAGGCCCTCGAGGGGTTCCAACGCCATCTTCAGCCCAAAGCACCGCCTTCCAAGCCCTAACCCCACCTTGGTGAAACGGCAAGCAGCCGCGTATCCTAAGCCAGGATGGATTTCCTAGTCGCTGCTTTACTACTGGGTTTGGCGGTGTACTTCCTCTTCCGGGTAGTCCGGGGGCTCCTGCCTTCCCGCTGGCTGGCCCGGTTCCAGCCCACCCTGCGCCTGCGCTGTCCGGTCTGCCAAGAACGGCTAAACCCCGCCGAGGTGGCCGCTTTGCGCCAGGCCCGAAGGCGCTGCCGGGAGATGGCCCGCTGCCCTTATCAGCGTAGCCGCTGGCTGAATTAAGCACGGTTTTCACAACCCTTCAGTAAAGTTAGGAAACCGCTCAAGGTCGGTCTCTTGCGATCAGCTGGCCAACCTGCTTTGATGGAGCGAAACGACTATGCGCGCTAGAGGTTTGCTGCAAAGACTATTGGGTTTGCTCTTGCTTACCGGAATTGCATTCGGAGAAGGTCGGTACGTGTTTCTGGTAGACACCTCCGCCTCGATGATCGGGCGAGAAGATGGATGGGCGGTGGTTTTTCCTAAAATACAGCGTGAACTGATACGTTTCGCCGAACAGGTTACCCAGGAAACCGAGGTACACATCATCGCCTTTGCGCAAGAACCCCAGGAGGCTGCCCACTTTTTGCTGCCCCACCAGCGCGAAGCCATGCTGCGCCACATCCGCAACCTGTCTGCCGAGGGCAACGCCAGCCACATCTACCACAGCCTGAACCAGGTCTACAATGCCCTGTGTGACCAGCCTCGAGCCTTCTTTCTCTTCACCGATGGTCTGGATAATTCCTCACAAGCCTCCCAGATGCCCCTCCTCCAGCCTCACTGCCCCCTCACCCTCATCGCCTTAGGCTCCCTGCCCACAAATTTTCATGCGGCCTGGAAGGGTCAGGTGCAAAACCGCCTGGTCGTCCCCACCGTCCTGCACAGTAACTTGGGCACCGAAGCACTTACCGAAGGCTCAACGCCCCCGGAGGCGCTGGTCATCCAGCCAACCCGCGAGGCTCCCACGCCCCCGCAAACCAGGCCAAACCCTCCTCAGCCCCGCCCTTCTGTAGGCTCACACCACGCCACCCTTCCACCACCCACACAAGCCTCACTGCCCGAGCCTGCCGAACACACCCCGCTTCAACCAGAAGCTTTGCCTCCCTCCCCTTCATCGCTTCTAGCACAGCCCCCTTCTTCCCCATCCCCCCTGAATGGCAGCAAACCTTCCGCAAATTCGCGGGATACCGTTTCACTTTCGCCAGCTCCCTCCGCCCCCCTTCTCTCCCCAAAGCCGACAAACCCGGCCGCAGTCCTGCCTTCTCCGGCACAAACCAACCCTTCCCCCGCCGAAGAACCTGCAAAGCCCCCAACCCCTGTGAACCCACCTCACGCAGTGGATCTCCAGGAAGACCCCGGCCCAAAGACCCCATTGGAGCTACCTACCGTTTGGCAGCCGGAAACATCCCCCCTGGAGGTCCCCCCAAGCCAGCCCCGGTTATGGTGGAGCCTACCCGGGCTGTTGGGCCTGCTGCTCTTGGGGTTGGGCCTAGCCCGCAAGCATCAAGCCTCCTCTATCCCAAGGGGCGCAAACCCGGATTTGCCCATGCCCCTTAGCCTGGATTTCTCCGGCGCTGCCCCTGAGCGACGACGAAAATACCTACCTCTGCTGGTCAACGAATGCGACCTGGGAGAGGCCACCAAAGACGCCAACCTCGAGCGTCTTTGGGTACGCCTCACACCAAAAGGCCTCGAGGTGCTGCACATCCCTGGTCACCTCCGCCTCTGGCTCGGCGAAACCCCCCTTGCCCCCGGCCAGATTGTGACCCCAGGTCAGAGCCTCTATCTTCGCGAGGTTGATACCGGGGCATTCCTTGGCCTGCTAAGCGTACAGAGAATGTAAAAAGCCAGGTGGGGCACCTGGCTTCCCGAGCCGTACATTTAGAAAACCGGGGTCACCGCGGCGGTATCCTCCTCGCCGGTGCGAATCCGGTAGACCTTTTCTACCGGCAGCACGAAAATCTTACCGTCGCCCACCTCACCAGTGCGCGCCGAGGACAGAATGGCCTTCACCGTAGGCTCCACGAAGTGATCCGAGATCCCAATCTCCAGGCGCACCTTCTCCGAGAGCTCCATCTTGACGGTGGTGCCCCGGTAGGTCTCCACCCGCTCGGTCTCCCCTCCGTGGCCCTGTACCCGGCTGATCGAAAGCCCCCGCACCTCGGCACGAAAGAGGGCCTCCAACACATCGTTCAGCTTCTCACCGCGAATAATGGCTACCACGAGCTTCATCCGGCTCCTCCTAATCGGTGCCCCCAACCGGCTTGGGTTTGGCCGCAGGCATGGCCGCTTCTGTGTTGACCAGGATGGCCCCCTCGCCGCTGGTATAGGCCTCCTCGCCGTGCTGGGTCACGTCCATGCCCAGACCCTCTTCCTTGGCGCTGGCCTTAAGCGGGGTGATGGCCCCCACCAGCTTAAGCAGCACGAAGGTCATCAGGGCACTGTAAACCACGGCGATCAGCACCGCGAAGGCCTGGATCAAAACCTGGGCCGGGTTACCGGCGATGAGGCCATTGAAAAGCCCATTCACCGATTCCTGGGCAAACACCCCAGTCAGGATGGCCCCGGTCATCCCCCCCACGCCGTGGGCGGCGAATACGTCCAGCGAGTCATCCAGGCCGCTCTTGGCCCGCCACAAAAGCACGTAGTAGCTGGGGAAAGCCCCAATAGCCCCCATCGCCAGGGCAAACAAAGGGGATACAAAGGCCGCCGCCGGGGTAATGACCACCAGGCCCACCACAATCGCGGTGGCCATACCCACCGCGGTCACCTTGCCGGTGCGGAACAGATCAATCAAGGACCAGGTCACGATGGTCGCGGCTGGGGCTAGGATGGTGTTGACCAAGGCAAGCCCAGCGGTCTGGCTGGCCGCCCAGGCGCTACCAGCGTTGAAGCCAAACCAACCGAACCACAAAAACGCTGCCCCTAAGAGCACAAAGGGCACATTGTGGGGCAGGATGGCCTGACGGCCAAAGTCCTTGCGCGCCCCCAGCACCAAAGCCGCCACCAAGGCGGCGATACCGGAGTTGATGTGCACCACGGTGCCCCCGGCGAAGTCCCAGGCGCCCAGCTCAGCCAGGAACCCACCCCCCCAGACCCACTTGGCGATAGGGGCGTACACCGCCAGGCTCCACAGGGTGATGAAGAGCAGAAAGGCCGGAAAGCGTATCCGCTCCACCACCGCGCCGGAGACCAGCGCCGCGGTGATGATGGCGAAGGTACCCTGGAAGATCATCCAAAGCAGGTGAGGGATGGTGATCTCAGCGATGGCCCCCTTGTTCTCTAGGCCCACGTTGTTAAGAAAGAGATAGCGCAGGTCCCCGATGAACTTTCCCTCCCCCGAGAGGGCCAGGGTGTAGCCCAGCAGGACCCAGGCCACCGCCACAAAGCCCAGGGCGGAGAAGCTCATCATCATGGTGTTGAGGGCGTTCTTCGAACGCACCAGCCCCCCGTAGAAGAAGGCTAGGGCCGGCGTCATCAAAAGCACCAGGCCGGTGGCTACCAGCATCCAGGCGGTGTCGGCAGCACTGAACTCGAGCTCCTCGGCAAAGGCCAGTCCCGCCAGTAGCGCCCCTAGAAACACCGGCATTCGAAGGTTTTTCATCATTCTTTCACCTCCTGGTCTTGAGGTTAATTCATCGTTAGCATATTGTCAATATTATTCTGTACATTTGTCCAGTTTTTTGATTACGATTTACCCAAATATCGGCTAACCTTTTCACTTTATCCCGGAATATTTTGCACTTTGTCATCTAAATCTTGGAGGGCCCTGGCTTCTCACATTGCAACCCGCGATACCACCTGCCATGCGTTTGGTTCTAAACTGAGGTTGGCCATGACCGAGCGCCAACGACGCATCCTGCATCTGCTGGTGGATAGCTATGTCCACACCCGCACCCCAGTACCCTCGGGGGCGCTGGCAGAGCGGCTGTCGTTGTCGCCGGCCACTGTGCGCTACGAGCTGATCGAGCTCGAGCGACAAGGGATGATCAGCAAACCCCACGCCTCGGCAGGCCGCGTTCCAACCCGGGCTGGCTTCCGCCACTACGCCCTGTCCAAAATCCCCCCCAGCCCTCTGCCGCAGGCCACCCTAGACAAACTGGCCCAGGTGCTGGAAGGGGCCGGAACCCGGCGCGAGACCCTCCTGGTTCAGGTGGCCTCCCGGCTCTCGGGCTACCCGGCTCTTCTGCGGCTCAAAACCCAGCAAGCCCCTAAGTTGCTCCAGGTCCACCTCTCCTGCCTGGCCCCGGGCAAGCTGCTGGCTGTAGCCGTTCTGGAGGGGGGACGAGTACGCGAGGCCCGGATTGACCTGTCCTTTACCCCTACCGAGGCCCAGCTCAGCGAGGCCGAACAGCGCCTCTACCGGGCCAACCAGCCCATCAAGGCCAGCACCCCAGCCATGATGGAGCTTTACGAGGCCATAGGCCGGGCCTTTGCCCAGGGCGGGCTGGAGGAGTACCGGGAAGGGGTTAGCCTGCTTCTGAGCGAGCCCGAGGCGCAAAACCCCAAGTTCCTCCGCCAGGCCATCGCCCTGTTTGAATCCCCCAGCGACCTCACCCTCACCCCTCCTGGCGGCGTCAACGTCCGGGTCGGCGAGGAGGAAGGGCTCTCCCTGGTTCAGGCTGGCATCGGGGTGAGCGACCGGGTAGGCGAGCTTTCCCTACTGGGGCCGGTACGTATGCGCTACGAGAAAGCCTTGTCGGTGGTCTTCGCCATGAGCCAGGTCTACATGGGGAAAATTTCCTCTTCCAGTCCACCCTAGACACCCACCCCTCCAAAGCAGGAGAATCTTAGCTATGCGCGTGCAGGTATTGCTCTTTGCCCTTTTCCGCGAACAGGCCGGGCAGGCCCGGATCACCCTAGAGCTGCCCGAGGGGGCCACCGTGGCCGAGGCCAAGGCCCTGCTCGAGCAACAGTACCCCCTCAAGCTTTCCGGAGGGGTGGCGGCCATCAACGAGCGGCTGGCCCAGGCTAGCGATAGACTCGAGGACGGCGACGAGCTGGCCTTCCTGCCCCCGGTCTCAGGGGGGAACGGCCAGACCGAGGCCCAGGAGCGCTTTGGCCTGACCTACCAGACCCTGGAGGTGCAGCCCTGGGTAGACTGGGCAGCTCAAGGGCCCTACGGTGCCGTGGTCAGCTTTCTGGGCACCACCCGTAGCCCCAACAAAGGGCAGGCTGTAACCCACCTGGAATACGAGGCCTACCCCTCCATGGCCGAGAAGGTGATGCAGCAAATCATCAGCGAGATGCGGGCCCGCTGGACGCTGGGTCGGGTCGCCCTGTGGCACCGGCTGGGCCAGGTCAAACCCACCGAGGGCTCCATCCTGATTGTGGTCTCCTCGGTGCACCGCCCCGAGGCCTTTGAGGCCTGCCGCTACTGCATCGAGCGGGTCAAGCAAATCCTGCCGGTGTGGAAAAAAGAGTTTCTGCCCGATGGCTCTTACTGGGTCGAGGGGCAGGCTCCCGAGGGGTATACGCTCTAGCAGTGTAAGTACGTTTTGGGGCCCGACGTCCACACCTACACCGATGGCCTTTTTCCGTTGGACAAACGGGAAAAGCTGTGCTATAACTAGCAAGTATGTCTCAGCTTGGGGTCTAGCATCCTGGTGAGACAACCCGTCGCGCAGAACATCCCACCGCAAACCCAGAGCGATCTGGGCGGGTTTTTGGCGCGACCGAAGGCAACGGCAGAGAGGAAACAGGCGAATGGAAGATCAAGCGACCCAGACTCCAGTGGAAACTGGAAAAGAAGCCCAGGCTTTTAGCATGGAGCAGGCCCTGCAAGATGCAGAGGCTCGGCTCGAGAAGACCGTCCAGCGCGGCCAGATTGTCAGTGGCACCGTGGTGTTCGTCACCAACGACGGTGTGATGGTAGACATCGGCGCGCGCACCGAAGCCATCATCCCCTTCAACCAGCTCACCGACGAACCGCTTTCTGAAGAGGATCTGCGAAACTTGCTCAAGCCGGGGGACAGCGTCACCGCCTACGTGGTACGGGCTGACCTCGAGAACGGGCAGGTGGTGCTCTCCAAAAAGCGGGCCGAGGCCGACCAGAGCTGGGCCAAGGTACAGGCTCTCTTTGAACAGGGTGAGCCGGTTATGGTGCAGGTGAAGGAAAAGGTCAAAGGGGGCCTGGTCGCCACCATCGAGGGCATCCGCGCCTTCCTGCCGGCCAGCCAGGTAGACCTCAAGCGCGCTCCCGAACTCGACGAGTACGTGGGACAGAGCTTCCCGGTCAAGATCATCGAGCTGAACCGCAAAAAAGGCCGGGTCATCCTGTCGCGTCGCACCGTGCTGGAAGCCGAGCAGAAAGCAGCCCGCGAACGGGTGCTCTCCTCCCTCAAGGAAGGGGAGATCGTCGAAGGCCAGGTGGTGGAGATTACCGAGTTCGGTGTGTTCGTCTCCCTGGGCGGGGTGGACGGTCTGGTGCACCGCAGCGAGATCTCCTGGGGCCGTTTCAACCACCCCAAGGATGTGGTGCAGAAGGGCCAGACGGTAAAAGCCAAGGTGCTCTCGGTAGATGCCGAGCGCGAGCGGGTCAACCTCTCCATGAAGGCCCTTAGCGAGGACCCCTGGCTTACCGTCTCGGAGCGCTATCCCATCGGCTCGAGGGTCAACGGCAAGGTGGTGGGCCTGACCCAGTTCGGCGCTTTTGTCGAGGTTGAGCCGGGGCTCGAGGGCCTGATCCACATCTCTGAGCTCTCTTGGACCAAGCGCCCCAAACACCCCAGCGAAATTCTCAAGGAAGGCCAGGAGGTCGAGGCCCAGGTTCTGCGCATCGACCCGGTGGAGCGCCGGCTTTCCCTGGGGCTAAAGCAGACCCAGCCCGATCCCTGGAAGAGCCTGCCTGACCGCTACCCCCCCGGTACCCCAGTCAAGGGCAAAGTAACTGGTCTCACCGACTTCGGGGTCTTCGTGGAGATCGAACCGGGCATCGAGGGGCTGATCCACGTTTCCGAGCTGGCCTATGAGCGCGTGGAAAAGCCTTCGGAAATGTTCAAGAAAGGCGATGAGGTCGAGGCTGTTATCCTCCAAATTGACCCCGTGGAGCAGCGCATCAGCCTCTCGCGCAAGCGCCTTTTGCCCCCGCCCCCACCCAGCATGGTTGAGGAGGAGGGCGAGGAGCGCAAGGGCCGCCGCGAAGCCAGGGGAGCCGAACGCAGCAAGCGGCCCAAGGGCAAAGGAGGGGCCCGCGAAGGGCGTGGGCGCGAGCGTGACTTCGATTACGGCTCCATGGGCACAGCAGCTTACAACAACTACGATCCCAGCGTGGCCACCGCCTCCACCACCAACGTCAAGCTGGGCGATGTCTTCGGCGACCTGCTGAGCCAACTGAGCCTGGAAGAGGAAAAGAACAAAGAAAAAGCCTGATCCCAGGACGGGTCGCGACGGGGAGATGTTTGCTCCCCGTCGCCTTTTTTCGGATCCATAACCAACCAAAGGTGTCGCTTTTGCTCTTACGGAGCTTCGGTCTTCGCATATGCACACGGGATGAGCCACTTCTGCGCTATGATGTAGAAAGCATGAGCGAAATCAAAATCACCCCGCTGGCCCGTCGTCTGGCGGAAGAAAACGGCATCAACTGGCGTCAGATTCAGGGTACTGGCCCGGACGGAACAGTGGTCGAACGGGATATTCTGGCTTTTCTAGCCAAGGTCATGGCCGGTGAGGTCAGTCTCCCCCCAGCCCCGGAGGAGGCTCCCCCCGCCTCGAGCGCCATACCCAACATGGCCCAGGCCCAGGCGGTCCTACAAAAAGAGGGCATCCAGCTAGGGGAACTCCTGCCTTCCGCTCCCAGCGAATCACCCTCCACCCCAGGCCTGCCCACCCTAGAGGACATCGAGTTCGACTTTGAAGAGCTGGGGGCCTCCCCCCCAGTCCCCCCAGCAGCGGCAGCCTTCGAGGAGACCCCCTCGCTGGCCCCCGAGCCACCGGTAGTGCCCAACTTCGATGAACCCGAGCCCCTGACAGCCAGCGAGCCCCTGCCCACCCTCCAATGGGAGGAACCTGCTGTGAACCCCGAGCTGGCCAGCCTACCTCCTCTACCCCCTGAGGCTGACCTCGAGGCCCCCAGCAGCCCCAAACTGGTCTGGGAAACCCAGGAGATTGTGCCCCCTTCTGAAGATGTCCCACCCCCCAGCCCCCTAGAGGCAGGCATGACCTTTAGCCACACCGAAGCCGCCCAGGCCGAGACCCCGCCTACGCCCAAACTCGAGGAGGTCGTGCCGCCAGCGGCCCCTACGCCCTCCGAAGGTCTGGCCGAGACAGCCCCAGCGCAGGCCCAGGTGCTGCGGGTTCCGGTCTGGCAACGGCTGGTGAGCATTGGCCCGGCCCAGGAGGCGGCCCAAACCCTAAGCGAGGGTTGGCGGGTGGAGGTGGGCCTATATCCCCTGCTTTACCGCGCGGTAGACAAAGCCCTTGCCGACACCCAAACCCCCCTGCGCCCCACCAAGGCCAGCCTCGAGGGCGACCAGCTCAAAAGCCTGCGGGTGGCCCCGGCCCTTTCCCTGCGGGGCACTCTCGACTCGCTTAACCTGGCCTCCGAGCCAGGCGAGGGCCTGGCGGTACTCTCGCTGCTGGATAGCCCCTTCGACCAGGTCATTTTCCCCGGGGTGCCCACCCTTACCCTGGGCCGGGCCAATGGCGGGCAGGCCTTGCTCTCGCTTTCTGGCCCGATAGAAGCCCATCTGGCCGGTAAACTCCTGGAGCGCATCGCCTACTACCTCGAGCGCCCCATTCTGCTGGCCTAGACAGGCTTTACCCTTCCTGGCATGCTTAACTTCCCCTTAAGACATGCCAGGTCGGCCTGTATTCTCCCGCCATCCTGGGGTATGCTCGAGGCATGAAAAAACTCGCTCTTCCCCTCCTATTCGCAACCCTCGCCTTGCTGCTTTCCAGTTGTATTGTCGTGGTCTCGCCACCTGTGTCCAACTTCCGCTTCGACAGCAACTGGCAGCGCACCTCGGACAGCGCGTATGTTTTTTGCTCCAATCGAACTACCTTCATGCGCTACAAGTTCCGTGCCCCAGACCTCTCCCTAATCGAATCCATTCAGGAGAGATACGTGGGATTCGCATCGGGCAATACTCAAACCCGTAACCGACCCATTGCCGAGCTCACTCGCGATGGAAACGATCTGGTTTTTGTGGGTGAGGTACTTTTTGGATCGGGCGGTGTGCCCCAGAGCCTTCCCCCCGGGGTCAGCCAGCAGTCCATTGTCGTTACCCCTATTACACCTCCCCCCTCTATCACAGGTAGGACCACTGTCACCGTCACAGTTAGGACAACTAGTGGCTCTCAATACTCCGGTACCTATACCTACGACGTCTACGCCAACTGCCCCTAGAAAGGACTAGCCCTATGTTGCGCCCTCTTTTGCTTCTTCTGCTGGCCTTCGGCCTTTCTTCGTGCATCCTCCTCATCGAGGAAGAACCCCCGCAGCCGGTGCGGCCTGTACCCCCTGCCCAGCCCAGCATCGTCACCCCGGGGCCGGGGAGCTTCACCTACCGTTGCAGCGGGGGCACGCTGGTGGTGAACTACCTGGACAGCAACAACCTGCGGCTGTTCTACGATGGGGCCTTCCAGAACCTGAGCGTGGTGCGCCGCAGCCCCACGCTGCTCTTTAGCGGCGGGGCCTACACCTGGGAGTGGACCGGCAGCCGGGGCACCCTCTCGGTGGGGGGCCGGGTGGTGCTGAGCAACTGTGCTCTATAAACGAGCGGAGGCAGTATGAAAAAAATAGTTGGCATTTTGGGCCTGGCGTTGCTCTCTTCGGCCCTGGCGCAGCCCTTGCGCCCACAGAGCATCATTGTGAACCCGGTGCCCCCGCCCGACCTTCAGGTGCGGGTCTGGGTAGACAAAGACCCGAACAAAACCGGGAACCCGGTCTACCAGTTTGGCGAGCCCATCCAGATTTCGGTGCAGGTCACGCAGCCGGCCTATGTGTACCTCTTCAGCGTGCGGGCCACCGGCGAGATTAGCGGGATTCTGCCTAATGCCTTCGAGCAGCAGAATTTCTTGCAAGCCGGCGAGGTGCGCACCTTCCCAGGCCCCGGAGCCCGCTATACCTTTACCGTGGAGGGCCCGGCGGGCCAGGATCGGGTACTGGCTGTGGCCAGCCGCCGCCCGCTGGACGTTTCCGAAATTATCGACATCCAGACCGGAAGGGCCCGCATCCAGGGCGAGCGCAACCTGGCCAGGGCCCTCTCCATTGTGGTCACCCCCCTTCCCAGCCAGGACTGGGTCACCGACGAGGCCTACTTCATCGCCGGGCAAATTGCCCCGCCGCCTCCCAGCACCGGCACCCTCTCGCTGAGCAGCACCCCCAGCGGGGCCCAGGTGCTCCTCAACGGTCGGGTGGTGGGCGCAACCCCCCTCTCCCTCGAGCTGCTGCCGGGTACCTACAACCTCGAGCTGCGCCGCAGCGGCTACGAGCCTTTGCGCACCACCGTCACCATCCAGGCTGGCCAGGTCACCCGGCTCAACCTAGCGCTGGTGGCTACCCCGCCCCCCACCGGGGTGTTGTCGGTAGACAGCACGCCCCGCGGGGCCCAGGTGCTGGTCAATGGCCGACAGGTGGGCACCACCCCCCTCGACCTTACCCTCAACCCCGGTCGCTACACGCTAGAGCTGCGGCGGAGCGGCTACAGCCCCTTCCGCACCACCGTGGTCATTCAGCCTGGGCGCACCACCCGGCTGAGCATTGCTCTGGTTAGCCTTGCGCCGCCACCTCCACCCGTGCAGCCCGTTCAACCCGTACCACCCGTACAGCCGGTGCAGCCTGTGGTGCCGGTGCGCCCCCCCTCGGGCTCCTTTACCTACACCTGCCAGGGGGGCACCCTGGTGGTGAACTACATCAGCAGCAACCAGGTGCGTATTTTCTACGATGGGGCCTTCCACACCCTGCCGTTGGTACAGGCTGGCCCCCCCTTGGTCTACAGCAACAACACCTACACCTGGGAGCTAGGGCAGCTTGGCCGCCTTCTGGTGCGCGGCCAGGTGGTGCTGTCCGGATGTAGAATCTAGCGGAAGGTGAAGGGGTTGAAGTTGGTGTAGCGGTCGTAGTAGTCCTCCTGCTCGGCTCGTTTGAGGTAGCCCACCACCGCGTAGGTTATCGGGGTAAACAGCACCTCGATGCCTACCTTGAAGATGTAGTTGGAGACAAACACCGTCCAGAGCAGGCTGTTGTCCCAGACGCCATAAAAGGCCACCAGCAAGAAAATAGCAGTATCTAAGCCCTGGCCCACCAGCGTCGAGCCAATGGTGCGCAGGGCCAACCAGCGCCCCTGGGTGGCCACCTTAAGCCGGGCCAGGATATAGCTGTTGGCGAACTCCCCTACCCAGTAGGCCACCAGGCTGGCCAGCACAATACGGGGCACCAGGCCCAAAATGGTAGCAAAAGCCTCGGCGGACTTTTGGCTAAATTCGTCGCTGGGAGCGGGTAAGGCATTGACCAGGCCAAAGGTGAGGGTGGAGAGCAAAAGCAAGAAGAAACCCGTCCAGATCACCCGACGGCTTCTTTTGTAGCCGTAAACCTCGGTGAGCACATCGCCGAAGATATAGGCCAAAGGAAACAGCAGCGTGCCTCCATCGAAGGTGAAGGGGCCGAACAGCACCACTTTGGTGGAGGCAATGTTGGAGACCACCAACACCACCACAAACAAGGCTGTGATGAGGTCCAGGTAACGGTAGTTTTTCATAGGGCAAGAGGAAGATCAACAACAAGCTCAAAGCTCAAAAAACTCCAGGCAAGCTAGGCCTGGGAGGTAATGAAAGGCAGGTTGCGGTCGTACTGGCCACGGTCGAGGCCGTAGCCGTAGACGAAGGCATCGTCGATCTCGAAGCCCAGGTAGTGGATGGGCACCTCGACCTTGCGCCTCGAGGGCTTGGAAAGCAGCGCCGCAATCCTCAGCGAGGCTGGCTGGCGGGCCTCGAGCAGGCGCAGGAGGTAGTTGATGGTGATGCCGGTATCCACGATATCCTCCACGATGATCACGGCCCGACCGGCAATGGGCATGCGCAGGTCTTTGAGAAGCTCGACCTCGCCGCTGGTCTGCTGGGCATTGCCATAAGAGGATACGGCTAGAAAGTCCATAGTTAAGGGCATATCAATGGCCCGCACCAGATCGGCCATGAAGATAAACGCCCCGTTCAGAACACAGATTAAGTGTGGCTCCTGGCCAGTGTAATCATGCCTTATCTGCTCGCCTAGATCGCGGATGCGCCGGGCGATCTGATTCTGGCTGATCTGCACCTTGCCATTTCCGGGTCGAAACACGCTCACTGCTCGATTGTACGCCACCCCCCAGGGGACGTACATGGGGCTGGGGCTTTGGAGAAAGAGCGGCGCTGGCGTACAGGGCCTTGACCTCCTCTGGGGTCAGGTAGCGCCACTGGCCGGCCTCGAGGTCGCCCAGCTCCACCGGTCCCACCGCCAGCCGCACCAGCCGCTCTACCGGGTAACCCAGCTTGCCCAGCATGCGCCGCACCTCGCGCTTGCGCCCCTCGGTCAGAACCAGCTTGACCCCACCCTTGGCCGGACGGGCCTCGAGGGCCCGGGCCAACCCATCGCCCAACCACACCCCCTGCACCAACTGCCGACAGGCTTCCTTACTTAGCTTTCCCGGCTTGCACCAGGCCCGGTAGAGCTTGGGTACCTGGTTGCGGGGATGGGTGAGCAGATGGGTTAGGTGCCCATCGGTGGTGAGCAGAAGCAGCCCCTCGGTGTCCTTGTCCAGCCGGCCCACCGCGTGTAGCCCTGGGTGGGAAGGCACCAGCTCATACACCCGTTTTTCCGCGTGGGCATCCTCGTGAGTGGTGGTATAGCCCCTGGGCTTGTGCAAGGCGATGACCACCTGCTTCTTCGGCAGGCGCACCCGCTCACCATCCAACCGCACCACATCACCCGGGCCCACCGCCGACCCCAGGCTGGCCACCTGGTCGTTGACGGAGACACGTCCGGCCCGGATGAGCTCCTCCGCCTTGCGGCGGCTGGCGATGCCCGCGCGAGCCAGAAACTGCTGAAGGCGCATACCCACTATCCTAACGGCTATAGCGGGGATTCTTTGGCAAAACGGGGTGGGCGCTTTTCCCTTAGCGAGGCCAGACCTTCCCGGGCATCGGGGCCCAGAAATCCCAGGAACTCCAGCGCCAGCGAGGTATCGAAATTGGGCCCCATCATGCGCAGCCAGTTGTTGAGGGCGTATTTGCTCAGGCGAAGGGCACTGGGTGAACCCTGGGCCAGCTTCTGGGCGATGCGAAGCGCTTCAGGGTAGACCTCGTCATCCGGCACACACTTGGAGACCAGGCCAATGCGCTCGGCCTCCTGGCCCGAGAGGGGTTCGTTGAGTAGAAGGTAGTACTTGGCCTTACTCAGCCCGCAGAGCAGGGGCCAGACCATCACCGCATGGTCGCCCGCAGCCACCCCCAACCGCACGTGGCCATCCAGAATCCGGGCGCTCTGACCCGCTACGCTGATGTCGGCCAGCAAGGCCACAGCCAGCCCAGCCCCCACCGCAGGGCCTTCAATGGCCGAGACAATGGGTTTGGCGCAGTTCACCACCCCGTAGACCAGGTCGCGGGCCTCTTTCCACACCCGCAGCAACACCTGGTAGTCCTCCATCATCTCCTCGATCATGGTGAAATCGCCACCGCTGCTAAAAGCACCCCCTTCCCCCCGTACCAGCACTGCCGCGATGCTCTCATCGGCATCAATATCGCGCCACACATAGGCCAGCTCTCGGTGCATCTGGCTATCGGCAGCGTTTAGCCGCCCAGGGTTGGACAGCACCACCTCCAGCACCCCTTGGCTGGGCCAGGCGAACTTCAAGCGTTGGTACCGCTCTTGCCAGCTCATGCCCCAAGTGTACGCTACGGGCGCCCAGGTCGGGCTAGGGCATCAGGCATTTATCGTTGCCAGCTCGAGCACAGCCTCTATCACATCGGCTACGTCCTGGTCGCTCATGCGGGGGCTGAGTGGAAGGCTGACCATGCGGCTGTAGCTGTCGTAGGCCACAGGAAAATCCTGGGGCTTGAAACCGTATTTGTCGCGGTAGTAAGGGTGCAGGTGGATGGGGATAAAGTGAACCGAGGTTCCGATGTTGCGGGCCTTAAGCTCTTCGATGAACTGGTTGCGGGACATACCCAAGCGCTCGGGCCACAGACGCAGCACGTAGAGGTGCCAGGCGTGCTCCACCTCGGGGCGGGCTACCGGGGTTTGAAAGGCCTCCACAGGGGCAAAAGCTTTCTGGTAGGCCGCCACAATCTCGCGCCGGCGGGCCTGCATGGCCTCGAGCTTGCGTAGCTGCACCAACCCCAGCGCGGCCTGCACATCGGTCATGTTGTATTTGAACCCCGGGGTCACCACCTCGTAGTACCAGCTCCCCTCCTTGCCGTAGCGCTTCCAGGCGTCACGGTTCATCCCGTGCAAGGCAATCACCCGGCAGCGTTCGATGAAGGCCTCATCCCCTGTGAGCATGCCCCCTTCGGCGGTGGTCAGGTTCTTGGTGGCATAAAAGCTAAAGGCCACTGGGTTAGCCCTCGAGCCAATGGGCTGGCCTTTGTAACGGGCTGCCACCGCATGGGCCGCATCCTCAATCAGAGCCAGCCCCCGCGAGTCGGCCAAGGCCCGCAGGGCATCCAGGTCGGCGGGGTGCCCGCTGTGGTGCACAACCATAATGGCTTTGGTCCGGGGGCTGATGGCCCGCTCAACCCAGGCCGGGTCTAGATTGAGGGTATCCGGCTCCACATCCACCAAAACCGGGCGGGCCCCAACATGCTCAATCACGTTGACCGAGGCCGCAAAGGTAAGGGTGGTGGTGATAACCTCGTCCCCTGGGCCTATACCCAAAGCCACCAGCGAGGTGTGCAAACCCGCTGTACACGAGTTGAGGGCCAGTGCTGCAGGTGCTCCTATGTAGCGGGTAAACTCCGATTCAAAGCGCTTGGTCTTGGGCCCGGTGGTAATCCAGTCCGAACGCAGAGTATCCACCACCTCGGCAATTTCCTCCTCTCCAATGAGCGGTGGCGAGAATGGTAAAAAAGTGCTGCGCATAAGGTTCAGCTTAGCAAGAACAGCAAAAAAGGTCAGCTGGCGTTCACGTTACAGATCGTTAAGGTTTCCCGGCTGTTCTTTAGTTATAAGGCTTCAATATGCAGGAGAAACCGGTTCTACGCTAAGCCCTACCGTTAAGCTCTGCGTTACGTAGGTCGCCCCGGTCTATAGGGCTTTCGCTCCAATTGCTACCCCAAGCGGCCATTTCTGGGTAGAATCCGCTAGCATGGCCCTTTATGCCGTGAACAAACCCCTAGGCCGCACCTCGCACGACGTGGTGGACATGGTTCGCCGGCTTTTGGGAACCCGTCGGGTAGGCCATACCGGAACCCTCGACCCCCTGGCCACAGGGGTTTTGCTGCTGGCGGTGGAAGCCTCGACCAAGCTGGTACCTTTCCTCTCTGCTGAGGAGAAGGAGTACATCGCCTGGGTTTCCTTCGGGGTCAGCACCGAGACCCTGGACGCCGAAGGTCAGATCGTGGAGGAAAGCCCCAGGCGGCCCATCCAGCGCGAGATTGAGGCGGCTTTACCTGGCTTCCTAACCCTCAGCGAGCAGGTGCCCCCGGCCTACTCGGCGGTGAAGGTTAAGGGGGTCAAAGCCTACGAGGCAGCCCGTAAGGGGCAGGCCCTGGCCCTCGAGCCTCGAGCGGTCAAATACCACGAGGTCGCGCTGCTGGCCTACGACCCCGCTCCGGTTCCCTACTGCATTGCCCCTTCCGCGGCGGGCTGGAGGATTGCCGAGCGGGGCCGCAAGGTGGAGCTGCCCAAACCTCTGGGCGACTACCCTACGGCGGTCATCCGACTGGTGGTGGGCTCGGGAACCTACATCCGGGCTTTTGCCCGGGACCTGGGCCAGCAGCTAGGCAGCAAGGCCTTTCTGGCGGGTTTGGTGCGCACCCGGGTGGGCCGGGTAAGCCTCGAGCAAGCCCAGGAGGTGGAAACCCTAGATGCTCGTAAAATTCTGGACCCCCTAGAGGTGCTCTCCTGCCCCAGCGTGGAGCTCTCCCACACCGAGGTTCGTCGGGTAATGGAGGGGGTTCCCCTGCCCATCCCGGCTAAGGGCCTGGTCGCCTTAGTAGGCCCCAGGCGTCGGCTGGTGGCTATGGCCGAAGGGGATGGCTTCAAGCTGCGCATCCGGCGGGTCTTCAAGGAAGGGGCTTGAAGAACTACCCCCGGATGGCTTCAGTATTTTGCTTTGAGCAAATCCGCCCATTTGTCAAGACTTCCACTTGGGGCCTTTAGCCCTTAGCCTTAAGCCGATGTATGTGGCGGTGGAAGGGGTGATTGGGGTGGGCAAAACCACCCTGACCCGGCTCTTGGCCGAGCGGTTAGGGGCCGAGAGCCTACTCGAGGTGGTGGAGGAAAATCCCTTCCTGCCCCTGTTCTACCAAGACCCCGCTCGCTGGGGCTTCAAGGTACAGGTGTTTTTTCTGCTCTCGAGGTACAAGCAGCTCCTTTCCCTGGCCCAGCCCAGCCTGTTTGCCCGTGGGGTGGTGGCTGACTACCTTTTCGATAAGGATGCCATTTTTGCTTCCATGAACCTTGTGGGGGCAGAGTGGGAACTCTACCGCGACCTTTACCGCCAGCTGGCCCCCCGCATTCCCACCCCCGACCTGACCATCTACCTACGCGCGCCGCTACCCGTGATCCTCGAGCGCATCCGCCGCCGGGGGCGGGTGTTTGAAAAACAGATGGACCCCGCCTATCTGGCCCGCTTAAACGAACACTACGAGCAGCACTTCGCCACCTATCCCCACCCTCTGTGGGTGCTCGAGACCCAGGCCTTCGACTTTGCCGATTCGGAGGCCGACCGCAACTGGGTGGTACGGCAGGTACAACAACGCTTGGGCGTAACTGCCCCCTAGAAAGCCTAGGTATGTACATCGCCATCGCGGGCAACATCGGTTCTGGTAAATCCACCCTGACCAGGCTGCTGGCCGAACGCTATGGGCTTCTGCCAGTCTATGAAACCGTGGACGAAAACCCCTACCTGGCCGATTTTTATGCCGATATGGGGCGCTGGGCCTTCCACTCGCAAGTATTCTTCCTGGCCAAGCGGCTCGAGCAACACCTAAGGCAGATCAACCCGGCTTTGCACGTGGTGCAAGACCGCACGGTCTTCGAGGATGCCTTTATCTTCGCCCAGAACCTGCGGATCTCGGGCCACCTTTCCGAGCGCGACTGGCAGACCTACCTGGCCCTTTACGAGGGCATCGAACCCGCTTTGCGCAAACCCGACCTACTGATCTACGTGCGGGCCTCGGTGGAAACCCTGCAGGCCCACATCGCCCGGCGGGGGCGGGCCTACGAGCAGAGTATCCCAGCCGAGTACCTAGCCTCGCTCAACCGCCTTTACGAGGCCTGGATTGGGGCCTACGACCTCTCGCCGGTTCTGGTGATCTCCAGCGACAACGTAAACTACGCCGACGACGAGGAGACCCGCGAGCTTCTGTTCCGCATGTTGGAGGCCTACGGCCTGAGCCGGCCTCTGGTATAGGCTGCCCTAAAGAAGGCTGTCGGCACTTTTGCGGCAAGCCCCACACACCGATCCGTACCGAGCGCATATGCTTTGAAGCAAGGCGTATACTTTACTGCTGGTTTGCGTATTGACAAAAGAACCCCTGGCCGCTAGCTTCAAAGCACGCTGGCACTAGGAGAGACCGCATGGACCCCGCTCTGAGCGAACTCCAAGGCCTCTTTCCCCCAGGCCGCCTGCTCACCCGGCCCGGCGAGCTGGCCCCCTACACCTCGGATGCCCTCACCGCCTTCCGCGCCCAGCCGTTGGCAGTGGTGTTGCCCGAAAGCCACGAAGAGGTGGTGGAAGCCGTGCGCTGGTGTGTGCGCCACCGGATACCCTATGTGGCTCGAGGCTCCGGCACCAGCCTCTCGGGAGGGTCGCTGCCGGTGGAGGGCGGGCTGGTCATCGGCCTGAACCGCATGAACCGGCTGTTGCGGCTGGACCCCAAGGAGCGCCTCGCGGTGGTCGAGCCGGGCTTCATCAACCTGCAGGTCTCGCTAGCCGCCGCCCCCTACAGCCTGTACTACGCCCCCGACCCCTCCTCCCAACCGGTCTCCACCATCGGGGGCAACCTGGCCTTCAACTCCGGAGGGGCCCACTGCCTCAAGTACGGCATGACCTCCAACCACGTGCTGGCCGCCCGGGTGGTGCTGCCCGATGGCCAAACGGTGGTGCTGGGCAGCGAGAGCCTGGAGAACACCGGCCCGGACTGGCTGGGCCTTTTCGTGGGTAGCGAGGGGCTTCTGGGCATTGCCACCGAGATCACCCTGCGCCTTCTGCCCAAACCCGAGGCCTACCACACTGTCCTGGCTGCCTACGACGCTCTGGAAAAGGCTGGCCAGGCGGTGGCCGCAGTGGTGGCCTCGGGGCTTCTGCCGGGGGCCATGGAGATCATGGACGCTCTGGCCATCGAGGCCGCGGAGGCCGCGGTGCAGGCCGGGTATCCCCGGGAGGCCCGGGCCTTACTGATCGTGGAGCTGGAGGGCGAGGCCCCCCAGGTCGAGGCCGAGGCCCGGTACCTGGAGGAGGTCATCCGCCAGTCCGGGGCCTACGAGGTGCGGGTGGCCCAGAGCCAGGAGGAACGCCTGAAAATTTGGAAGGGGCGCAAGGCGGCTTTCTCCGCAGTGGGGCGTCTCTCGCCCGACTACCTGGTGCAGGATGGCGTGGTGCCCCGCTCCAGGCTGGGCCAGGCCCTGGCCGAGATCGAAAAGCTCTCGGCCCAGTACGGCCTGCGGGTGGCCAACGTCTTCCATGCCGGGGACGGCAACCTGCACCCGCTGATTCTGTACAACGGGCGGGTGGCGGGTGAGCTCGAGCGGGCCGAGGCTTTGGCCGGGGAAATTCTCCAGCTGTGCGTGCGCCTGGGCGGCTCCATCACCGGCGAGCACGGGGTGGGCATGGAGAAAAAAGCCTACATGCCCAGTATGTTCACCCCGGAGGACCTCGAGGCCATGCGGCGCATCCGGCAGGCCCTCGACCCGCTGGAGCTGGCCAACCGGGGCAAGGTGTTCCCGGGCAACCCGCCCCCCAGCGGCCCTCACCCCCTAGGGAAAGCTGGGGTGATGGCCCGTGAGTGAGGCCCAGCCTTTGCGCCCCACCAGCGTGGCCGAGGTGCAGGAGGCTGTGCGGGCCTATCCCCGGCTGCGGGCCCGGGGCGGGGGCAGCAAACCCGCCCTCTCCACCCCGCAAAACGGCCAGACCCTGCTGGAGATGGGCGGCCTCCGGGGGGTGGTGGAGTACGACCCCAGCGAGTACGTGGTGGTAGCCCGGGCCGGTACCCCTCTGGCCGAGGTGGCCGCCCTGCTGGCCCAGCACGGGCAGTACCTGCCCTTCGACCCGCCCTTCCTGGCCCAGGGAGCCACCCTGGGAGGCACGGTGGCTGCGGGGCTTTCCGGCCCTATGCGCCAGCGCTATGGCGGGGTGCGGGACTTCATCTTAGGGGTGGAGTTGGTCGACGGGGAGGGCCGGCGCATACGGGGCGGGGGCAAGGTGGTGAAAAACGCGGCTGGCTTCGATCTGCCCAAGCTGATGGTGGGCAGCTTAGGACGGCTGGGCCTGCTGGTTGAGCTGGCGTTTAAGGTTTTCCCCGCGCCCAAAGCCACCTGCACCCTCGAGGTAGCCTTCCCTCGGCTCGAGGAAGCGCTAGAGGCCCTCTACCGACTGGCAGGCTCGCCCATTGAGCTCTACGCCCTCGATCTGGTGCCCCCCGCCACCTTGGTGTTGCGCCTGGGCGGCTTGAGCGAGGCCCTACCGGCCCGGCTAAAGCGGTTACAGTCCTTCCTGGGGCGGTCTGGCCGGCTGCTGGAGGGGGAGGCTGAGGCGGCCTACTGGCAGGGCCTGAACGACCTGGGCCACTTGGGGGCGGGGGCCTTGGTCAAGGTGGCCCTCACCGCCCGCCACATCCCCGCTTTGGAGGGGGTGCTGGGCCCGGCCCCTCGCCGCTACCTTTGCGCGGGTCATCTGCTCTACCTGGCCTGGGAAGGGGGGCTGGGTGAGCTGGATACCCTGCTGAAAGCCCAGGGCCTTTCCGGCCTGGTACTGCGCGGCACAGCACCCCAACCCCAGATTGGCATAGACTTGACGCAGGTTTTTGCTCAGAAAGTGGCCTCCGCCCTCGACCCCCAGGGCCGGCTGGCCTGAGGCTAAGGAGTATGCAGCACAAGATCGATACTGAGAAGCTAGGCCCCCAGGGCGAGATCATGGCCCACGCCATCGAGGCTTGCGTCCACTGCGGCTTCTGCCTGCCAGCCTGCCCTACCTACCAGGTGCTGGGGGAGGAGATGGACTCCCCCCGGGGGCGCATCTTCCTGATGAAGGAGGTGCTCGAGGGCAGCCTAGCGCCGGAGGAGGCCCAGCCCTACCTGGACAAGTGCCTGGGCTGCCTGGGCTGCGTGACCGCCTGTCCTAGTGGGGTGCCCTACGGCGAACTCATCAGCACCTACCGCGGCTTTAGCGAACCCAAGCGGCACCGCTCCCCTTTTCAAAAGCTTTTCCGCCTGGCCCTACAGGAAACCCTTCCCTACCCCTCCCGCTTCCGCGCTGCTGCCCGGTTGGGCCAGTTCGCCAAGTGGATGAAGCCGCTGCTACCGGCCCCGCTCAAAGCCCCCCTCGAGCTTTTGCCCGAGCACCTACCCCAAAGCGAACCCCTCCCCGAGGTGGTGCCAGCAGAAGGCCCCCGACGGGCCCGGGTGGCCCTGCTGGCTGGCTGCGCCCAGCAGATCTTGCAGCCGGGCTTCAACCGGGCCACCCTGCGGGTGCTGGCCCACAACGGGGTGGAGGTGGTGGTCCCCAGAGGGCAGGGCTGCTGCGGGGCTTTAGCCCTGCACACGGGCGAGCGGGCGCGGGCTTTAAAGCTGGCCTGGGCCAACCTCCAGGCCTTCGCCGGGGATTTCGACGCCATCCTCACCAACGCCGCTGGCTGCGGCTCAGGCCTCAAGGAGTACCCCCTGCTCTTCCGCGGCCAGCCCGAGGAGGCTCAGGCCAAAACCCTGGCCGCCAAGGTCAAGGACGTCTCGGTCTTCCTGGTGGAGCTGGGGCTAAAGGAGGTGCCCCCCCTACCCAAGCCCCTCAGGGTGGCCTATCACGATGCCTGCCACCTGGCCCACGCCCAGGGCGTGCGGACCGAGCCGCGCCAGCTCTTGCAAAGCATCCCCGGGGTGGAGCTTTTGGAGATTCCCGAGGGTGAGCTTTGCTGTGGCTCGGCGGGCACCTACAACCTCGAGCAGCCCGCCCTGGCCGCCACCTTGGGCGAGCGCAAGGCCCGCCACATCCTGGCCACTGGAGCTGAGCTGGTGGTCACCGGCAACATCGGCTGCTTCACCCAGATTGAAACCCACCTGCGCCGGCTGGGCCGGCCCCTGCCGGTGCTGCATACGGTGGAGCTACTCGAGCGGGCCTATTTCGGCTCGAGCCCGTAGAATAGAACGGTGCGCGCTCAGCTTAAGGAGGGCTTTCACTGGGCTTTAGCCCAGACCCACCCCGCCCGCCTGACCGCCTTGCACCTGCCAGAAGAAACCCCCGCCCTCATCGTGGCGGTGGGGAAGGCGGCTTTGCCCATGCTGCAAGCGGCTTTAGAGCGCTTTCCCCAGACGCCTTTTATTGCGGTACCTAAGGCCCAGGAGGGCCCACCACCCAACCTTCCGGCCCACGGGCAGGTGCTCCCCGCCGGCCATCCCCTGCCGGATGCCCGAAGCGTGGCCGCTGGGGAGGCGGTGCTGCGGGCCGTGGCCCGCCTAAAACCCCACGACCTGCTCTTGCTTTTGGTCTCAGGGGGTGGCAGTGCCCTCTTGTGCGCGCCCTGGGGCCTGACGCTCTCCAGCAAACAGGCCCTGACCCAGGCCCTGTTGCACTCGGGAGCCGATATCCAGGAGATCAACGCGGTACGCAAACACCTTTCGCAGATTAAGGGCGGGCGGCTGGCCGCAGCCACCCCGGCGCGCGTCTTAGCGCTTTATCTTTCCGACGTCCCCGGCGACGACCTCTCGATTGTGGCCTCCGGGCCCACCCTGCCCGATGAGAGCACCTTCGCCGAGGCTCTGGCGGTTTTGGACCGGTACAGCCTGGACTTCCCCCAGGTGCGGGCCCACCTGGCCTTAGGGGCTCAAGGCGGCCTACCGGAGTCGCCCAAACCAGAGGAGGCCCTTTTTGCTCGGGTGGAAAACCGCCTGATCGGGGGCAACCAGACCCTGCTCGAGGCCGCCCGTGCCTATTGGCAGGCCCAGGGCTATAGGGCGGTCATCCTTTCCGACCGCTTTCAGGGAGAAGCCCGCGAGCTGGCCCGCTTCCACGCCAACCTGGTGCAGTCCATCCGAGCCCACCACACCCCCTTCGCCCCACCGGTGGTGCTCCTCTCGGGAGGCGAGGCCAGCGTCACCGTGCGGGGCTCTGGCCGGGGGGGGCGCAACCAGGAGTTCTTGGCCTGGCTGGCCTTCTACCTGGGCCGGGAGGGCCTTTGGGCCCTGGCTGCCGACTCCGACGGCATCGATGGCAACACCCCCGCTGCTGGGGCCATCCTGGGGCCCGATAGCTGGACTAGGGCGCAGCGCATGGGCCTAGACCTGAAGGCTTTCCTGCAAAATAACGATGCCTACGGTTTTTTCCACGCTTTGGATGACCTCTTCATCACTGGGGAAACCGCCCACAACCTCAACGACCTGCGGGTGCTGGTGGTGGCGTAGTCCTCAGGGAAGGGTTCACGTAAAGCCCAGGGGCAACCGGTAGACTGAGACCCGTGTACGCCCTATCCCAGGCTTTGCGTTCACTGCGGCAACACCCCACCAGCACCCTGGCCACCTTTTTCACCGCCCTGGTCTCCTTTTCGCTGCTTTTTCTGCTGGGGCTGGTGCTTTGGAACCTGGATCGGGTGGTGGCCACCCTCGAGCGCGAGCTGGAAATCGCAGCGTTTCTCAAACCGGAAGCCCAGGTCGAGGCCCTGCTCAGCCAGGTTAAGACCTGGCCCGAGGTGAGCGAGGCCCGGCTGCAAACCAAGGAGGAGGCCCTAGCCACCCTCCAGCTCGACTACCCCTACCTAGCCCAGGCCCGCGAGTTCATCCAAAACCCCTTACCCGACACCCTTCGGCTTAGGCTTTCCGACCCCCAGGCGGTGCGCGAGGTGGGCCGCCGGGTGGCCCGGCTGGAGGGGGTGGAGAGCGTGGAGTACGGCGGAGCCCTGACCGAACAGCTGGTGCGGGTGCTGGTCGGCCTACGCCTGGCGGTGAACATCCTGATGGTTTTGCTGCTTTTGGACACGCTCTTCAGCGTGATGGGCACCATCCGCCTCTCTATCGAGAACCGCCGCGAGGAGTTAAGGGTGATGCAGCTGGTGGGGGCCACCCGGGGCTTCATCCAGGGACCCTTTGTGGCCGAGGGCCTCCTGCTCACCCTGGCCGCCAGCCTGGTGGCCCTGGGCCTGGGCGTGGTCGCCTACCGCTTTTTGGCCGAGGCCCTGCAAAACCTCCTGCCTTTTGTGCCCGTACTGGCCAGCGGCGATCTGGCCCAGGCCGCCGGGGCCTTGCTGCTCTTGGCCTTGCTGCTGGGGGGGATGGGAGCCTATCTGGCCAGCCGAGCCCATCTGCGGGAGGCCGACCTATGAGACCCATCCTCCTCCTGGCACTGATTCTCGTGTGGGCCTGGGTTGCTTTAGGGCTGGCCCAGCCCACCTTAGAGCAGCTTCGGCGGCAGGCCGAGCAGAACCAAAGGCTCCAGCAAATTCAGCAACAGCGCATCGAACAGCTTAACCGCGAGCTGGCCAGCCTGGATGCGGCTACCCGGCAACAGCTTCAGGAGCTAAGGCGCCTCGAGGCCGAGATCACCCGCCTCGAGCGCGAGCGGGCCGAACTCACCCGGCAGATCGGGTTGCTAGAGGAGCAGAAAAAACAGGCTGAGGCCCGCATCGCCAGCCTGCAGAAGGAGCTGGGGGGCCTGCGTGAGCGGCTCTCGGCCCTACTGCAAAGCCTGCACCGTGAACAGGCGGGGCGCTACCTGCCCCTTTTGCGAGCCGAATCCTTCACCGACCTGGCGGTGCGCAGCCGCTGGGTAGGCCGGCTGGGGGCACACCAGACCGACCTGATGGAGCGTATCCGTAGCGCTGTGCGCCAGCTCGAGGAGGAGCGCACCCGCCTGGCCTTGCTGGTGGATACCCTGAGCCAGCGCAAAGCCGAGCGCGAGGCCCGCATCCAGGCTTTAGGGCAGAACCGCCAAGCGGTACAGCTCACCCTGGCCAACCTGCGCCAGCAACAGCTAGGCCGGCAGGTCATCCTGCGCGAGACCCTCCAGGCCCAGGCCCGGCTTCGCGCCGAGCTGAACGCGTTGCAAAGCCGCATCGCCGCTGAGCTGCGCCGCCGGGCCGAGGAGGAGCGCCGGCGTCGCGAGGCTGAGGAGCGCCGCAGGCGCGAGCTACAGGCCCAACGCCAGCGCGAGGAAGCCGCTCGCCAGGTGCAGCCTCTGCCCCCAGTGCCGCGGGCGCTGGTGGGGGCCTTGCAGTTTCCCCTGCGGGGAGGGCGCATTGCTGAGCCGTACGGCTACCAGGGCAACGACTGGCAGACCCTCCAGGGTCCCGAGGCCTCGAGCCCCATCGTGGCCGCTGCCGATGGGGTGGTCATTGATAGCCTGTTCATCGCCAACCTGGGCTATACCCTCACCATCCGCCACTCCGACCAGATCGCTACCCAGTATGTGAACGTGCTCGAGCCCCGGGTCGCGGTAGGCCAGCGGGTGGACCAGGGCCAGCTCATCGGATTCACCGGAGGCGGGGTGCTCATCCCCAGCAACCAGATGTGGTTCCGGGTGATCTTTATCGAAGACAACGGCAACTTCCGCTACGTAGATCCCTCCCGCTTCTATTGAGGCAGCGAACGCATAGCGCTGAAAAAACCAGCACACAACAAGGTAAAAGGTGGTAGTCTGCCCCTTGAGCGCGTATGCATTTTGAAGAACTCCTGACCCTGTTGGTGCATCGAGGCGCTTCCGATATTCACCTACACGCCGGTATTCCCGTACTGGCCCGCTTCGGCAATGAGCTAAAAACCGTCACACAAAGCGCCATCACCCCTGAGTTCACCCAAAGCTTAGCTGAGAAAATCTGCAGCCCTCAGCAAAAAGCCCGCCTACGTACCTTCCGCCAGGTGGATGTGGCCTACAGCCTGCCAGGTCTGGCCCGGCTGCGCGTAAACCTGTTTTATCAGCGCGGCTCCATCAGCGCGGTGCTGCACATCCTGAGTGGCAAAGACGACAGCCTCGACAAGGTGGCCCTAGCCCCCGAGTACCTAGCGTTCTTCCGCGAGCAGCAACGGGGTCTGGTACTGGTTACAGGACCCATTGGGGCTGGGAAGTCCACCACCTTAGCTCGACTGGTCGACGAAATCAACGCCCACCACACCCGGATTATCGTCACGATCGAAGACCCCATCGAATACCTACACCGCCCCAAGCGCTCGGCCGTCATTCAGCGCGAGATTGGCTCTGATGCCGTCTCCTACGAAAAAGCCCTCCTGGCTGCTATGCGCCAGAATGCCGATGTGATTGTCATTGGGGAGATACGCGACCAAGCCACCGCTGCAGCGGTGTTGAACGCAGTCTACACCGGTCACCTGGTGCTCTCCACCTTTGTCTCCAACGACAGCAGCAACGTGATCAGCCGGATGCTCGAGCTTTTCAGTCCAGGCGAGCGCAACATTCACCGGGTGTTGCTAGCCGACAGCCTTTTAGGCATCATCCACCAACGCTTGGTACCTACCCTTCACCAAGAACGGGTAGCGGTGATGGAGGTGATTACCCTCACCCCACGTCTACGCGAGGCCCTCAAACAACCTAGCCAGACCGACCGCTTGCGCGAGGTTCTGCGCGAGGAGGGCCTCGAGGGCTACCAAAGCTTCGACCAAAACCTGCTCGAGCTATACCAGCAAGGCCTGATAGACTACCAAACTGCCCGCCTACACGCGCAAAATCCTACCCAGTTTGAACTAGCCCTCCTGCGCCAGTCCTAGCGCTGAAGGCACAGGGTGATGCTGGTTCGGCTCTTCCACGGTAAAGTACGGGCATGACGCCTCATATCTCTGCCCCCCCTGGCGCCATCGCTGAAGCCGTCTTACTCCCTGGCGACCCTCTACGGGCCAAGCATATCGCCGAAACCTACCTGGAGAACCCTGTGCTATACAACCAGGTACGCAACATGTTCGGCTACACCGGAACCTACAAGGGCAGGCGGGTCAGCGTGCAGGGAACCGGCATGGGCATTCCCTCGGCCAGCATCTACATCCATGAACTAATCCAGTTCTACGGCTGCAAGACCCTAATCCGGGTGGGCACTGCCGGGGCCATCCAGCCCCACCTAGAGCTGCGCGACCTGGTCATCGCTCAGGCCGCCAGCACCGACTCGGGCATCAATCACACCCGCTTTATGGGGCAGACCTTTGCTCCCATTGCCAGCTTTGAGCTGATGCGCCGGGCCTACGACCAGGCCCAGGCCCGGGGCCTGCCAGTGCACGTGGGCAACGTGCTTTCCTCGGACTTCTTCTACAACGACGAGTCCAATAGCCTCGAGCGTTGGGCGCAGTTTGGCGTGCTGGCGGTGGAAATGGAAGCCGCCGGGCTTTATACCCTGGCCGCCAAGTTCGGCGTACAGGCTTTGTGCATCCTGACCATCAGCGACCAACTGGTCAAGGGGCAGCGCAGCACTCCCCTAGAACGGCAGGAAAGCTTCAATCAGATGGTCGAGGTGGCCCTGGAGACCCTATTGTAAGGCCTAGGCTGTATAATCAAGCCCCTAACCTGTGTTTTTATACAGGAGGTCAAACCCGTGCCGGAGATCATCCCCCCCCTGCCTAGCCTAAAAGGACGCGACTTCCTTTCCAACCTTGACCTTTCGCCCCAGGAATACCGGGTGGTGCTGGACACCGCCCACGCCATGAAGAAAGGGGCCTACAAGGGGTTGCGCCCCCTCGAGGGCCAGACCCTGGCCATGATCTTCGAAAAACCCTCTCTGCGCACCCGCACCACCTTCGAGGTGGCCATGAACCAGCTCGGCGGGCATGCTGTCAACCTGACCAACGCCGAGATCGGCCTAGGCACTCGCGAACCGGTGCGGGATATCGCCCTGAACCTCGAGCGCTGGGTGGACGCCATCATGGCCCGGGTCTACCTGCATTCCACCCTGGAAGAGCTGGCTCGCTACTCTTCCAAACCGGTCATCAACGGTCTTTCCGACCTGTTGCACCCGGTGCAGCTCCTGGCCGACTACCAAACCATCGAAGAGCACTTTCCCCAGACCCGGGGTCTCAAGGTGGCCTACATCGGCGATGGCAACAACATGGCCAACGCCCACATCCAGTGTGCGGTGCTTTCTGGGGCCAAGCTCACCATCGCCACCCCCCGGGGCTACGAGCCCAACGCGGTCATCTACATGGAGGCCCTCAAGCTGGGGGCCGAGGTCACCCTCACCCACGACCCCCGCGCCGCAGCCAAGGACGCCCAGGTGCTCTACACCGACGTGTGGGTGAGCATGGGCCAGGAACAGGAGGCCAGCCAACGGCGCAAAATCAAAGACTTCGCCGATTTCCAGGTCAACCCCGAGATGCTCGACCTGATCGACCCCGACGGTATCTTCTTACACTGCCTGCCCGCCCACTACGGCGAGGAGGTGGTGGAGGAGGCCACCCTGCACAAAAAGTCCAGGGTCTTCGACCAGGCGGAAAACCGGCTGCACGCCCAAAAGGCGCTATTGTACCATCTGCTTGGGTAAACCATGCGCAAGCCCAAGGTTTTCATCGATGGCGAGGCCGGAACCACCGGCCTGCAGATCCGGGGACGGCTGCAAGGGCGCAGCGACCTACAGCTCCTCTCCATAGACCCCGCCAAGCGCAAGGACGAGGCCGAGCGCAGGCGCCTGATCAACCAGGCCGACGTGGCCATCCTCTGCCTACCCGACGAGGCGGCCAAGGCCACCCTAAGCCTCTTAGAGAATCCCCAAACCCGCATCCTGGACGCGAGCTCAGCCCACCGGGTGGCCGAGGGCTGGGTCTATGGTTTCCCCGAGCTTGGCCCAGAGCAACCCGAGCGAATCCGCCAGGCCCGCTTTGTAGCTAACCCCGGCTGCTACCCCACCGGAGTGATTGCCCTGCTGCGGCCCTTGGTGGATGCTGGACTGCTGCCCAGCCGCTTTGCCGCTTCGGTTAGCGCCATCTCCGGCTACTCCGGGGGCGGGCGGCCGCTCATCGAGGCCATGGAAGGGCAGGGAACCCACCGCCTGGCCGGGGCCTACCGGGCCTATGGCCTCGAGCTAACCCACAAGCACCTGCCCGAGATGCAGGTCTACTCCCGGCTAGAGCACCCTCCTATCTTCACCCCGGCGGTAGCCCGCTTCCGCCAGGGTATGCTGGATTTTATCCCGGTGCACCTATGGGCCCTGCCGAAGAAGGTTCGCGGGGCCGAGCTCCACGAGGTGTTGGCCCAGCGCTACCAGGGCCAGCGCTTCGTGCGGGTGATGCCGCTAGAAACCTACGCCCAGCACCACCCGGTGCTCGATCCCCAGGCCCTCAACGGCACCAATATGCTCGAGCTCTTCGTCTTCGAGAACCCCAAGCAGGAGCAGGCCTTGTTGGTGGCTCGCTTCGACAACCTGGGTAAGGGGGCCTCGGGGGCCGCGGTGCAGAACCTGGACCTCATGCTGGGCCTGGAGGGTCCCTACACCTACGAGTACCTGGGAGACTAACCGTGCAGACCGTGACGGTGTACCTCGATTACCTCTGCCCTTTCGCCTGGCGGGGCCTCGAGCTGGCCCATGTGGTAGCTCCCCAGCTTGGGCTAACCCTAAAGCTCCACCACTACAGCCTGGAGCAGGCCCACCATCCCAACAACGCCGGCCTGCCCCCCCAGGCCCCGGCCTGGCGCCTGGCCGAGCAGCCCTTGGAGGGTCCAAGGTCTTTACGGGCCTTCCTAGGCTCGCACGCCGCACGGCAGCAAGGCCAGGCCGCCCACCTGCGCTTCGCCCTGGAGCTGTTTCGCCTGCGCCACCAGGAAGGCTCTTCGCTAGACGAAGAGGCCCTGGTGGAAGCGGTGGGCCGGGCTGGCCTCGATCTGGAACGCTTTTTGGCCGACTTTGAGGAGGAGGAAAGCCGCCGCCTCGAGCTTGCGCGCGACCTCGAGGCTGCCGCCCGGCTGGGGGTGTTCGGCACCCCTACCTTTGTGCTGCCCTCAGGCGACGCTGCCTACTTCCGCTTCACCCAGCTCACCACCGAGCCCGAGCTGGCCCTAGAGCTGTGGGAACTCTTCACCGCTGTGTTGCACAACGGGGCCTACATCGAGACCATCCGGCGGCCCGCCCCCGTATCACCCCAGCCTAACCAAGCGAATGTACGCTAAAGAATATGCGCCAGCTTCTTCGCGGGCTAGGGATTTTACTACCCCTGTTTGGGTTGGCCCAGGCCCAACCCCACCCCCTCTCCATCCAGGCCCTGCGCCAGGGGCAGTACCCAGGCAGCCCCATCACCATTGAACAAACCCTGGCCCCCGGCCCGAACTACCGTCGTTACATCGCCTCCTACCGCTCGGAGGGGCTAAAAATTTACGGGCTACTGACCATCCCCAACGGAAACCGTCCCCAAGCGGGCTGGCCGGCCATCGTATTCCTCCACGGCTACATTCCCCCAGCCCAGTACCGCACCACCGAGCGCTACAGGGCCTACGTGGATAGTCTGGCCCGGGCGGGTTACATCGTCTTCAAAATCGATCTGCGCGGGCACGGTAACTCCGAAGGTAGCCCCAGTGGGGCCTACTGGTCGCCCGGCTACACCGTCGACACCCTAAACGCCTTTGCCTCGCTAACCCGCTTTCCCCAGGCCAACCCTGAGCGAATCGGCCTGTGGGGCCACTCCATGGGGGGTTCCCTGGCCTTGCGGGCCATGGTGGTCGAGCCGCGCATCCGGGCTGGGGTGATCTGGGCCGGGGTGGTGGGCACCTACGAGGACCTGCTGTACCGCTGGCGGCGCGGCCCTGGGGCTCAGATTCCCCCCGGGGCCCTGAGGCGGCGGGAGATGTTCTTGGCCCGCTACGGCTCGCCCCAGACCAACCCCCAGTTCTGGCAGGCCATTACCCCCCATAACTACCTGGAACAAGTAGGGCCCATCCAACTCCACCATGGCCTAGCCGATACCGTAGTACCGGTGGCGTTTTCCCAGCGCCTGGCCCAGGCCTTAGACCAGGCCGGACGACCCTTTGAGCTATATACCTACCCCGGCAACGACCACAACCTGAGCCAAAGCTTCACCTTGGCCATGCGGCGCTCAGTGGCCTTCTTCGATCGCTACCTCAAGCGCTAAGGTTCGGTGCCCGTAATTGTAATCCCTTGCCCTGCCCCACCCCAGGAGGGGTGGGTATACTAGGGGTATGGAACACAGAACGGTTCAACTCAAGATCGAAGGCATGAGCTGCAACAACTGCGTACGCCACGTAACGGAAGCCCTAAAAAAGGTTCGGGGGGTGGAGTCGGTGGAGGTCTTTTTGTCGGAAGGCCGGGCGGTGGTGATGGGCCAGGCCCCCCTGGAGCAGCTCATTGCGGCGGTGCAGGAGGAAGGCTACACCGCCCAGGGGGTCTGAGATGCCTCATCCCCACGCCCTGCACCTCGAGCCTAAGGTGCGGCAAGAAGCGCGCAATCGTCTGCTCTCAGCCAAGGGGCACCTCGAGGGCATCCTCAAGATGCTGGAAGGCGAGCCCTACTGCGTGGACGTGCTCAAGCAGATCAAGGCCGTGCAGGGGGCGCTGGACCGGGTGGGCGAGATGGTGCTCAAAAGCCACCTCGAGCACCACGTGGCCAGCGCCGCCCAGCGCGGCGATACCCAGGCCATGGTCGAGGAGCTTATGGAAGTGCTGAAGTACCGCTAGGCCCATGAAAGCATTGGAGATCGGTGTCCAGGGCATGACCTGCGCGGCCTGCGTGAGCCGGGTGGAGCGCGGGCTCAGGAAGCTCGAGGGGGTCGAAGCGGCCTCGGTCAACCTGGCGACGGAAAAGGCCAGCGTCGTCTACGACCCCGAGAAAACCACCCCGGAGGCTTTGCTGGAAAAGGTGCGGGAGGTGGGCTACACCCCGGTGGTCGCCGAGACCACCTTCGGCGTCACCGGCATGACCTGCGCGGCTTGCGTGAACCGGGTTGAGCGGGCGCTGAAAAAGCTCGACGGGGTGCTCGAGGCCCACGTCAATCTAGCCACCGAGCGGGCCACGGTGCGCTACCTGCCCGCCTCGATCGGCCCGGCCCAGCTCAAGCGGGCGGTACGCGAGGCGGGGTACGGCGTGCTCGAGACCACTCCAGACCAGAACCGTACCGATGTGGAGCGTGAAGCCCGGCAGCGGGAAATCGCCGCACTGCGGCAGGCCTTCAGGATCGCATATTACTTCTCCGCGCCGCTCTTCCTGATCGCCATGCTGCCGATGCTATGGATGCCAGCCCACATGTTCTTGCTCTCGCTAGCTCCCATGCAGGTTTGGAACGCGGTTATGCTGGCCCTGGCCACCCCGGTGCAGTTTGGGCCAGGGCTGCGCTTCTACCGCCACGGCTGGAAGGCCCTGCGCGCACGCTCCCCCGACATGAACAGCCTGGTGATGATCGGCACCAGCGCGGCCTACTTCTATAGCCTGGCGGTGGTGCTCTTTCCCGGCCTCTTCCCCCCGCAGGCCCGCCACGTCTACTTCGAGGCCTCGGGCGTGGTAATCACGCTCATCCTGTTGGGCAAGTACCTCGAGGCCCTGGCCAAAGGCCGTGCTTCCCAGGCCATGAAGCGGTTGCTCTCCTTGCAGGCCAAGACCGCGCGGGTGGTCCGGGCCGAGGGGGAGCTGGAAGTCCCGGTGGACGAGGTGCTGCCGGGCGACGTCATCGCGGTGCGCCCTGGGGAGAAGATTCCGGTAGATGGGGTAGTGATCTCGGGCCGGAGCTACGTGGACGAATCGATGATCACCGGCGAACCGATTCCGGTTCTCAAGAACGAAGGCGCCAAGGTGGTGGGCGGAACGCTCAACCAGACCGGGGCCTTCACCTTCCGGGCCACCGCCGTGGGCGCGGACACCGTGCTGGCCCAGATCATCAAACTGGTCGAGACGGCCCAGGGCTCCAAGCCCCCCATCCAGAGCCTGGCCGACCGGGTGGTGGCGGTGTTCACCCCCATTGTGCTGGGCATCGCCCTGCTCACCGCTCTGGCCTGGCTCCTCCTGGGCGGGGAAAATGCCCTGACCTTCGCCCTGGTCAACACGGTGGCGGTGCTGATCATCGCCTGCCCCTGCGCCATGGGCCTGGCCACCCCGGTGAGCCTCATGGTGGGCAGTGGCAAGGCCGCCGAGATGGGCGTGCTCTTCCGCAAGGGCGAGGCCTTGCAGGCCCTGGCGGAGGCCCAGGTGGTGGCCCTCGACAAGACCGGCACCCTCACCAAAGGCCGCCCAGAACTGACCGATGTACAGGTGCTCGAGGGCTTCGACCAGGCTGAGGTGCTGCGCCTGGTGGCCTCCCTCGAGCAGAAGTCCGAGCACCCCATCGCTCGAGCCATTGTGCGGGCAGCCCAAGCCAGGGGGCTGGAATTGGTGGAACCGCTGGATTTCGAGGCCCTCCCCGGCCTCGGGGTGAGCGCTCAGGTGGGCATCTACCGGGTGGAGGTGGGGGCGGACCGGTACATGGCGCGGCTGGGCATCGACGTGAGCCCTTTCGCCGCCGAGGCTGCTCGGCTGGCCGGCCAGGGCCAAACCCCCCTCTATGCCGCCATCAACGGGCAGCTCTCGGCTATCCTGGCGGTCTCCGACCCCATTAAGGCAGAAGCCCCTCAGGTTATTGCCGCCCTGCATCGCTTAGGGCTTCAGATAGCCATGGTCACCGGCGACAATGCCCGCACCGCACGCTCAATCGCCCATCAACTCGGCATCGACGAGGTGCTGGCCGAGGTCCTGCCCGAGGACAAGGCCGACGCGGTGAGAAGGCTCCAGGGCAAGGGTTACAAGGTGGCCTTCGTGGGCGACGGCATCAACGACGCCCCCGCCCTGGCCCAGGCCGACGTGGGCCTGGCCATCGGCACCGGCACCGATGTGGCCATCGAGACCGCCGACGTGATCCTGATGTCGGGCGACCTGCGCGGGGTGCCCAATGCCATCGCCCTCTCGAGGGCCACCCTCCGAAACATCAAGCTTAACCTCTTCTGGGCCTTTGCCTACAACATCGTCTTGATCCCGGTGGCCGCGGGCGTGCTCTACCCCTTCACCGGCTGGCTGCTCTCGCCCATGCTGGCCGGAGCAGCTATGGGGCTTTCCTCAGTCTTTGTTCTTTCCAACGCGCTGCGGCTGCGCGGCTTCCGACCCCCGCTTGGCCCTAAGGGGGAGACACAGCTGGGGCGAAAGGCTGCCCTCGAGGTTTGAGCTATGAAGCCACGGCTGGCCATAACCCGTCTGCTCGGCCTCATCTGGCTGGCCTTGCTGCTGGCCTTGCCGAGCGGCTTTGCTCACCGGCTGGCCTTCCCACTTCATCCCGCCCAGGCCGACCCTGCCGCCGTAGAGGCTCATCCCCTGCACCATGGCCTTTCCTTAGGCCACCTCCCCCCGGACTGTTTGGATGACCAGCCACACGTAGGGTGTGTAGGGGGCATCTGCTGCGGTTTCTGGGTGGCTGGGTCTGAGGTGCCGGTGGGGGGTTTTTTCTGGAAAACCACACCGCCACTTCTCCAGCCTTGGTGGGTGGTTCTATCCTCCACCGCTCCCCCACCCAAACCCCCTCGGGCTTACGTCTGGCAATTTTTCACCAAAACCACTGACTGTTAGAGGCCAACGAATTCCTCAGAAGGAAGTCTAGAGGGGGAAATCATGAACCGTCGCGAGATGCTAAAGCTAGCCGCAATCACCCTGGGTGGGGTTTATGGGTTCTCCAAATACCCGGTTTTAGCACAAAATACACTACCGCAACCACAAAATCTTGCAGTTAAACGCATTGGAAAAACGGTTGAGGCGCAGATTACGGCCCGGGTCTCCAACCTCACCATTAGGGGTAACCCTGTCCTACTGATGACTTACGGGGGCTTTCCCGGACCTACACTTCGCGTGCGCGAAGGGGAATTGGTGCGGCTCAATTTCACCAATAACCTGCCTGAGGTTACCAATCTTCACTTACATGGCCTGCATGTTTCACCTGAAGTAGACGCGCCGCTGGCAGAGGTACAGCCGGGCGGGAGCCGCCTGTACGAGTTCACTGTCCCCAGCGGCTCAGCGGGTACCTACTGGTATCACCCACACATCCACGGCAAAGTATCACAGCAACTTTTCGCTGGCTTGGCCGGCTTGTTGATCGTCGAAGGGCCAGCAGACGCGGTAGATGAGCTAAGGCAAGCCGAAGAACATACCTTGGTGTTCAAAGACTGGCTCATCTCTGAAGGACAAATCCCTCCTTGGAGCCATATGGACTGGATGAACGGACGGGAGGGCGATTGGGTCACGGTAAACGGAGCTGTAAGCCCAACCCTCCGCCCCCAGAAAGCCACCTTGCGGCTGCGCTTGCTCAATGCCAGCAATGCCCAATACTACCGCCTAGCACTGGAAAACCACCCGCTTTACTTGATTGCCACCGATGGGGGCTTTGTGGAAAAGCCAATCGAGCTGCCAGAAGTACTTCTAGCCCCTGGGGAACGGGCAGAGGTGTTGGTACGCTTTACGCGTGCGGGCAATTTCCGGTTGCAAGCCCTCCCCTACGATCGGGGTACGATGGGAATGCCGGGTGGAATGGGCATGATGGGCAGCAGAAGCATGGGAGCGATGGCCCACAGCCCCATGAATCACGGGGGCATGGGCCAGAGTGGTATGCCAGGGATGCTGGGTCGGATGATGGCTCAAGGAGCTACTCCACTGAAAACCCTGCTTACCATTGCGGTTCCTCCAGGTCTTAAGCCCTCCCCCCTGCCCGCCTTTTTAACCCCGGTCGAGCGCTTAAACCCCAACCTAGCCGTTACCACACGCCGAATCGTGTTTGGTGAGCGGATGATGCAGGCTGAATTCTTCTTCAACAACCGGATGTTCGATGTGAACCGGGTAGATATCCGGGCCCGGCTGGGAACCCTAGAAGTGTGGGAGCTCGTCAACAAGACCGACATGGACCACCCTTTCCACCTGCATACCTACCCTTTCCAGGTGGTCTCCCGCAATGGGAGGACTGTGCCTTACCGAGCCTGGAAGGATACTGTCAATCTGCGGAAAAACGAGGTCGTGCGCATTGCCATCCTCTTTCGCAGCTTCGCCGGCACTACCGTCTACCATTGCCACATCGTCGAACACGAAGATCGCGGCATGATGGGAATCTTGCAGGTGGAGGGCTAGGCTTTTGCTGAAATGCCTTAAGTGAGGACGGAGGTCACAATGACTGGGCTTCAATCGTACAGGTGGCTTCTAGGAATCGCGGTGTTGCTAGGACAGGTCTGGGGGCAAAATGCCATTCCTTTGGCCACGCCTGAGGCTTTGAAAGGGTCTGACGCCGTAAGGGCCATGGAGCTGGCCAATGCCTGGGGAGCGCAAGGGTTTCCGGTACAGAGCTTTGTTACACCCCAAGCAGTGCACTTTCGCTTCAGCAATGGTCAGCAGGCGCAAGTCCCCTTGCCTGCCGATCGCATGGTAGTGGCCATCGCTCCCTACATAACTCGAACCCATCCTTGCAAAGTACACTACATGTCGAGCTGTCAAGGGGAACTGGTGCAGATCCCGGTGCGTGTGGTGGTGAGCAGCACAGAAGGGAAAGAGGTGTTTCGGGGTACGCTTCAAACCCTAGAAAACGGTTTTCTAGAGCTGTGGCTACCCCGCAACCAGATCTATCGGCTCAGCCTCGAGGCGATGGGGCGTAGAGCCAGTGGTCTTATCTCGACTTTTAATCACAGCGATACTTGCATCACCACACTCCAGCTACGCTGATTTGGGGAGGTTATCCGTGAAAGGACATCTGGCAGCCTTGGCGTTAACAGCGGTTTTTTACCTAACCAGTGCCCTGGCCCAGCCCGACCACGCAGGGCACGGCAGCATGGCCATGCAGTCCATGGGTGAACTACAGAAGCTCTCGGGGCGAAACTTCGACATCGCCTACATGTCCATGATGATTGAGCACCATAAAGGCGCGGTGGAAATGGCCCAGGCTATCCTGAAAACGAGCAAAGATGCCCGCATTCGCAAGGCCGCGCAGGAAATCGTGACGGTGCAGAAAAAGGAAATAGCCCAGCTCGAGGGTTGGCTCAAAGCCTGGTACGGCGTCTCTCCCAGCCAGCGCTACATGCAGATGATGCGCGCCGACATGCAGCCCATGATGGAGGCTTCTATGGGGGGAATGCAGGTTATGCCGGGACATGCCATGCCGGTTGATCGAGCCTTTTTGGAAGGGATGATTCCCCATCACCAAGACGCGGTGGAGATGTCGCGGCTTTGCCTGCAGAAAGCTGCCAGAAGCGAGCTTAGGCGCTTTTGCCAGGGGGTCATCGAGCTGCAAAGCCGGGAGATTGCCCTATTCAAAAGCTGGCTAGATACGCTGCGTTAAGAAAACAAACCCCGCTCGAGAGAACTCGAGCGGGGTTGTTGGTCGAGGCGAGAGGATTTGAACCTCCGACCACACCCACCCCAAAGGTGTGCGCTACCAGGCTGCGCTACGCCTCGGAACTGTTCAACCTGGGCCTAGGCCGCAGGTGCACAGTCAAGTCTAGCGACCCTAGGTCAAATCGTCAACATCTACGGCTTGACCTAAAGCAAACCCCCGGCTATACTCGTATGCGCTGACGCGGGGGCGGTTAGCTCAGCTGGTTAGAGCACACGCCTGATAAGCGTGAGGTCCCGGGTTCGAGTCCCGGATCGCCCACCAGGTCCCAACCCCTGGTCGCATCCGGCCGGGGGTTGGTCTTTATCTCAAATTCAGCGCCGGGCAGTCGTCGAGCTGTACTGCGGTGGCCGGGGCGGGGGTGCGAACGCGGTACTCCCCAGCACTGCCAGCCTCGGTGGTATTGACGGTCAGGTTGCCCTGGTCGGTGTAGATGATGATGCTTTCGGCTGCACCTTTGATGCGCAGGCGCAGCTCGTAGTTGGTTAGGCCCACCTGTTCTATCTGGGCAGCACAGGCGGTAGACATAGGGTAGGCAGGTTGGGTTTGGGTGGTTGTGGGGGCCTCTGGCTGCTCGGGCCGCGAGGCCAGGAAAACCAAGTAGACCCCAATACCCAGGGCGACGAGCAAGCGGAGAGGGTTTAGCTTTCGATCGTCCATGTCCTAATCCCTCGAGGTCTGCCGCACAGGCACGGGTTCTTCCCTCAATCGAAGGAGTAGTCCTGGACAAGCTGGGCCACCGGGCGACCGGTGATGCGCTGCACTGCGGCGGGAATCAGGGGTAGGATAACCTCGAGGGCGTCGCGGCAACCCTGGGGCCCCCCCGGAAGGTTGATAATCAGGGTTCTGCCCCGCAACCCCGCCACCCCCCGGGAAAGCACAGCCAGAGGGTTTTTCTTGTAGCTTTCCATCCGGATTAGCTCGGCAATGCCTGGGGCCTCTTTGTCTAGCATCTCCCGGGTAGCCTCAGGCACATGGTCGCGGCTGCTTAGGCGGATACTCCCGTTGGTGAGGATGAGGTCTAAGCCATCGCGGTCGGTCCACAGGCGCAGCACACGTTTGATCTGGGCTGGCTCGTCGGGGATAATCTCATAGCGGGCAATCTCATAGGGGCCCAGGGCCAAGGCTTCACGCAGAACCGCGTAGGTGCGGTCTTCGACTTCGCCTCGAGCCCCCCGGTCGGAGATGGTTAGAATACCTACGCGAATCATCCACTCCCAGTTTAGAGCAGGCGGGTGATAGCTTTGGGTTATATGTGGCACCAGAGCACCCCCCTGGAAGGCCGGTATGTCCGGTTGGTACCCCTAGGCCTGGAACACGCCCCTGCCTTGCTCGAGCACTTCGACCCCCAGATGGTACAGTACCTGAGCAACGCCCCTCAGGAGGCCACCCTCGAGGCTATGGAAGCCTACATCCGCTCCTTGCTCACGGCCCCAGACCGGGTGAACTGGGCCATCCTCGACAAGGCCAGCGGCCAGATAGCCGGGCGCACCGGCTACGTACGGGTTAATCCGGCCTATCGTTCGGTGGAGACCACCACCTGGATCTTCACCCCCTTCCAGGGGGGGTATGCCAACCCCGAGAGCAAGTACCTGCTGCTTCGTCATGCCTTCGAGACCCTGAAAGCCATCCGGGTACAGTTTCGGGCCGATGCCCGCAACCAACGCAGCCGCAGAGCCATCGAGAAGCTCGGGGCCACCTTTGAGGGCATCCTGCGCAAGGATCAGATTTACCCCAACGGCATCATCCGCGATACCGCGGTTTACGCCATCATCGACGAGGAGTGGCCTCGGGTCAAAAAGCAGCTCGAGGCCCGGCTCTATGCCCACGGTTAGGGGGCTGGGGCAAGGCCCAAGTGCAATACGTATTTTTCCACACCGCCGCGGTGAGCGTAGCGCTCATAAAGTTCCCATAGCTCCCGTTGCAAAGCCTTGGCATCGGCCCGGCTCAAGGCCAGCCCGCCGGTCCAAAGGTTGAGCACCGCGGGGTGCTCGGGAGCCAGTAGCGCGGCCTCCTCTTCCCCGTCGTGCAGGCTCGAGCCCCAGGTCAACAGACCATCCTTGTTGAGGTGCACCACCATCTGGCCCTGAAAACCCCTTCCCCCCAGGGCCCGCGCAAGACCCCGCTCGAGCTGCGACTTCCAGGAAACGTGGTCGGTCAAACTTTCCAGCAGGTTATGCGGAATTAAGCCCAGGGGAACCTGAAAAGCAGGCGCGGTAGCCTGGTAGTGCTTGATGGCCCGGCCCTGCCGAGGCTTCACCCCCACCACCTCCAGCAGTCCGGCCCGCAGCATCTGTAAAACGCGGTAGTGCATGGCCTGAAGGGGCAGCTTGAACTCCTGGGCCGCGGCTTTTACGGTGGTCGGGCCCCGCATAAAGGGCTTGAGGAAAACCGCCACCTCGGGGTTGGCCAGAATGCGGGCGGCAAGGGGGTTACTGACCTCGAGCAGCAAAGCTTTTTCTAGCGTTCCAGGCACAGCATGATTCTACTCCAGAATCCGACTTTTTTATGGAGTAGGCCCTACCTAAACTTGGTGAGGGCCCATAAAGGGCTTTAGGAGAACGATGCAACCCTACTTATCCGGACTCAGGGGATTCACGCTGGTGGCCCTGGGGCAGCTAGTCTCCCTGGTGGGCAGCGGCATGAGCCAGTTTGCCCTGACCATCTGGGCCTTTGAAAAAACCGGGCTGGCCACCTCGCTGGCCCTGATGGGCTTCTTTTACATGGTACCCCTCATTCTCATCTCCCCTTTTGCCGGGGCCTGGGTCGACCGGGGCAACCGCAAGCGGATGATGATGGTCTCGGACCTGGGGGCAGCCCTGGGCACGCTGGTAGTGCTGCTGTTGTACCTGAGCGGAAACCTGGAAATCTGGCACCTGTACACGGTAGGGGCGCTTAATGGCCTGGCCGGCGCCTTCCAGTGGCCGGCCTACTCGGCGGCCATCTCGACCATGGTGGATAAGAAAGATTACGCCCGGGCCAACGGCCTCCTGGCGCTGGCCGAGTCGGCCTCGGGGATTGGGGCCCCCATCCTGGCGGGCATCTTTCTGGGGCTGGTGGGGCTGGGGGGCATCCTGCTCATAGACCTTGTAACCTTCGCCGCCGCTTTTCTGACCTTGATACTGGTGCACGTACCACAGCCCAAGCAAAGCGCAGCAGGGCTGGAAAGCCGCGGAAGCCTGCTTCTAGAGGCTTTCTATGGTTTCCGCTTCATCTTCGCCAGACCCAGTCTGCTGGGTTTGCAAACGGTGTTCTTGCTGGGCAATCTGGTGGCTAACCTGGGCTCGGCGGTGATGGCCGCCATGATTCTAGCCCGCACTGCCTCGAGCGAAACCGCGCTGGCCACCGTGCAGAGCGCCGCCGGCATGGGCGGGGTACTGGGCAGCATCCTGCTTTCAACCTGGGGCGGGCCCAAACGCAAGGTCCACGGGGTGCTTCTAGGCTGGGTCGTCTCGAGCTTTTTCGGGAGCGTGCTTTTGGGACTGGGTCAAAGCGTATGGGTCTGGGCTGTTTCCGCTTTCGTCTTTGCCCTGGTCGTTCCCATCCTGAACGGCTCCAACCAGGCCATCTGGCAGGCCAAAGTGCCGCCCGATGTGCAGGGCAAGGTATTTTCCGCCCGGCGTATGATTGCCTGGGTCGCTGGGCCGCTGGCCATGCTGGTCGCAGGGCCCCTGGCCGACCGGGTGCTCACCCCCGCCATGATGCCCGGCGGCGCACTGGTAGGTCTGTTTGGCGGCCTGGTAGGGGTAGGACCAGGGGCCGGAATGGCGTCGTTGCTGGTGTTGAGCGGACTGCTAGGGATGGCCGTGGGCCTGGGTGGCTACTTGTTCCGGGTGGTACGCGAGGCCGAAGACCTGATTCCCGACCACGACCAAGCCCCCACAAAAACCCAGCCTAGGGCCCCGGCTCCTTAGAGCGGACGCAGATCCTCCAAAAGCTGCCACCCTACTTCCTGCGGGGTGGCCTGCAGGTAGGCGTCGAGTTCCTGGCTCACCTGCTGGGCCAGCGGCCCCAGTTCCCCTGGCTCTTGCTCGGTGCGCACCAGCAAGGTGACCTGGTAGAACTGCTGGGTCTCGGTAGGGGTACCGTCGTCGAAAAAGGCCATGGGAGCCCGCACTTTGTCAATCAGCACGTGCACCTCCCCCAGTTGGCGGGGGATGGCCCCGCGGGGGTCGAAGGGAAGTTCTTTAGGATGCCACAAGTACCCCTGAAACAGCTTGATGGCTTTGAGCGTACCCATTCCTCGATTTTGCCGGACGAGAAGGGGAAAGAAAGTGGTTTTGGTCAGACCCCACTCATGGCCCAAGTCTCAGCAAAAGGGTTCTACGCGCGCCACCTCTTCCCCACCGCGCACATACACCCGCGGCAGCCGCGCCGCCAGCCGCACCGCTGGCTCATAGCTCACGCTGCCGGTTAGCTCGGCCCAGCCCCACAGGCTGCTGTGGGGGTCAAAGTCGGGGGTGGCCACCTCAAACACCTGCTCCAGGCCCACTGGCTCAGGAAGCCGCACGGTAACCTGATCCATCGAGACCCGGCCCACCACCGGACAGACGCAAGGCTCGAGGCTTTCGGCCCGGAAGTAGCGCACCGTGGCCCGGTTGAAGACCAGCCGGGGCATTCCGTCGGCGTAGCCCACCGGCAGGGTGGCGATCCACTCCGGGCCCTGGGTGGTGTAGAGGCCGCCATAGCCGATTCTGCGCCCGGCAGGCAATTGTTTGACCTGGGTGGGCTTGGCCAGCAGACGGGCGATGGGCCTCAGGCCCAGGTTGGGCAGCAGACCGTAGAGCCCGATACCTGGCCGCACCGCGCTCAGGCCGTACTGACCATAGTTGACCACACCAGCGGTGTTGCACAGGTGGTAGAAATACCCCGGCCCAAAGACCTGCTGCACGTACTGGAAGCGTTCTATTTGCTCCTTGGTCCAGGGCTCATCCTCTTCGGCATCGGCAAAGTGGGAGTAGATACCCTGAATGAGCAGGTTTTCGTAGTGGGCAAAGCGCTCCCTGACCATGCGGGCTTCCTCAGGCTGAAAGCCCACCCGGCCCATCCCGGTATCGAACTCGAGGTGCACCGCCAGGGGCCGGCCCAGGGCGTTGAGGGCCTCAGCGGCCTCGAGGGTCGAGAGGGAGGGAATCAAATCCAGCTCCACCACGTCCTGGGCTTCCTGGGGATGCAGGCTGCCCATCAGCAGAATCCGGGCTACAATCCCCGCCCGGCGCAGCTCGCGGGCCTCAGCGGTGGTGGCCACCGCCAGTCCCCAGACACCCAGACGCAGCAATTCCTTGCCCACCTCCACCGCCCCGTGGCCGTAGGCATTGGCCTTGACCACCCCAATCACCTGTACCTGGCCTGCGGCCGCACGCAAGAGGTTAAAGTTATGGGCCAGAGCATCGAAATTCACCTCTAACCAGGCCGGGCGCATGGGGGATAGTTTATCGCCGATGGCCCCAGACTCGCTTGCCCGCAGGGACAGGCCACCTCACACACCCTGGTGCGATGCCTGTGCTTCAGGTAATCCTCGCTGCGGGCTAAACCTCTCCAGCGGCCTGGAGAGGCCTTTTACCTCAGTTCAATTTCCAGGCGGGTCATCCTGAAGTCTTCCACCACCACCCCCGCGGCCTGTCCGCTCACCGGCGTCCCCCCCAGGGTAGCCCCCACGCGCACACTGTAGAGGCCAGGGGGAAGGGTGCTGAAGACATACTGGCCCTGGGCGTCGGCCTCCTGGCTCGAGGCCACCGTGGCCTGGCTGGCATCCTTGATTTCTACCGTCACATCGCTGGGAGGGGTGGCCGACTTGAGCGAGACCGTTATCCCGCCGGTAGGCTCAAACTCGGCATCGACCGTAGTGACGGTATTAGCGGGTACATCAAGGGTTTTCTTGCTCAGATACACCACGTTCTCGGGTGTTTGAAGGCGGAAGGTGAAGGCGTAGGTAGCCGGCGCGGCTACTGTAGGAAAGCTATACAGGCCGTCGGCATTGGTGAGGGTGAGGTGGGTATTGTCGGCGGACTTGGCCTCTACCCCCGCATCCTGCACGGCCCGGCCCCCTTTGAAGGTCACTTTGCCCTTCACCATGGCGGAAGACACATCGCCGCTGGCTTTAACCACGGGCTTCAGCATGTAGCGCCCATTTCCCGTCTGTACCAGTGAGTGGCCCAGGTCGAAAGCCAGCGTGAGGGTGGTGGTGGCGTCTATTTGCACCTTGAACCCCCCCTGGATGACCAGCTTGAGGCCGGTCTGCTGGCCGCTGGGAATACGCAGCGGCACTTTGCTGCCGCTTTTCATCACCAGGTAGACCGACTGGGCCTCCGCACCCTGTTCGAGCGGCGAAAACAGGCGGAACTGGGTGTAAACCCCTGCCGGTACTGTGCCTTTCACAAGGGGTGTCGGTTGGCCTGACAAGGTCATCAGGTCGATATCGGGCCTGCCATCGCCGTCGCTATCGCCCAGCTCGGGATTAGGCGCCAACCCAACTACCCGGCCCCCTTCACCTACTAACTCGATACGCTCCAGGTTCACTATTACCCTGGCTATCTGAGATAAATCGGTCTTAGGGCCACCCAGCGGGTCGGGAAAAGGAACGCCCTGCGCCAGCGAGTCGGACAGGTTAGCTGCTACCAGCAGGACCTGAAAATTAGGCTTAGGGGCATCGGTTGACCAAAAGCCACAGCCGCTCAGAAACAGGGCTAGGGCGATGGGTATAAGCTCGGTTGGCTTCATGCTTCCTCCACTTCTCGGGGTTTAAGCCAACCGCAGTCTAGCCGGCAGCAATTAACCGGCGGTAAACAGGAAAGGCTGGATGAGGGAAAGTTAAAGCTTTCCTGAAGGGCTAGACCTTACGAATCTTCATGCTCTGCACCTGTCCGGTCTCGGCGTTGATGCGAAAGACCTTGTACTCGCGGGTGCGGGCCGCATCGCCTAGGCTCAGGTAGGCGGTGGGCTCGCGCACCACAAAGGAAAGGGTCACCTCCCAAAACTGGTTGTCGGGGGATAGCTCGACCTCTTCTAGCCTTAGCTCGGGAATCTGCCGCTCGGCGAACAGGGTTTGGATATACTCGGTGGCGATCTTGACCGCTTCCTTGACGTCTATCATGGCCGCACCTGTATAGAGTTTATCCCGCTCTAGCCAGGCGAATCTGCGGTAAGCTAAAGGCCGTGCGGCGAAAGATTATTCTCGACTGCGACCCCGGCCACGACGACGCCATTGCCATCCTGCTGGCTTTAGCCAGCCCCGAGCTAGAGGTTCTGGGCATCACCACGGTTTTCGGCAACGTGGGCCTCGAGCGCACCACCCGCAACGCCTTGGTAGTGCGGGAGGTAGCCGGCGTACAGGTACCCATCTACGCTGGGGCCGACCGCCCTTTGGTGCGCGATCGCATCAGCGCCGAAGCGGTACACGGGGCCTCCGGGTTGGAGGGCCCCCACCTGCCCACCCCCACCGGCCGGGCCGAGCCCAAACACGCCGTACACTTCATTATCGAACAAGTGTTGCAACACCCCGGCCAGGTCACCCTGGTACCCACCGGCGCTCTGACCAACATCGCCCTGGCTCTTCGCCTCGAGCCCCGTATCATCCCGCAGATCAGAGAAATCGTGCTGATGGGTGGCTCGATTGACATTGGCAACTGGACCCCCAGCGCCGAGTTCAACATACTGTGCGACCCCCATGCTGCCCGGATTGTTTTTGAAGCCGGGGTTCCTCTGGTGATGATGGGCCTCAACCTGACCCACCAGACCGTAGCCCATCCCGCCAGGGTGGAGCGCTTCCGGGCCCTGGGTACCCGGGTAGGAACTTTTACAGCCGAGCTCCTGGAGTTCTTTCGCGAACACCACATCAAACGCTACAAGTGGGACGGGGCTCCCATCCACGATGCCTGCACCATCGCTTATCTGTTGCGCCCTGAGCTATTCAAAACCGGCCTGTTCAACGTGCAGATCGAGTGCAATGAGGGGCTAACCTTCGGGCGCACGGTCTGCGACTACTGGCACGTTACAGGTAAACCCCCCAACTGCACCGTGGGGTTGGAAGTTGACGTGGAGGGCTTTTACGATCTGCTACTCGAGCGCATCGGACGCTACTAGGAGGAAGGATGGGCATCGTGGTGGTTGGTAGCCTCAACATGGATCTGGTGGTCAAGGTTAAGCGGCACCCCCTGCCAGGGGAAACCCTGCTGGGTTCGGACTACCAGACCCACCACGGCGGCAAAGGGGCCAACCAGGCGGTGGCTGCAGCCCGCCTGAGCCAGCGACAAGTGTTGCCGGGAAAGGGCAGTACCCCCAGTGTGGGGGTACGCATGATCGGGCGGGTGGGGCAGGACGCCTTTGGCCACGAGCTGCGCAACGCGCTGAAGCGGGAGGGCATCAACGTTCACGCCATCCTACCCATCGCCGCCCCTACCGGGGTGGCCTTTATCGCGGTGGACGAAGCAGGTCAAAACACCATCATCGTCTCGCCCGGAGCCAACCACCGCCTCCGGCCTGAAAACCTCACCCCCGCCGAGTTCGAGGGAGCCCGGGTGGTGGTGTTGCAGCTCGAGATTCCCCTCGACACCGTGCGCCGGGCCGCCGAGCTAGGCCGCCAGGCCGGGGCCACGGTGCTATTGAACGCCGCCCCAGCCCAGCGGCTGCCGGATAGGCTGCTGGAGTGCATAGACATCCTGGTGGTCAACGACAAGGAGGCCTTAGGGCTATGTGGGGTTCTGCCCGACTCGCCCGAGATGGGCCTCGAGGTGGCCCGGGAGCTAAGCCAGAAAGTCCCCACGGTCATTGTAACCATGGGCGAACAGGGGGCCGTCTGGGTGGGGCCGGAAGGGTCGGGCCACCAGCCTGCCCTGAGGGTGGAAGCGGTGGACGCCACCGGTGCGGGAGACGCCTTTGTGGGGGCTTTGGCGGTGGCCCTATGCGAAGGAGAAACCCTGCCACGGGCCATCCGGTTAGGCTGTGTCGCCGGGGCTTTGGCCGTCACCCGAGTAGGGGCCCAGTCCTCGCTGCCCTCCCGCGAAGAGGTCACGGCCTGGCTTTAGCCTTAGAGTGGGGAAACGTGCGGCTATCGGTGCATCACCTTACCGAGTATACCTACCCGGAGGAAGCGCGAGACTCCTTCAACGAGCTGTGGCTCTGCCCCGTAGACGACCACCGCCAAGGCCTGCTGGACTTCCGCCTGCATATCCTGCCCGAGGCCATACCCCGTAGCCGCCTGGACTACTTCCAAAACCGGGTCTACGACGTTCATATTACCAAACCCCACCGGCGACTGCGGGTGGAGATGCGGGCCACAGTGGTCACCTTCCCGACCCCCCGCCCTCCTGCCGTAGCGGTACAAGCCCTGCGCCCCCTAGCGGCGCGCTTCTTCGAGTTTCTGGCCCCCACCCCGCGGGTACCCCTGCACCCCAACTGGCTCGAGCTTCTAAAGCTCCGCCCTCCCGAGGCCCGGGAGGACCTTCACGGCTACCTGCTGGAAGTGACCACCCATCTTCACCGCCTCTTCCGCTACGACCCTAAAGCCACCCAGCTCGACACCCCCCTGCTCCAGTTCGTACAGGGGCGGGCCGGGGTCTGCCAGGACTACGCCCAGGCCATGCTGGCGGCATTGCGCAGCGTGGGTATTCCAGCCCGCTACGTCTCGGGCTACCTGGCCACCGGGGTGGGCGCAGAGGGCAGCCACGCCTGGGTCGAGGCTTTCTTACCTGGAGCAGGCTGGTGCGGCTACGACCCCACCAACAACACCCCCATCACCGAGCAGTACATCAAGAAAGCCCACGGGCGCGACTACGACGACTGTCCACCGCTCAAAGGGCTACGCCGGGGTGGCGGCCAGGAAAAGCTAGAGGTGCAGGTACAGGTACTGCCCCTGCCCAACTAACTCCCCAACAAGCAACCCAGGCCTTTGGGCCTGGGTTGCGCGGGGTTTTTTGGTTCAGTTGAGGCCCTCACCCACCGCTTCTTCGAAGAGCTTGCGGGCTTCCTCGAGGCTAATCTCCAACACCTGGGCAATCTCCTCGGCCAGGAGGTGCAAGGCCCGCCGCAACGCCTGGCGGTCAAGGTCGGGCAGACCCTTCTCCAGCTCCCAGGCCCTGAGCTGCCCCGCCAGGGTGGCGATGCGGAAGGGATCGCCTTCGGCCAGTATCTCGGTGGTCTTACGGTGACGGGCGGCCCACTGGCGAGGCAGCGGCAGGCGCCCTTCGCGCAGCAAGGCTAGCACCTCGTTGACTTGGTCCGGCGATAAGGCCCGCCGCAAACGGGTGGTTTGTGGCGCCTCCACCGGCACATACGCTTTGGAACGGGTTCCGGGAAAGTCCACCTGGTAGTAGGACTTGTCCGAACCGGCAACTGAACGCTGGGCGATCCCCGCCACCACACCTACGCCATACGGCGGCAGCACGACCTTATCTCCTGGACGGTATTCGCTCACAACGCCACTCCTTTCAACAAAACCTCGAGCAGGTGCTCGAGGTAGGCTTCCCGTGGAAACTCGAGTTGCGGGCTGCAGGCCAGCGCGGCTATGCTCGCTGCGGTCAGGCCGGTGTCCAACTCCGGGCGCACCTCGCCCCTGGCCTTGCCATCCTGCACCAGCCTTTCCAGCAGCCGCTGGTAGTGCTCGTGCATCCGCCTAAGCCAGTCCACGGTGTTCACGGGTTGGGCTTCCCGGGCCACCGCGGCCCACAAGCCCCGCCACTCCTCCACCCAGGCCATGCGAAGCCACAGCACCTCGGCCAGCCGGTTTCGGAAAGAGTCCTCCCGCCCTACCACCGCCTCTACCTTGCGGTAGTAGGCGAAGGTGTAGTGCTCCACCAACGCCTTGAGCAGGTCTTGTTTATCCCGGAAATAAAGGTAAACCGTACCCTTCCCGACCTCGGCTTCCCTGGCCACTTCCTCGACTTTTAGGCCCGACAACCCCCGGTCTCTTAGAACTCGGATGGTTGCCTCGAGAATAGCCTCGCGTTTGGGGGCAGCCCGAGCCTCCACGGTCACGGCTATAAAGTCTAGCAGAAGCGCACAGGCCGTGGATGAGACCCGGCCTCCCTCCCAGCCAGCCCCCAAATACAGGCATGCGTGAAGCCGCAAGGATACTTCCCAAGGGGTTTGACCTGCCTTTAAGGGTCCAATGGCCATTTTGGGCAAAACCACCTGGGGTCTTAGGGCAAAATGTTCGCTTGCTCCAGCAACCTCGAGGCCGACTGGATAAACTGAGCGGGTGCCATCGGGCCGGGTTCACGAAGCCATCAACCTGGGTGTCCTGGGGCTGGCCTCGGCTGCCTACTGGGCCTACCAGCAGGCTATCCCTATTCCCCAGCCCGCCGCGGTAGCCTTCGTTGGGGGGTTCCTAGTGGGAACGTTCCTGATTACCCCCGACCTAGACCTGGCCGAACGGCGGGTACGGGCCAAGGAACGCTGGGGCTGGCTGGGGTTTTTCTGGGTTCCCTATGGCTGGCTGTTTGCCCACCGGGGGCTTTCCCACACCTGGATTGTAGGCCCCCTGACCCGCATCCTGTACCTAGGGGCCGTTGGGGCGGCTTTGTACGGGCTGGCCCATACTTTGGCCGAATACCTGGGGCTGCGGCTCGACCTACAGACCCAGCTCAAAGCCCCTCCCCAGGAGATTCTGTGGGCCCTCGTCCTGGGATACTACGCCTCGCAGTGGCTGCACCTGCTGGCCGACGGCATCTGGCCGGATGGGGGAGGGCTGCTGCGCCCGAAAAGGCACCGCCGATAAAAGCTTGGATGCCCAAAGCAAGTTCAGCAATAAGCAGCACCCGGGCCTGCACACCGGCGAACTAAGCCTGGTACCGCAGGGCTGATGTTCGCCATGCCAATGGCCCAGCCCCAGGAAGCCTTCTAAAGTGCGGCGTACACGAAGCTGGCCACCGGCAGTAGCGAGGCCGCTGTAGCCATTGTCCTTTTGGCAGGCTTGCTGGAGCCCAAAACAACACAACACCCTCGAACCCCATAACTGGGCTGGGCAGGAAACAGACCTTGGTGTTAACGCACGGCCTCACACAAAAGGCGCTCTTTACAGCTCATAAGCTGTAGTGTCACCGCCCCTCACGACGTTAAGCCAGCGTTAACGCGTTAAAAACGCCCAATTTTGCATAGCTTTTTGACCCAAATGCTCTACCATTCTTGTGAGAGAAGGTTTAGTGAAACCTTGCATTGAGGAGAGAATTATGGCGCAGCACGGTGCTCCTTGGATCACATCCCCCGCCGAAGACACCCTAGCCACAGCGCCAGTGGCCTGGCGAAGTCCTGGCTGGGTTCCTGTCATCTTATGGTTGAGCGATGCCCTTGCCCTCGGGCTCTCCCTCTTGCTGGCCCTAGGTGTCCGTACAGGCCTTTTTGCCGTGTGGCCCCAGGCCATTCCTTTAGGAGAATATACCCCCTTGGCGCTGGCCTTGGCCGGATTCCCCCTGGGCTATTTCCTATGGGCCCTATATCCAGGGTACGGCCTGCACCCAGTCGAGCGCATGCGGCAAACCCTGATCATCACCACCCTGCTGTTTAGCTGTAGCGGGCTGGGCCTGGCCTTGATCCCTGCCACGCAAAAATACGCAGGGGTCATGGCCCTGACAGGAAGCTTTGCCCTGCTGCTGGTTCCGCTGCTCAACGCTCTGGTCAGAGAACTGCTCATCAGGGCTGGCTACTGGGGGCAACCGGTAGTCATCCTCGGGGCGGGTTTGACCGGGGCTATGGTGGCTCGAGCCCTAAAGCGGGATCGGTATCTGGGTATGGTACCGGTAGCCTTCCTCGACGACGACCCCAACAAGCAAAACCGGCTGGTGGAGGGCATCCCGGTGGTTGGCGCTCTCAACCAAGCTGAGCAGCTTAGCCGACAAGGGGTGCGCGAGGCCTTGGTAGCGATCTCGAGCATCAATCGAGCCGAGCTCAAAGCGCTGGTTCACCGCTTGCCCTTCCTACACGTGATTGTGGTGCCCGACCTAGGTGAACAGACCATAGACTGGTTCACGGTACGCGACCTGGGTCGAATCCATGGCCTTTCAGTGCGCAAAAACCTTTTACTACCCTACAATCGCGCCATTAAACGGTGGATGGATCGGCTTTTGGGCTGGCCGCTGTTTGTATTGAGCCTGCCCTTGATCGGGTTGCTGGCCCTTTGGGTCCGATTGGCAAGCCCCGGATCACCCTTCTTCACCCAGGTTCGTGAAGGCTATGGGGGCAAGCTTATCCGAATCCTCAAGCTCCGCACTATGTACCCCGACGCCGAACAGCGCCTTGCGCGCTACCTGTCGGAAAACCCTCAGGCTCGAGCCGAGTGGGAACGCTCCTTCAAGCTCAAGCATGACCCACGCATCCTGCCGGGGGTGGGCACCTTTCTACGCAAGACTAGCCTGGATGAGTTGCCTCAGCTTTATAACGTGGTGCGGGGCGAGATGAGCCTGGTAGGGCCTCGTCCGTTCCCGGACTACCACCTCGAGCGTTTCTCCCCCGAGTTTCGCCAACTGCGCCACAGCGTCCTACCAGGCATGACCGGCCTCTGGCAGGTGCTGGCCCGTGCCGATAGCGACCTTAAGCTGCAAGAAGAGCTCGATACCTACTACATCCGCAACTGGTCGCCATGGCTAGACATATACCTTCTTTTCCGCACGGTGCTGGCCGTGTTGGGTGCCAAGGGAGCCTATTGAGGATGGAACCCAAAGTAGAACGAACCAACGTGCTTGGCGTGGGTATCAGCGCCATTAATCTACCCATGGCTCTGGAAATCCTGGACACCTGGATTCGGCAAAAGCACCGCACCTACGTGTGCGTCACCGGAGTACACGGAGTTATGGAAAGCCAGGCCGACCCCGAATTGCGCAAAATCCACAACCGGGCTGGCTTGGTCACTCCCGACGGCATGCCCATGGTGTGGCTGAGCCGACTGGCTGGGCATAAGCACGTGCAGCGGGTTTATGGCCCCGACCTGATGCTGGCTGTGTGCGCGGCCTCGAGAGAAAAAGGCTACCGACACTTCTTCTATGGGGGTAACCCAGGCGTGCCCAAACTGCTGCGCGAGAGGCTGCAAGAGCGGTTCCCCGGTTTGCAGGTAGTGGGCACCCACTCACCCCCTTTCCGCCCCCTGACCCCCGAAGAAGACGCCGCCATTGTGGCCCAGATCAACGCAGCCCAGCCCGATATAGTTTGGGTGGGCCTCAGCACCCCCAAGCAGGAGCGCTGGATGGCGGCCCACCTGGGCAAGATACAGGCCTCAGTGATGATTGGGGTCGGAGCCGCCTTCGATTTCCACGCAGGGCTCAAGCCGCAGGCCCCCCGCTGGGTGCAGCAAAGCGGGCTGGAGTGGTTCTTCCGCATGCTTTCCGAACCCAAACGCCTGGCCCGGCGCTATCTGCAAAACAACCCTCGCTTCGTGCTGGCCGTGCTAATGCAATGGTTAGGCCTACGTCACTATCCAATGGACACCTAAAGGGGGAAAGAATGAAAACAGCTTTGGTTTGCGGAGCCGGTGGATTTATTGGAGGACATTTGGTCAAAAAGCTCAAGGCCCAGGGCTACTGGGTACGTGGGGTGGACCTCAAATACCCCGAGTTCTCCCAAAGTCCCGCCGACGACTTTGTGCTGGGTGATCTGCGCGACCCCCGGCTGGTGGCCCAAGTCATCGATCGCCGCTTTGATGAGGTCTATCAGCTCGCGGCTGATATGGGCGGGGCGGGCTTCGTCTTCACCGGCGAAAACGACGCGGCCATCATGCATAACTCGGCCATGATCAACCTCAACGTGCTGGAAGAGTTGCGTCACAAGGGGGTGGGCAAGGTCTTTTACTCCTCCTCAGCCTGCATCTATCCGGAGTACAACCAGCTCGACCCCTCCAAACCGGTCACCGCCGAGGACTCGGCTTATCCCGCCATGCCCGACAGCGAGTATGGCTGGGAAAAACTTTTTAGCGAGCGCCTCTACTTCGCTTATCATCGCAACTATGGCCTAGATGTTCGAGTAGCCCGTTTTCACAACATCTTCGGCCCCGAAGGAACCTGGGAGGGGGGACGCGAAAAGGCTCCCGCTGCTATGTGCCGCAAAGTGGCCGAGGCCCCAGAGGGTGGGGTGATCGAGGTATGGGGTAGTGGCACCCAGACTCGTTCGTTTCTGTATATCGACGAGTGCCTGGAAGCCGTGGAGCGCTTTATGAACAGCGACTACATCGGCCCCCTCAACATTGGTTCCGAGGAGATGATCAGCATCAACGATCTGGCCCGCATGGTTATTGAAATCTCCGGAAAGAACCTAAGCATCCGCAATGTGCCCGGTCCCACCGGTGTACAAGGGCGCAACTCCGACAACACCCGCATCCGTGAAAAGCTGGGCTGGGCCCCCCAGCAGCCCCTGCGCCAGGGCATGGAGCGCACCTACGCTTGGGTGGCTGAGCAGGTGGCCAAGAAAAAAGCTAGGGAAGCCCTAGCGCGGCAATAGTCGCCGGCGCTTTCCCCTGGTTGGCAGGGCCGGGTACCACTTGCAAAGGTTGGGCCTCTTCTGGCAAAAACCCCCCAAACATATACACTAGAGCAGGGCGGGCGGGGCACCAGCTGCCTCGAAAATCCGCCGGAGAAGCCCATGTCTAAACACGTAATCGTTGCTTTTGGAACCCGCCCTGAGGCCATCAAGATGGCCCCAGTGGTCTTTGCCCTGCGCCAGCAGGCTGGCATCCGCACCACGGTGCTTTCTACCGGACAGCACCGCACCCAGCTCGAGGATGCCCTGCGGGTTTTCCGCCTCGAGCCCGACGCGGATCTGCGGGTCATGACCGAGCGCCAGACGCTGCCCGCCCTGATGGGCCGCATCGTGCCAGCTGCAGCCCACAAGCTCAAAGAGCTGCAAGCCGATTATGTATTGGTTCATGGCGATACCCTCACCACCTTTGCAGTGACCCTGGCCGCTTTTTTCGAAGGCATTCCGGTAGCCCATGTAGAGGCTGGACTGCGTAGCTTCAATCTGCTGGAGCCCTTCCCCGAAGAAGCCAACCGTCGCCTAACCGATGTGCTGACCGACCTGGATCTACCGCCTACCCCCACCGCCAAAGCCAACCTGTTGCGGGAGGGCAAGCCCGAGCAAAACATCATCGTGACCGGCCAGACCGAGGTGGATGCCGTACTCTACGCCAGTGCGCGCGGTACCCCTCCACCCCTGCCTGAGGGTAAGCGAATCGTGGGGGTGACCATGCATCGGCGCGAGAACCTGCCCTTTATGCGCGAACTAGCATCGGCCCTGGCACGGGTGGCCCGGGCTCACCCTGAGTGCCACTTTGTCTACCCGGTACACCTGAACCCTGCGGTGCGGGAGGCGGTCTACCCCGAACTGGAGGGGTTGTCCAACTTTGCCCTTCTGGAGCCCCTGGATTTCGGCACCATGGCGGCTTTGATGAAGCGCGCCACCTTGCTGGTCACCGACTCCGGGGGCGTGCAGGAAAGCGGGGCCACCCTGGGGGTGCCGGTAGTGGTGCTGCGCAACGTGACCGAGCGGCCTGAAGGGCTTTTGGTAGGGGCCTTGAAGCTGGCTGGAACCGACCCTGAACAAGTCTTTGCCACCGTGCATGCCCTCCTCTCGGACGAGGCCGCCCTGGAAGCCATGCGAAACCGCCCCAACCCCTACGGCGATGGTCGGGCAGCCGAGCGTTGCGCCCAGGGGGTGGCCTGGCGCCTGGGGTTGGGGGAGCGCCCGGCCGACTGGGAAGGGCCTCATGCCTATGCCAGACAACCCTAAGGTTTCCCTTCTAACCGAATTGGGCGAGATAGGCCTCGAGCTTTTCCCTCAGCAAGCCCCCCTCACCGTGGCCAATTTCCTGCGCTACGTGGATGAAGCACGCTACCAGGGAGCCAGCTTTTATCGCGCCGTGCGCCCGGACAACCAGCCCTATAGCCCGGTGAAGATCGAGGTCATCCAAGGAGGGCTGGGCATGGGCCCCCATCCAGCCAAGCTGCCCCCCATCCCGCTAGAGACCACTGCCCAAACCGGCCTGCGCCACAAAGACGGCACCATCTCCATGGCCCGGCTAGACCCGGGCTCGGCCCATTCGGAGTTCTTCATCTGCATCGGCGACCAGCCCGAGCTAGACTTCGCCGGGCGGCGTAACCCCGATGGGCTGGGCTTTGCTGCTTTTGGCCAGGTGGTGTGGGGCCTCGAGGTGGTGCGGCAGATCCAGGCCCAGCCCACCGGCGGCGACATCCCCCCGGTCCAGGGCCAGTGGTTACTGAAGCCGGTGCCAATCTTGGCTATTCGCCGCCTATAATGCCTTCATCCATATGCATCATAAAGAAGGTTATTTCCCCACCCCGGACGGCCTAAGGCTGTTTTTCCAGAGCTGGCGGCCAGAGGCAACCGCCCGGGCCGCCGTGCTGGTGGTTCACGGGTTTGGCGAACACAGCGGACGATACGGTAACCTGGTCAACCACCTAGTCCCCCAGGGTTTCGCCATGTATGCCCTGGATCACCGGGGGCATGGCCGCTCTCCAGGACAACGAGGGCATATCCTCCACTGGAGCCAGTACCGGGCCGACCTCGAGCGCTTCCAGCAGGAAGTAGCGGCCCAGGAAGGCGGAAAGCCGCTTTTCCTCTACGGGCACAGCATGGGTAGCCTGATTGTGCTGGACTACCTGCTAACACAGCCCAGTGGTCTACGGGGAGCCATTGTGAGCGGGGTGCTGCTCGAGCCCGGCCAGACTGCTAAGCCCCTGCTGGTGGCTTTGGCCCGGCTCTTCTCCCAGCTCTGGCCCAGCTTCTCGCTCAAGTTGGGCCTAGACCCCCAGGCCCTTTCCCGCCATGAAGCGGTGGTACAGGCCTACCGCACCGACCCGCTGGTGCACGGCCAGGCCAGCGCCCGCTGGGGCACCGAGGTCTTGCGGACCATCCAGGCCGTCAAGGCCCGAGTCCAGGATATCCGTACTCCCCTGCTTATTCTGCACGGTGAGGCCGACACCATTAACCGGGTGGAAGGGGCCCACTGGCTGTGGCAAAAAGTGGCCACTCCCGACAAGGTGCTGCGAGTCTACCCCGGTGGCTTTCACGAACCCCACAACGACCTAGACCAAGCCCAGGTTCTGCAGGACGTGACAGAATGGCTCGAGCAGCACCTTTAGGCCAATCCCCCAAACCTAGCCTCAACTGAGGTTGCGTCCGGCCACCAAAGCGGCCCAACCGAGAGGCCCTTTTCGTTGGGTGGCGCCAGGGTGGAACATGCTTAGCACAACGAGCAGGACAAACGTCCACCTCGACACGCATAGGCTTGATATAGCCTGGCCCGGAGGGGCCATTCTAAACGGGGGTCAAGGTGAACAACCAACGCATCAAAGGTCTCCGTGAACAGGAAGCCCAGGAGCGCCTGCGCCTCCATGGCCCCAACGCCTTGCCAGAAAAGCCCCCTGAGGCTTTGTGGCGCCGCTTTTTGCGCCAGTTCAAAAGCCCCCTCATCTACATCCTGCTCTTCGCGCTGGCCGTGGACTTTGCGGCCTGGTGGCTCGAGGGCCGGCATGGCTGGCCGCTGGAGTCTTTGGTGATCGGGCTGATCCTGTTGCTCAACGCTGGGCTGGGCACCTGGCAGGAGCGAAAGTCGGAAGCCGCCTTAGGCCAGCTCAAACGCCTGGCCAGCCCCCTGGTCTGGGTAGAGCGCGACGGGGTCTGGGGGCAGCGGCCTAGCTGGGCTCTGGTTCCAGGCGATCTGATCCGCCTCGAGGCCGGCGATCGTGTGCCTGCCGACGTGCAGCTGCTGGAAGGCAGCCCCCTGGTGGACGAGTCGGTCTTGACCGGCGAGAGTCTGCCCGCCGAAAAAGAAGTGGGTGAAGAGCTTTTTAGCGGAACCCTGTTGGTGCGGGGTAAGGCTTTTGCCCAGGTGCTCCGCACCAGCTCCCAAAGTGCCCTGGGTAGGCTGGCCACCCTGCTGGGAGAAATACGCCCCGAGCCTACCCCCCTCGAGCGCGACCTGCATCGCTTTGGCAACCAAGTAGCCCGCTGGATCCTATTGCTGGCAGCTAGCCTGGTGCTGCTAGGCTTGCTCCTTGAGGGGATTGGGCAGCTTCCCCAGGTCTTTCTCTTTGCCATCGCTCTGGCAGTCGCCGCGGTACCCGAGGGGCTACCGGCGGTGCTGACCCTCACCCTCTCCCTGGGGGTAGAGCGCATGGCCAAGCGGAAGGCCATTGTGCGCAAGCTATCCGCGGTGGAGGCCCTGGGCTCGGTGACCGTTATCGCCACCGACAAAACCGGCACCCTCACCGAAAACCGCATGGAGGTACGGGCCCTGGATAGCCCCGACCCCCCCAAGGCCCAAGAGGCCCTGGCCCTGGCCAACGACGCCGACCACGGCATTGGCGACCCCATAGACCTGGCCCTGCTGCACTACCTGCGGCAGCGAGGCATAGATGTGGAAGCTCTGCGGCAAAGCCACCCCCGCCTTTCCGAGCGGGCCTTCGAGAGCAGCCACAAGTTCCAGCGGGTCACCGTGCAAAGCTATAAGGGCCCGCTGAGCTATCTCAAAGGGGCACCGGAGGTTCTGCTGCAGCGCTCGTTGCTGCCCGACCTCGAGCGCCAGTCCTGGCAGGAAAAAGCCCTAGCCTATGCCGCCGAAGGCTACCGGGTGCTGGGGGTGGCCTGGGGCCAAGGGGAGCGGGAAGAAGAGCTGCATTTCCTGGGGCTCGTGCTGTTCTGGGACCCTCCCCGGCCCGAGGTGCCTGAGGCCATCCGAACAGCCCGGGCAGCCGGCATCCGGGTGCTGATGGTCACCGGCGACCACCCTGCCACCGCCCTTTCCATCGCGCATCAAATCGGCATTCCTGGCGAGCGGGTGCTCACCGGCAGCGATTTAGACGAGTACACCCCGGAGGCCCTGGCCCAGGCCATACGGGAGGTTAACGTATTTGCCCGGGTCTCCCCAGAGCATAAGCTCAAACTGGTGGAGCTACTACAAAGAAGGGGCGAAGTAGTGGCCATGACCGGCGACGGCGTGAACGATGCCCCCGCGCTCAAACGGGCCGATGTGGGGGTGGCCATGGGGCAACGCGGCTCGGATGTAAGCCGAGAAGTGGCCGATCTGGTTCTGCTGGACGACAACTTTGCTACCATTGTAACCGCCATTGAAGAGGGCCGCAATATCTACGAAAACATCCAGAAATTCATCCGCTTCCTCTTCTCCACCAACCTTTCCGAAGTGCTGGTCATCGCCATCGGGGCCATGGCCGCGGCCCTCCTGAATCTCCGCGATGCTGCCGGTGCGTTGCTACTACCCCTCACAGCGGTGCAGATTTTGTGGATCAATCTGATTACCGACGGCCTGCCAGCCATCTCGCTCACCCTGGACAGGAATCCTGGCGTCATGCAGCATCCGCCCCGGCCTCCCAAAGCCCCGTTGCTCGATAGGGTTTCGCTGCGCTTTGTGCTGATCAGCGGCAGCATCAAGGCCCTGTGCGCCCTGGGGCTTTTGGGTTTGCTGCCCCGCTTTGGCTACAGCCTCGAGGCCACCCGCAGCGTGGTCTTCCACTTCATGGCCATTGGCCAGCTTTTCTTCGCCTACCCCGCCCGCCACACCCACCTGTTCCCCCTGCCCAACCTCTGGCTTCATGGAGCCGTACTGCTGGGCATGGCTGTACAGTTCCTGGTCGGCGTACTTCCCGCCAGTATTGTGGCGCTGGATCTGGTTCCGCTACCACTGCTGCTGTGGGGCGTGCTGCTGGGCACAGCCCTGCTGGCCTGGGGGCTGGCCGAGCTGAGCAACCGCTTATTCTGGCGCAGCTAGGCTTTCAACGGCGTTCCACCGCCAAAGCCTTGCGCTGGGCCTCCTCCAAAACCTGACGCGGGTTGGCATGGCCCTTGAGGGCGCGCTCGAGGGCCTCCTCCAGGAAGCTATACCAGAGGGTTACCTCGGGGTCTTGCACCCAAGGGGCCGCCTGCTCGAGGCTAGCGAAAGCCACCCGGCGGCGGGGATCCTCGCGGTAGAAATCCTCCAATAGGGGCTGGGCAGCACGGCGTAAGGGAAGAGCATAGGTAGCCCGCACCCACTCCGCCAGGCTGGCCGGCTCCATCCAGTGGCGCCAAAGCGCCACCGCTGCTTTGGCCTGGGCCTCGCTGGCGCCGCGCAACACCAAAAGCGTACCCCCGGCCAGGGGCAGCCTGCCATCGGGCATGCGGGGCACAGGGGCTACTCCCAGGCGGAAGGGGATGGGGGTGCGCTTTTCCAGCACCGGCCAGACCGTAATGGGAGCAATACCCATAAAGGTCTTGGTGCGCACAAAGTCCACCAGGGCAAACTGGGCCTCGGCAATGTTGCGGCTCTGGGCGTGCCCCGCGCGCACCAGGTTTTGCAGATACTCGAGGCTTTGCACCACCCGGCCCTCGGTGAAATTGGGGCGGCCCTCCCGTACCAACTGTCCGCCCCGGCTCATCACCACGGCGTTAAAGGAGTAGACATCACTGATCACAGTGAAGCCTTTGGCCGCGCGGGTGGTCAGGGCCTGGGCCGCTCTGGCCAGGTCGTCCCAGGTCTGGGGTGGGCTCAGGCGGCGGGCCGCCATCTGGTCGGCATTGAAAAAAAGCACCGGCAGGTGCAGTTCTACCGGCAGGGCGTAGGTGCGGCCCCGAAAGCGCCCAGTCTCGAGGAGGCCGAGGTAAAAATCACCCGGCAGACTGCCCAAATACTCGTCCAACGGCAGCGCCAAGTTCTCCTGCACGGCCCGGCTGACAAACGAAAGCTCGCCATAGTACAGCGGAGGGGCTATGCCTGCGCGCAAAGCGGCGGTGAGCTTAAGAGCCCCCTCGCGCAGGTCACCCACGTACTGCGGGTTAATCCGATACTCCCGCTTTTGGGCGTTGAAATCGGCCACGATTTTTTCCAGCGCCTCCCGCGCAGGGGAATCCAGGGTATGCCAGAACATCACCTCGGTAGGGCGCTGAGCAAAGGCCGTGCCCAACAAAACCAGCAGAAAGCACCCCTTAAGCCAACCCTTCATCGCCCTAGCTTAAAGCAGCTTTCTGAAGCTATGCTAAACCGGCGTAATTCCCTGCGTAACCCGGCATTACCCTTAGGCTAAAGAAATGCTAAACTCTAGGGGTTGCCCGATGCCCTAGCATTTGGATTACCCACAGCCCGACCTATGGAGCCTCCCCTAAGCCCCCCAACCCAGCAGGTTAAGCAGCCCTTTATCCCAATCCCACACGCATCGTTGCCTAAGCCTGCATAGTGGTGTGACGATGCACGGTCTGCTCTTGGCCCTGGCCCTGGCGCTGGCCCCCCTGCCCAACCTACCCTACATTCCGCACGACAGCGAGATTCGGGTGGTCTCTGCCGATCTGCTCACGGTGTACGTAGTCTGGCAGGTGGAGGGGCGTAACCTGGTGCTGCAGAGCAAGCTGCCCGCCCCCGCCAACCGGGAGGTGCGGGTGCTGTTTCGGGTAGAGGGCCACTACCGCCCCCCGTACAATGGGATCACCACCCCCCGGGGGGATGTGACCCTCTTGATCCAAGGGGAGCGGGTTAGCCTGAACGAACTTCTAACGAGCACCTATCGTTTGAACCTGCCCAACGGGCGCGTCTTGCCGGAGGTTCGATGAAACGTATTTTGCTAATCGAGGACGACCCAGAAATCGCCCACCTCTTGCAGCTCGAGCTCAAGGAGGCTGGCTACAGCGTGGACTGGGCCTCGGGTGGGATGGCTGGGCTGGTACGGCTACGCGAGGCCACACCCGACCTGGTCATCCTGGATCTAGGCCTGCCCGACCTGGACGGGGGCGAGGTGGCCCGCCGCATCCGGGCTAGCTACGAGGTGCCTATCATCGTCCTTACCGCCGCCGATGCGGTAGAGCGTAAGGTTAGTTTGCTCTCAGACGGGGCCGACGACTACATTGTCAAACCCTTCCACCCTGCCGAGCTTCTAGCCCGCATCCAGGTGCAACTGCGCCACCGCGAGGGGGGCGACCAGGTGAGTGTGGGCGGACTGGAGGTGCACCTGGCCCGGCGCCAGGTGCTCTTCGATGGGCAGGAGCTGAGGCTTTCCCCCAAGGAGTTCGAGCTTTTATCCCTTCTAGCCAGCCGACCAGGCAAGGTCTTCAGCCGCCAGGAGATCGAAGAACACCTGTGGGGACGGCAGCTCGAGCGCGATTCCAACGTAGTAGACGTGCACATCGCCAACCTACGTGCCAAGCTACGCGAGGCCGGGGCCTATGGCTATTTGCGCACCGTGCGTGGGGTGGGCTATGCTCTGCGCCAGCGCGAAGCGGAATAGGGGCCGCCTTTGGGCCTTTATGAGAGCAAAGCTGGGCTCAGGCAAAATTCAGCGTAGCGCGAGCGCTGGGCCCAAGCCCCCTTTGGGGTGTGTATGTCCTTCCGCGCCCGCCTAATCGCCGCCTATGCGATTCTATGGGTGCTCATCCTGGCCCTCACCCTGGCCATAGCCCTCTACAGTGTCAACATCGGCCTCTGCACCCAGGTCGAGCGCACCCTGCTGCGCTATGTGGGCGAGGTGGCCCAGCTCTACGCTTCCGGACAGGCCGGGGAGATCAGCCTGCCCCGCTTTAGTCCGGTGCTGGTGAGCTTCTACAGCAACGAGGGTCAGCTTTTGGTGGCTCCCACGCCTGATTTCGAACACCAAGTACCCAAAAACTACATCCAGGCCGCCAGCAGCACCCCCAAGCCTTATTACGCTCCCGGCTTCATGGCAGCCTACCAGCAAATCCCCGGAGCGGTGGTAGCGGTCAGCCAGGATACCCGCTTCATCGAAGGTATCTCGGCCACCGTGCGCAACGCCCTAATTCAGGGGATGGCCCTGTTGCTGCCGGTGGGGGCCCTCTTGATTGCGCTGGCTGCCCGTTTGTCGCTTATCCCGCTGCACCGGGCCGCTTCCGAGGTGGACAAGCGCGGCCCCCGTAACCTCGAGCCTATCCGCTACACCGGCCCCAAGGACGACCTGGGGCTGATGGTGGAAAAGGTCAACGACCTGCTGCGTGAGCTGCGCGAGGCCCAGGCCCGCGAGCGGGCCTTCCTGGCCGAGGTCTCCCACGAGCTGCGCACCCCCCTGACTTCGCTCAACGGCTACCTGGAGCGCCTGAGCCGCAACCCTACCGATAGCGAGATGCTCGAGCGTGCCCGTAAAATCGCGGCCCACACTGTGCGTATGGTGCAAGACCTGCTGGCCTTGGCCCGGGGCGAGGCTGAGCGCAGCGTCAATGCCCACATTGTCAACCTGGGCGACCTGCTGCGCCAGGCGGTGGGCGAGTATCCCGGGGTGGTGCTCAAGATGCCCACCGAGTTCCCCGAGGTGCTGGGCGACCCCGACCGCTTGCTGCAACTGGCCCGCAACCTGATTGCCAACGCGGTGCGGGCCGCCGGAACGCCCGAAAAGGTGCAGGTGCGGGTCTGGATGGTCAAAGAACCCACCGATAACCCCTCCGACCCCTACGAGTCCGCCGACGAGGTCCGCACCACCTCCACCCCCGAGATGAAGCCACCCAAACAACCCTGGGCGGCCTTTGCGGTGGTGGACTGGGGGCCGGGTATCGCCCCCGAGGTGTTGCCCCGGCTGTTCACCCGCTTTGCCCGTGGCCCCGAGGGGGGCACCGGGCTGGGGCTGGCTATCGCCAAGCAAATCGCCGAGGCCCACGGCGGCGAAATTCGCGTAGCCAGCCGGCCCGGCGAGACCCGCTTCACGGTGTTTTTGCCCCTGCTAGTGGAGGAGGAATAAGTAGCCCATTTGCCTGGCTTTGCAAACTTTCGTATGCTTTCGCTATGCCCTCCCTCGAGGCCACCTTCCGCCATCGGGAAATCCTGGAGGTACTGCGGCGCGAGGGCCAGGCCCACGTAGGGCGGCTGGCCGAGCAGTTCGGGGTCTCCACCGTCACCATCCGCGCCGACCTGGAGTACCTGGAGCGCCAGGGCCTCTTGCGGCGCACCCGGGGCGGGGCGGTACCCGCCGAGGCCAAGCGCTTCGAGCTGCCGCTGGAGGAAACCCGCCAGCTTCATGCCCGGGAAAAAGAGCGCATCGGTCAACATGCCGCCAGCCTAGTGCGCGACGGCGAGACGGTCATTGTGGATGTGGGCAGCACCACCACCGAGCTGGCCCGGGCGCTTCCCCCTTCGCTCAAAAACGTGGTGGTCATCACCAGTGCCCTTAATATTGCGCTGCTGCTGGAGTCCCACCCCGGCATTACGGTCATCGTCACCGGCGGCACTCTAAGGCCCTTGCAGCACTCGCTGGTGAACCCCTACGGCACGCTTTTATTGCGGGAGATCAACGCCGACAAGGCCTTCATCGGCTGCAACGGGGTGCATCCGGAAAAAGGCTTCACCAACACCAACCTGCAGGAAGCCGAGATCAAGCGGGCTATGATCGAGGCCGCCCGCCAGACCATCGTGCTGGCCGACCACAGCAAGATTATGCAGGTTGCCACCGCCCGCATCGGGCCACTGGAGGTAGCCGATCTTCTGATTACCGATCACAAGGCCAAAAGCGAGGACTTAGAGCGCCTGCGCCAGCGGGGGCTCGAGGTGGCGGTGGCGGCCCGAAACTGAAAGCATACGAAAGTGTTCACAACTATTGACAAGTGAGGACAGCCCCTTATAGACTTCACCCGAACCTTCGATGGGGAAACCAACCGGCTGCTACCGGCGGTCTTATTGCGCGTACATCCACGGTCTTCCCCAGAAAAGGCCGGCATCCAAGGAGGGATACATGAAACGTCTAGCGGTTTTAGGTGCGGCCCTGGCCCTTACCCTGGCCTCGGCCCAGCAGCTACAGGGCAACCCCAACCTGCGTGGAGAGATCACCGTGTGGAGCTGGGACATCGCCGCCAAGGCTCTCGAGGCCAACATCCCCGGCTTCAACAAACTCTTCCCCAACGTCAAGGTCACGGTACTGGACATCGGCAACCAGGCCACCTACGACCGCGGCCTGGCCGGCTGCGCTGCTGGCGGGGCCGACCTACCCGATGTGTACTCGGTGGAAAACAACGAGGCTGAGGTGTTCTGGGCCCGCTTCCCCAACTGCTTCACCGACCTCAACACCCTGCAACCAGCAGCCTCCACCCTGCGCAACCTCTTCCCGGCTTTCAAATGGACCGAGCTCACCGCGGGCAACCGCATCTACGCCATCCCCTGGGACTCCGGCCCCGTGGTGATGTTCTACCGGCGCGACCTCTACAGCCAGGCCGGGATTAACCCCGCCACCATCCGCACCTGGGACGACTTCATCGCGGCAGGCCGCCGCATGGCCCAGGCCACCAACAATCGGGTCAAGATGGGGGTAATCGCCAACGGCCAGGACGACGAGTGGTTCCGCATGCTGGCCAACCAAAATGGCTGCTTCTACTTCAACAACCAGGGCACGGCCATCACCGTCAACCAGCCCGGCTGTGTGACTGCCCTGGAGACGGTCAAGAAGCTGATTGACGCTGGCATCGTGCTGCAGGGTGGCTGGAACGAGCAGATCCAAGCCTTCAAGGCCGGTCAGATCGCCACCAGCATGTTCGGGGCCTGGTACGAAGGCACCATCCGTTCCAACGCTCCCGAGCAAAGCGGCAAGTGGGGGGTTTACCCTATGCCGGCCTCGAGGGAAGGTGGGGTGCGGGCCGCCAACCTGGGTGGCTCGGCCCTGGCCATTCCGGCCTCCTCGCGCAACAAAGAGGCGGCCTGGGCCTTCGTGCGCTACGCCCTGGCCACCACCGAGGGCCAGGTGACCATGCTCAAAGAGTACGGCCTGGTGCCTTCGCTGCTCTCCGCCACCCGCGACCCCTATGCGGCCCAGCCCCAGCCCTACTGGGGCAACCAGCGCATCTGGCAGGTTATCCTGGGCACCCTGGGTAACGTGCCGGCGGCCCGTGGCACCCAGTTCTTCCAGGAGGCCCGGGCCATCATGGTCAAGACCCAGGCCGACTACGTGGCCGGGCGCTTCCCCAATGCCAAAGCGGCCCTGGATGCTGCGGCCCAGCAAATCGCCCAGGCCACCGGTCTACCCATCGCACGCTAACGCCTTATGTGGGGGTGAGGGCGACCTCACCCCCGACGCTTACAACACCAGAGCCTTTTTTGGAGCACCCCGCCAGATGCAAAGCTCTATTTCCTGGGAGGACGCGTGAACCGTAGCGCGACCCCTTATCTTTTTCTGCTGCCCTACCTGGCGATTTTCGCCCTGTTCTGGGCCTGGCCCATCCTCGACTCGCTCCTGCTCTCCTTCCAAAATACCCGGGTCTACCCTCCGGTCTGGGCCCCTAGCCTCAACTGGAGCCGGCTGCTGCGCGACGCCGCCTTCTGGGATGCGCTGCGCAATACGGTACTGATCCTGGTGGTTCAGGTACCCCTGATGCTGGCCCTGGCTACCGCGCTGGCTGTGGCCCTTAACTCGCAGTTGCTGCGGGCTAGGGGCTTCTTCCGCTTCGCCTTCTTTGCCCCGGTGGTGGTGGGGGCGGTGGCCTACTCGGCGGTCTTCCGCCTGCTCTTTAACCCAAACGGGGCTGTGAACAACGCCTTAGGCCTCGAGTTCAATTGGCTTTTTCACCCCACCGGAGCCATGGCGGTCATCATCATCACCCTAACCTGGCGCTGGACCGGCTACAATGCCATCATCCTCCTGGCCGGGTTGCAGAGCATCCCCAAAGAGCTGTACGAGGCCGCCGAGATCGACGGGGCCAGCCCCTGGCAGCAGTTTTTGAAAATTACCCTCCCCAGCCTGCGCCCGGTGCTCCTATTCTGTCTGGTACTTTCCATCATCGGCACCTTGCAGCTTTTCACCGAGCCCTGGCTCATCACCAACGGGGGCCCCGGCACCGCCACCACCACCTTGGGGGTCTACCTTTACCGCCAGGGCTTCCAGAACATCAACTTCGGCTACGCCTCCACCATCGCCTACGCCATCACCCTTTTGGCCTTGGTTTTCTCGCTGATTCAGCTTCGGCTTTTTGGGAGGGAGTCGTGAAGCGGCGGCTTTGGTGGCGCAGCCTGTGGCTGCATCTCTTCCTAACCCCTTTGGCCCTGTTGTGGCTGGCCCCGCTGTGGCTGATGTTCGTCTTTTCCACTCATCCCGAGGTGGCCATCTTCCGCACCCCCACCCCTCTCCTGCCGGGTGATCAGTTTTTCGCCAATCTGCAAAACCTCCAGGCCGACACCAACTTTTTGCGCACCCTCCTCAACAGTGTGGTAATCGCCAGCATCTACACCCTGCTCTCGCTTTTCCTGACCAGCCTAGCCGGCTATGCCTTTGCCCGTTTCAACTTCTGGGGCAAGGGCCCTTTGTTCTCATTGGTGATCGCCACCCTGACCATCCCCTACTTCGCGGTGGTGATCCCGCAGTTCATCCTGGTAGCCCGCGAGGCCAAAACCCTCCTGGCCATCCTCATCGGTATGGGGGTGTTTGGGGGGGTAGCGTTTCTTTTGGCCTGGCTCAGGTTCTCGCCGGCTCTAGGGCGGGTTCTATGGCTGGGCTACGCTCTGGCTGGGCTGGCCTACCTGATTTTAGGGGTACCCGCCTTGCGCGAGGCCATGACCTTCGATTTTCGCCTCACCAACACCTGGTGGGCGGTCATTCTCCCCGCACTGGCCAACAGCCTGGGGGTATTTTTCATGAGACAGAACTTTTTGAGCCTGCCGCAAAGCCTGCTCGAGGCCGCCCGCATCGACGGGGCCGGCGAGTTCCGCATCTTCTTCCGCGTGGCCTTGCCCCTGGTGCTTCCCGCCATGGCCGCTTTGGCCATCATCCTCTTCCTGACCTCCTGGAACGACTACCTATGGCCCTTGCTGGTGCTCTCCGACCGCAACATGCAGACCGCCCCGGTGGCCCTGGGCTCACTCATTGGGCTCACCCGGGTCTCTTGGGGTGGGATCATGGTCGGCGCAGTGATGACCACGCTCCCCTTCTTGGTTTTGTTTCTCTTCTTGCAACGCTACTTCATCGCCGGCATCACCACCGGCGGGGTTAAGGAGTAGCCCTCGAGGTGAACTAACATGCTAGGCGTCTGCTACTACCCCGAACACTGGCCCCCTGCACGCTGGGCCGAGGATGCCGAGCGCATGCGTGCGCTAGGGCTAAGCTACGTACGCATCGGTGAGTTTGCCTGGAGCCGCCTAGAGCCCGATCCGGGGCGCTTTAGCTGGGAGTGGCTCGACCAGGCCATCGAAACCTTAGGCCGCGCTGGGCTAAAGGTCGTGCTGGGCACCCCCACCGCCACCCCCCCCAAGTGGCTGGTTGACCAGCACCCCGAGGTACTGGCTGTGGACAAAGAGGGCCGGGTGCGCGGCTTCGGCTCCCGCCGTCACTACAGCTTCAGCAGCCGGGTTTACCTGCGCGAGGCCCGCCGGATCGTCACCCTGCTGGCCCAACGCTACGGGCAAAACCCCTACGTGGCGGGCTGGCAGACCGATAACGAGTACGGCTGCCACGACACCACCCGCAGCTACGGTCCAGAAGACCTACGGGCTTTCCGCGCCTGGCTTTCCGCCCGCTATGGCACCATCGAGGCCCTGAACCAAGCCTGGGGCAACGTCTTCTGGAGCATGGAATACCGCTCCTTTGAGGAAATAGACCTGCCCAACCAGAGCGTTACCGAGGCCAACCCCTCCCACTGGCTAGACTTCTACCGCTTCAGCTCCGACCAGGTGGCGGCCTTTAACCGGATGCAGGTGGAGATTCTACGGGCTCACTCGCCGGGCCGCTTCATCCTGCACAACTTCATGGGGTACACCCCCGACTTCGACCACTTCAAGCTGGCCGAGGACCTCGATATTGCGGGTTGGGACAGCTACCCGCTGGGCTTCACCGACATGGACGTGCTGCCGGTCTCGAGTTCGGACAAAATCCGCTACGCACACAGCGGCCACCCCGACATGGCCGCCTTCCACCACGACCTCTACCGGGGGGTCAAGCCGCGCTGGTGGGTGATGGAGCAGCAGCCGGGACCGGTCAACTGGGCCCACCACAACCCCTCCCCAGCCCCAGGCATGGTGCGGCTTTGGACCTGGGAGGCCCTGGCCCACGGGGCCGAGGTGGTCTCCTACTTCCGCTGGCGGCAGTTCCCCCAGGCCCAGGAGCAGTTTCACGCCGGGCTCCACCGACCCGACTTCCAACCCGATGTGGGTTTTTTTGAGGCCGAACAGGTGGCCCGGGAGCTGGCTGCTTTGGCCCTTCCCCCCACCCAGCCCGCCCCGGTGGCCCTGGTCTTCGATTACGAGGCCGACTGGGTCTACCAGATTCAGCCCCAGGGACAGGAGTTCCGCTATCGCGACCTGGTTTGGCTATTCTACCAGGCCCTGCGCCGCTTGGGTTTGGATGTGGACTTCGTGCAGCCGGGAGGGAGCCTCGAGGGCTACCGCCTGGTGGTGGTGCCCAGCAGCCCTATCCTGCGTCGGCCCATGCTGGAAGCCCTGGGCACCACGCCCGCAGCGGTGGTGCTGGGGCCTCGCACCGGCTCCAAAACCGAGGCCCTGGGCATCCCCCCCGAACTGCCCCCCGGGGCGCTGCAGGCCCTGCTGCCCCTCAAGGTGGTACGGGTGGAGTCGCTGCGGCCTGGGGTGGAGCTCGAGGTGGCCTGGAATGGCCAGCGCTACCCCTGCGCCCTCTGGCGGGAATGGGTGGAGAGTGCGCTAAACCCCAGTGGCTATTTCCCCGATGGCAAGGGAGCCCTCTTTCAGCACCGGCACCTGCACTATCTGGCCTTCTGGCCCAGCCTGGACTTCCTGCAAGCCTACCTGGGCCACCTGGCCGCTGCCCTGGGGCTGCCCGTCCAACGGTTGCCCGAGGGGCTGCGCCTGCGGCGGCGGGGGCCCTGGACCTTTGCCTTCAACTATGGCCCTATCCCCCAGCCTGCTCCTGTGCCCCTTGGGGCCCGCTATGTGCTGGGAGGCCCGGTGGTGGCCCCCTATACGCTCAGCATCTGGGTACAGGAGTAAACCGTGTGGATAGAAGGCTACGCGTTTAGCATCCAGGCCAAGAGCCTCGAGGAAACCCTGGGCGGCTATCTGCTCAGCGGCCAAAGCGTGCAAGTCAACCACCCCTTCGGGCGCAGTTTCTACTTCAAGCACGGCTGGCAAAGCTGGAGCGAGGCCGCCTGGGTAAGCCTCAAGGAGAGCCCCAAACCCATCCTGCCCCCGGAGCGCCGGCCCCAGTGCGACGACCCAGCCTACGCCCTAGCCCCGGTACACGGGGGTAGCGGACTGGGCGGGCTGGAAGGCTACGATGGGCGAATGCTCTTTCTGGGCGCTTTGCGCCCGGGGGCTCGGGTGGAGGCCGACCGGCACAGCCTCAGGGGAAGCAGCCCTCACGAGGTCACCTGGTTTTTGGCCTATGGGCCCCCCCAGGCGGTGCTGGGCCGCTACGCCGAGCTTCTGGCCAATACCCTGGGGGTACGGCCAGCCCGGCCTGCGCCCCGGGTCTGGTGTAGCTGGTATGGCTACTACAACGATATCTCCGAGGCCCGTCTGCTCTACACCATCGCCGGCTTGCAAGGCCTGCCTTTTGAGGTCTTCCAAATCGACGATGGCTGGCAGCAAAACATCGGCGACTGGGAGCCCAACCCCAAGTTTCCCTCGGGCCTGCAAACCTTAGCCCTGAGGGCCCAAAGCCAGGGTCTGACCCCCGGGTTGTGGCTGGCCCCCTTCATCGCCCGGCCCAGCTCGAGGCTCTTTCAGGAACACCCCGACTGGTTTTTGCACGATGAAGAGGGTAATTTGGTCTCTGCAGGCATCAACTGGGGGGGGTTTTACGCCCTGGATGTCACCCTGCCGGCCGTACAGAACTGGCTGCAATCCCTTATCCAAACCGTGCGGGGCTGGGGCTTCCGCTATCTGAAGCTGGACTTCCTCTACGCCGCTGCCCTACCCGGCCAGCGGCACAGTGGGGCGGCCCGCGAGGAGGCCTACCGCGAGGCCCTGCGCCTGATCCGCGAGGCCGCCGGAGAGGAGGTCTACCTCCTGGCCTGCGGCGCCCCCATCCTGGCTTCGCTGGGCCTGGTAGACGGGCTGCGCATCGGGCCGGACGTGGCCCCCTACTGGGATAACGAGGACCGCCGGCTCTTCCTGCACGATCCCACCGGCCCTGCGGCCTACAACGCCCTGCGCACCAGCCTGCACCGGCTGTGGCTCCGGCCGCTGGTGCACACCGACCCCGACGTGGCCTACTTCCGCACCCGCTACAACCTGCTTTCCCCCGAGCAGCGGGGCGTGCTCCAGGACCTGGCCTTGGTGGCCGGGTTCAAGGCCACCTCCGACCCCCCAGAGTGGCTCGACGCAGAGGAGCGTGAGCAGCTTCGGGCCTGGCTCGAGGCCGACCCTCCCATCGAACCCCTCGGCCCCTATCGCTTTAGGATCGGCTCACGCCAGGTGGATTTCTCCCTCTGGCTCTGAAACCACTGGTTGTTGAGGTTTGCATGTATAAACGGGTCTATCGCAAGAAAGATGGTCGGATGCTCTACCTCTACGGCCTAAAGCCCCACACCCTCCCTCCTTTGGAAGAGGGGGAGAACACCGCCCAGGCCAACTCCCACGCCCGCTGGCACCCCCTGCGCCAAGAGTGGGTGGTCTTTGCGGCCAGCCGACAGGGGCGCACCTTCCTACCCCCTAAGGAGTACGACCCGCTGGCCCCCAGCCAGCCTGGCGGCTTCCCCACCGAGGTTCCCTTCCAGGACTTCGAGATCGCCGTCTTCCAAAACCGCTGGCCCTCCCTCTCGCCCCAGGCCGGCGACCCTCCCGCAGGCCTGCCCATCCCCACCCGCGACGCCCAGGGGGAGTGCGAGGTGGTGGTCTATACCCCTGAGCACAGCGGCAGCCTGGCCACCCTTAGCCAGGCCCGGCGGGAACTCTTGCTGGAGGTCTGGGCCGACCGCTACCGCGACCTCTATGCCCGCGAGCACATCCAGTATGTGCTGCCCTTTGAAAATCGCGGCGAACAGATGGGGGTGACCCTGCACCACCCCCACGGGCAGATCTATGCTTACCCCTGGGTACCCCCCATTTTGCAAAAAGAGCTGGAGGCTTTTCAGAAAAGCCCCGTCTTGCTGGAGTTGCTGCCTCACCTGAAGCCCTACACCGTCCTCGAGGACGAACACACCTTAGCCTGCATTCCCCCCTTTGCCCGCTATCCCTACGAGCTTTTGGTCTTCCCCAAAACCTTCCGCCCGGGCCTGTGGGCCTACACCCCTGCCGAGCGGCAAAGCCTAGCCTACGTGCTGGGCGTTTTGGTGAAGAAGCTCGACCACCTTTTCCAGCGGCCCATGCCCTACGTGATGGCCCTGCACGCCGCGCCCAAGGGGGCCGAGGCCTTCTTTCACTTCCACCTGGAGTTCTATCCGGCCTTGCGCGCCGCCGACAAGCTCAAGTACCTGGCCGGCACTGAGCTGGCCGCGGGTACCTTCGCCATGGACGCCCTACCTGAGGAGACCGCCCAGGCCCTGCGGGCCGTGCCGGTGGAGCTATCCCCCGAAGGCAAACGCCTATGAACCCCACCGCCCTCCACCGCCTACGCACCTGGATGCAGGCCCAGAGTCTAGAGCATTTCTTCCTCCAGCAGCCAGAGAACTTCGCCTGGCTGACCGGCGGAGGCGACAACACCGTGGTGGCCTTCCGCCCCACCGCGACCTGGCTGGAGGTAACCCCCCAGGCCGTGCGGCTGCACGCTTCGCAGATTGAGGCTGAGCGGTTGCTTGAAGAGGAGGCCCCCGGCCTCGAGCTGGTACGCTACCCCTGGTTCCAGCCCCCTACCCCCCAGGGGCCCAGCGACCTCGAGCACGACCTCACCCCCTTGCGCCTGGTTCTCTCCCCGGAGGAAGCCACCCGCTACCGAGCCCTGGGCCAGGAGACCGCTACGGCCTTGGGCCAAGCCCTGCGGGCCGCCCAACCCGAGTGGCGCGAACAACAATTGGCCGGGGCCATCGCCGAGGAACTCTACGCTAGGGGCATCCAGCCGCTGGTTTTGTTGGTGGCGGGCGAGCGGCGGGTCTTCCGCTACCGCCACCCCTTGCCCCAGCCAACCCCCCTGGGGCGGCTCTGCTTGGGGGTGGTCTGTGGCCGGCGGCACGGGCTGGTGGCCAGTGTGAGCCGGTTGCGCAGCTTTGGGCACCCTATGGCCCAACTGCTCAATCGGCAGCTGGCCCAGGTAGAGGCTATGGCCTTGGCCGCTTCCCGAGCGGGAGCCAGTCTGGGCGAGGTGCTCGAGGCCATCCGGACGGGCTACCAGGCCATCGGCCAGGCGGGCGCCTTCGAGGATCACCACCAGGGGGGACTAACCGGCTACCGGCCCCGCGAGGTGTTGGCCCGCCCCCATAGCCCTCAGCGGCTAGAGGTGGGCATGGCCCTGGCCTGGAACCCCAGCCTGCCGGGGGCCAAGCTCGAGGACACCTTTTTGCTTACCCCCGAGGGCCTGGAAAACCTGACCTTCGACCCCCACTGGCCCAGCTTTGCCCTGGAGGGCCGCCTCCGGCCCTTGGTCTACGAGGAGTAAGCCCTATGTTCGAACGCATCTTTGGCTTCCCCCCCAGCGTGGTGGCCTCGGCCCCGGGCCGGGTCAACCTGCTGGGCGAGCACACCGACTACAACCAAGGGTATGTCCTGCCCACCCCCCTGCCCTACCAGACCGAGCTCGAGGCCGCCCCCGCAGAGGGCCTCGAGGTCTACGCTGAGAGCTTCCAGGAGCGTAGACAACGCGCTTTGGGCCAGCCCCGCCAGGGCGACTGGCTAGACTACATCGCCGGCTGCGTCTGGGTACTGCAGCAGTATGGCTACAAGGTGCCGGGCCTGCGGGCCTACGTACACAGCCAGGTCCCCATGGGTGGGGGGCTTTCCAGCTCGGCGGCCCTCGAGGTGGCCACCCTGCGGGCCCTGCGGGCCCTGTACCAGCTCCCCCTCGACGACCAGGCCATCGCCCGGCTGGCTCAGGAAGCCGAGGTGGCCTATGTGGGGGTGCGCTGTGGCATTATGGACCAGATGGCCTCCTCGCTGGGTCGGCAGGGATACGCCCTTTTTCTGGATACCCAAAGCCTTGAAAGCCGGCTGGTGCCCTTGCCGGAAGGCTACCGGGTGGTGGTGGTGGACTCCGGGGTACCTCGGCGCCTGGCCGAGTCGGGCTACAATACCCGCCGCAGCGAGTGTGAGGCGGCCTGTGCCCTGCTGGGGGTTCCCTCCTTGCGTGCCCTTTCCCCTGCCGATGCACCTCGCATCGAAGCCCTGCCCGAGCCTCTCAACCGGCGGGCCCGCCACGTCCTGAGGGAAAACCAACGGGTGCTGGAGGGAGTAGAGGCCCTCGAGGCCGGCCAGGTGGCCCGCTTCGGTCAGCTTATGGTAGCCTCCCACCGCTCCCTGCGCGATGACTACCAGGTCTCTACTCCCGAACTCGACCGGCTGGTGGAGGCCGAGCTACGCCACGGAGCGGTGGGCGCCCGCCTGACCGGGGCTGGCTTTGGTGGGGCCACGGTGGCCTTGGTACCGGAGGGAGCGTTCCAGCGCTTCAAAGAGGGCGTGCTACAAGACTACCCACAGGCCCGTTTTCTGTAAGCTCCGTCTATGCCATCCCGCCCTCCCCTGCTCGCCATCTTTGCCCACCCCGACGACGAAGCCTTCCCCACTGGGGGCACCTTAGCCCACTATGCTGCCCAGGGCCACCCGGTCTACCTCGCCTGCGCCACCCGCGGCGAGGCCGGACAGCTCAAAGACCCTAGTCTGCCCGTCGAGGACTTGGGTGCCTGGCGCACCCGCGAACTCGAGGCGGCCTGTGCTGCTTTGGGTATCCACCCTCCCTTCTTCCTGGGCTACCATGACTCAGGCCGCCACGAGCGGCTGCGCCAAAACGACCCCCTGGCCCTCCACAACGCTGATCTGTGGGAAGTGGAAGCCAAGATTCGCGCGCTGATTGCTCAGCTCGAGCCCCAGGTCATCCTCACCTTCGACCCTCACGGCGGCTATGGTCATCCCGACCACCTGGTGGTGCACCGCGCCGCTACCGCCGCCTTCTTTTCCTCAGGCCACCTGCCCAACCCCCCACTGCGCCTTTTTTACAGCGTCTTCACCATCACACAGGTTCAAACCCTGCAGCGAAGCGGGCAGGCCGAAAGCATCCTGGGCGGCCTCGACGCCCAGATCTTTGGTGTGGCAGAAAATACAGTTGCGGTCTGGATGGATGTACAAGCCTATCTGGAGCGAAAACAAGCAGCCATTGCTGCCCACCGTTCCCAGTTCGCCCCGCGCCTCCAAGCCTTGCGCGCTGGCTCACAAGACCCTTTTGCGATGCTGGGCCTCGAGGCTTTCGCTCTGGGCGGAACCCGTGGCCCCCTTCCCCGCTGGCCCCTGCAGGACCTTTTCGACGGATTGTAGGGAGACGACCCTCAGGCTTTGGGTACCTCTCCTGCCCAGGCCTCACCCATAGGCAAAGAGCGGATTTCCTCCGGGGTAAGCTGGTATTTTTCACCACACCAGTGGCAGCACACCTCGGCGCCCCCGTCCTGAGCAATCATCTCTTCGCGCTCCTCGGGAGAAAAGTACACCAGCGCATTTAAGGCCCGCTCTCGGCTACAACGGCAGCTAAACCGCAGGGGAATATAGCCCTCACGGAAACCTACTGCGCGCAGGTCGGTGGGGTCGTAACCCAGACCGGCCATCAGGGTCTCTACCGTGCCCTCCAGCCCGCGCTCGAGCAGCAACTCAGTAATGGCAGGGCGGCCCTGTAGGTTTTGCTCGAGGCGCTCGATAACCGCCTCAGAGCAGCCGGGCAGTACTTGAACAGCCAGCCCCCCCGCTATATGCACCGCGCCCCGGACATCCATCCGCACACCCAGTAGCATGGCCGAAGGAATCTGCTCCGACTGCCATAGATACTGCACCAAATCCTCGGCGATCTCCCCACTCACCAAGGCCACACTCGACTGGTAAAGCTCATCGTTGGGTAGCATCCGGTCTACCCTGAGTTCCCCTCTACCCACCGCAGCCCCCACATCGAGCTTGCCATCGGCTCGCAGAGGAGGATGGGCCTGGGGATTCTTGACATAACCGCGCACAGAGCCATCCGGCCCCGCCTCCACCACGGCTCCTCCCAAAGGACCATCCCCGGCAAAGCGCAGGCTAATCCGCTCCTTGGGTGTCTTGGAAAGTAAAAACGCCAGCAGTACCCCACCGCTCATGGCCCGGCCTAAGGCCGCTGTGGCCGTAGGCGAGAGTTGGTGGCGCTGGCGTGCCTCCTCGGCAATATCGGTGGTCTCTACCGCCAGTACCCGTAGGTACCCCTCGGCTGCCAGACCGCGAATCAAGCGACCCATAACCTCCCGATTGTAGCAAGTCTGCCCCCCACAATAGCGGGCTGGCGCAGGATGTGCTGTGAGGCCTAGAAAACCCTGACATGCTTTGGTTATCCTTAGGTTCGTGAACCTCGAGGCTCCCCGCATTCTGGTACTCAACGCTGGTTACGAACCCCTCGGTCTCGCCAGCATCAAGCGTGCCGTTATTTTGGTTATGAACGGCACCGCCGAGGTGGTTGAAGAAAGCGGCGAGTACCTCCGAACGACCCGCGCCCCCTACCCCATCCCCAGCATCATCCGTCTAAAACGTCTGGTTCGTCGCCCTCCGGGGCGGCTTGCGCTTAATCGCCGTAACATCCTGCGCCGCGACGCCTACACCTGCCAGTACTGCGGAAAGCGTGGGGGCGACCTTACCGTAGACCATGTTCTCCCTAAAAGCCGCGGAGGGCGCAGCATCTGGGAAAACTTGGTGGCTGCTTGCCGGGCTTGCAACCTCAAGAAAAAGAACCGCACACCCGAAGAAGCAGGGATGCGTCTGGCGCGTCGCCCCATTGCCCCGCGCCACAGCCTACTACTGGTAGCCGACCTTCCCAGCCTTCCCGAGGCCTGGCGTATCTACCTGCCCGATGTAGAGCAGCACCGCTGATTCACATCAAAAAAAGACCCCCTGTTAGGGGGGGTTGTTTGGAGCGGGAAACGGGACTCGAACCCGCGACCCCAACCTTGGCAAGGTTGTGCTCTACCAACTGAGCTATTCCCGCATAGAAAAAACCTCTGCGCTGCCCTACTCTCCCAGGCTCCTTCGAGCCAAGTACCATCGGCGCAGGCACGTTTCACTTCCGTGTTCGGAATGGGAACGGGTGGGACCATGCCGCTATGAGCACAGAGGTATCCAATGTTTTGCTTTTCAAAGTTGGACCATGGGGGTAGTGAGGCGCAGGAAAAAGCTATCAGTGCTTGAAGGTCAAGACCTCGGACGATTCGCACGGGTCGGCTCAGTGCGTTACCGCACGTACACCCCCCGCCGATTGACCCGGTATTCTACCGGGGTCCTTACCGGATTGACTCCGTGAGAAGGCTCATCTTGGGGCAGGTTTCCCGCTTAGATGCTTTCAGCGGTTATCCCTCCCGTACTTGGCTACCCTGCATATGCCCTTGGAAGAACAGCAGGAAAACCAGCGGTACGTCCACTCCGGTCCTCTCGTACTAGGAGCAGCCCCCCTCAACCTTCTTGCGCTCGTGACGGATAGAGACCGAACTGTCTCACGACGTTCTGAACCCAGCTCGCGTGCCGCTTTAATGGGCGAACAGCCCAACCCTTGGGACCTTCTTCAGCCCCAGGATGCGACGAGCCGACATCGAGGTGCCAAACCTCCCCGCCGCTATGGACGCTCGGGGGAGATCAGCCTGTTATCCCCGGGGTAACTTTTATCCGTTGATCTATGGCCCTTCCACACAGAACCACAGGTTCACTAGGCCCCGCTTTCGCGCCTGCTCGGCTTGCCTGCCTCACAGTCAGGCTCCCTTCTACCCTTGCGCTCTCGGGTGGGTTTCCGTCCCACCTGAGGGAACCTTTGGGCGCCTCCGTTACCTTTTAGGAGGCGACCACCCCAGTCAAACTGCCCATCAAACCCTGTCCCCGCCCTGCCCGTAGCAGGCCTCGGGTTAGAAATCCAGACGTCTCAGGGTGGTATCTCACCGGCGCCTCCACCGAAGCCAAAGCCCCGGCTTCCTAGGCTCCCACCTATCCTGCGCAGAGACGGCCGAATCTCAAGGCCAGACTGCAGTAAAGCTCCACGGGGTCTTTTCGTCCTGCCACGAGTAGGCTGCATCTTCACAGCCAGTTCAATTTCACCGGGTCCCTCGCTGAGACAGCGCGCTGATCGTTACGCTTTTCGTGCAGGTCGGAACTTACCCGACAAGGAATTTCGCTACCTTAGGACCGTTATAGTTACGGCCGCCGTTCACTGGGGCTTCGGTTCGGGGCTTGCACCCCTCCCCTTGACCTTCCAGCACCGGGCAAGCGTCGCTCCGTATACCTCCACTTACGTGTTCGCACAGAGCTGAGTTTTTGGTAAACAGTCGCCAGCGCCTATTCACTGCGGCCTACATCGCTGTAGGCACCCCTTCTCCCGAAGTTACGGGGCTAGATTGCAAAGTTCCTTAGCGAGGGTTCTCCCGCGCGCCTTGGTGCATTGACACCCACCCACCTGTGTCGGTTTGCGGTACGGGTACTCCGCGGTTGTGCTTAGAGGCTTTTCTTGGCTCCCTGGCTTCGGCAAGTTGTCACCTTGCGGCTTCCACACCACGCGCCGGTATATGGGCTACGGATTTGCCTATAGCCCCCTTCGCGCTTCTGTCCGGGCTCATCCATGGCTCCGGTTTGCCTAGCCTAAAGCGTCCCCCCATCGCACCGCGAAGTAGGACTGGAATATTAACCAGTTGTCCGTCGGCTTCCCCTCTCGGGTTATCCTTAGGCCCCGCCTAACCCTACGATGACGACCATCGCGTAGGAAACCTTGGGTTTACGGCGAAGGGGATTCTCACCCCTTTTATCGTTACTCATGCTGGCATTCGCACTTCCCATACCTCCACCACTCCTCACGGTATGGCTTCCTCGGCATAGGGAACGCTCCTCTACCACTCCCGCATCGCTGCGAAAGTCCGCGATTTCGGTGGCAGGCTTAAGCCCCGATCATTTTCAGCGCAGGGTCACTCGACCAGTGAGCTATTACGCACTCTTTAAAGGATGGCTGCTTCTAAGCCAACCTCCTGGCTGTCTGGGCAACCCCACATCTTTTCCCACTTAGCCCGCACTTGGGGACCTTAATCGGCGGTCTCGGTTGTTCCCGCGCTTGGACACGGATGTTAGCACTCGTGCCCTCACTCCCGGACTCCCTTTTGGACCCTTCAGAGTTTGAAAGGGTTTGGTAGGCTGGTAGGCCCCCTAGCCCTATCAGTGCTTTACAGGCCCAAATCAGCATCCGAGGCTGACCCTAAAGTCATTTCGAGGAGAACCAGCTATCTCCCAGATCGGTTAGCTTTTCACTCCTAACCCCAGCTCATCCGAAGGATTTGCATCTCCAACCGGTTCGGCCCTCCACCAAGTGTCACCTCGGCTTCAGCCTGGCCAGGGCTAGCTCTCTGGGTTTCGGGTCTACGGCAACGGACTCCTCGCCCTATTCGGACTCGCTTTCGCTACGCCTCCGCCTACCGGCTTAAGCTCGCCCGCTACCGTAAGTCGCCAGCTCATGCTTCAATAGGCACACCACAAAGCCTCCGCCCTAAGGCAGATAGCCCCGTGATTGCTTGTAGGCACACGGTTTCAGGTTCTATTTCACTCCCCTCCCGGGGTTCTTTTCACCTTTCCCTCACGGTACTGGTCCACTATCGGTCACCTAGAGTATTTAGCCTTACGCGGTGGGCCGCGCAGATTCACCCATAGCTCCACGAACCACAGGCTACTCGGGTACTGGCTACTAGCCTCCGCCTTTCGTCTACAGGACTTTCACCTTCTATGGTGGGCCTTCCCAGACCCTTCGACTAGGCTTCCGCTTCGATACCGCCAGCCCCACAACCCCGCTGAGCACGCTCAGCGGTTTAGGCTCCTCCCCTTTCGCTCGCCGCTACTCAGGGAATCGATGTCTCTTTCTTCTCCTCTGGGTACTAAGATGTTTCAGTTCCCCAGGTTCCCCCCGCTTCCGCGGTGACCTGTGTTCCCACAGGCCGGGTTCCCCCATTCGGACATCCCGGTATCCACGCTTACTACCAGCTCCACCGGGCTTTTCGCAGGTAATCACGTCCTTCATCGGCTTAGGTGCCAGGGCATCCACCGTGTGCCCGTTCTATCTTGACCTTCCTCAATCGCCTGGAGTGCCCCCCAGGCGTCGCATTCGTCTTCAACTACCCCGCCCGCTTTCCGCGAGCAGGACAGCCTCTGCTAACCTCATCTACCCCTTTGTCATGATCCTCGCACCCTCCGCCTCCGCGGGGCGCAACGAGAAGAATATCAAAGCCCCGCAGATGTGTCAATAGGGGTGGGCTGACCTTCCCCTCTAACTTCAGACACTTTCAATCCCCCACCCCTCCTGAGGCAGGATAGGTACATGGAGCAGGTGAGGGAGATTTTACCT